>Ga0256833_1003289_pt1 | contig 11103 bp, 9 predicted proteins | sample 356284metaG_FD_190535 | JGI IMG/M metagenome (GOLD analysis project Ga0256833, IMG submission 190535) | Hydrothermal vent microbial communities from Mid Atlantic Ridge, Atlantic Ocean - 356-284 | ecosystem: Environmental > Aquatic > Marine > Hydrothermal vents | place: Atlantic Ocean: Mid...
GGGAACCTCCCCTCGGGTGAAACCTCGAACCGGCTCCGACGGACCGAAGGTAACAAAGGCGTCTTCCCGGGAGGCCGCTGCCCTTGCCAAAAACGCGAAATCGGGCCGGGGCGCCAAGGGGAGCAGGGTGGCCGCCACGCCCATCAGTATCCCCAGGCCCATCCGGCCGCACGTCGGCGCAGTAAAGACGGTCGCGGGGAAGGAGATTCACCCTGGCAACCCGATGACCACGTATGACACCCACCCGAACAGTCCTCCGGGCAACGCCCCGCCGGGCGGGGGGACGTGGGGATATGATTTTTCCTGCAAGGTCGGACTTGTCAACGGAAAGGTTCCCGTTGAAAGAAAACACCCGAAGATTTATGTCCAGGTATTCAATCACGGGGTTTCGATGCACAAGGGATTCACGGTCGGCCTGGGTGTGAAAGGCAAGGTAAAAATAGGCAATCCCGCCGGCTGGTCCACCTTTCATATTGTTCCCGGCGGTATCCCTTCCGGAAAGTGGGTTTATGCCACCTTTGATCTTCCCAAAGGAGTTACCGAAAAAACCAACCTCGTGGCCTGCGTGGATGTTTTGAACGTAATCAGCGAGAAGAATGAGAACAACAATTTTTCAAAGGCGTTCAGGATCACGTATCAAAAAGAAAAATATGGAGGCGGAACGGACAAGCCCGATCTTATCCTGTCTATCAAAACCTCCAACGCGGTGTATGCCGGCGACGGAAAATCGCTGATGGTGGAGGTTTGGAACAACTCTAAAACCGCCGCAAAGGGTTTCTCCGTGGGATTCTGCCTGGCGGGCAAGGCAAACGCCAAGGGCGCTTCCAAGTGGCTGGGCAGCAGGAAAATCGCCTTCCTGGGCCCCCACAACAGGATGCTCGTATCGATACCATGGCAGGTTCATACATTAGGTAATAACAAAAAATACGTGGCGGTGGCGGATATTTTCCAGGATATTCAGGAAGGCAAAATCGGAGAGCAGAACAACCAGACCGCGCCCTTTGTCTACCAGGTTACGACAACCATCGTTCCGCCGCCCGTTATGGGAACTCCCATAGAGGCATTCGACGTGTCCGTGGGGCCGCCCAATAAAAACAGGTTCAGGCGCGACCTGGATACAACCGCCAAGATTTTTTTCAGGGTAAAAGGCGGTATCCGCAACAATCCCGCCACGCTGAAACAACTGGGCGATTACGTCAGGATCGCCTTGGTGCGTCCGGATGGCAGCGAGGCCCTTGTCATCGTCGAAAGGGCCAACTATAACGCATTCAATGTCACAAACACCTGGGACTGGAAGATTCCCGCCGACGCGCCCACCGGGAAATATCGTGTCTGTGTCAAGACACAAGACGGCCACTATGAAGGCAAAAGCAAGCCGATAACCATCTGGGAGCAGAAAATTTCGGGGATGAACCAGAACGGATCTGTGCCCCATAAAACCGGATACAGCCCCACGGCAACAAAAAAAGCGGCCATTGATATAAATGATAAAACAAAACCCAATATAACTATTCAGTATCTTCGTAGTTCGGTTCATACCATCCCGTCTTCTGCCAAGCAGGCAAATGTCGTGAAGTATGTTGAAGTCACCTATAAAATAATTACCGATAAAGATATCTTGATTGTTCCCCCTAACCGCAACTTCAAAAAACCGCCTGTTGTCCCTGTTTATGTCCCGGTCTTAGCCTTAAGCACGGAATGGGAGAAGCCTGGAGCTCTGCCTTACCTGTCCCCTAACTTTTTCGACAATTGGACAGTCAAGACATCTTTTAATCCTGACGGTGATTACCCGGCCGGTTCGCATACTATAACTTTCACACATTATTTAAAACCAACATTGAAGGGAACGTTCCCAAATTGCGCCCTTACTGTCGTGCCATCCGATGAAAACGGCACACGCACTGAATACAAAAGCAAGAACCTTGATTTCTTTATCAGGGTTGAATTGCGCTTATTCGATTCCGATAGTCATATAAAAGTGAAATCGGGCCCAAAGCTGATTTATCACGATTCGGGCCCGAGAATGCGATGGTGGAGCAGTATGTAATCTGTGTCGGGTAGGTTTGGAAGGGCGGGGTTTTGTTCCCTTCGCGACCTTCGTGTCTTCGCGCGAAAAGCACACTTAGCATCATGGAAATTCATATCCTCATGCCGCGGGGTCGAGGGCGGCGGCGGGGAAGGCTTGTCTCCACCCGGGAGGTGTGTTAGAAATTTTATCGGCGCCAGGGGTGTCACGGCGCCGATAAACGAGGGCGCGGAATGACGTTATCCCCTCGTGGCGCATGGTTTTGAAGGACGCCGCGGAATGAATTGCGGCGGATAAAAAGGAGTGAAATGACATGGCGATTTCCGAGGAATTACTCGAGATTCTGGTTTGTCCGAAGTGCAAGGGAGAGATCCACCTGAACGAGGCGGGCGACGGCCTGATTTGCGAGGCCTGCCGACTCATGTACCGCATCGAGGATGATATCCCCATCATGCTCATCGACGAGGCAGTCCCGCTTCCGGACACGGGGAATCCCGAGGGTTGAAGAAGGTCAAGGATTACCTGGTCTACCTCATCGCTAGGGCGGTGGCCGCGTCCTTCCAGGTTCTGCCGGAGAAGGCGGCGATGGGGGTGGGAACGGCTCTCGGCAATCTCGCCTATTTCCTGGACTTCAAGCACCGTAAGATCGCCCTTAACAACCTGGAACTCGCCCTCGGGGAGACCTACCCGGAGCGTGAACGACGGGCCATCGCGCGGAAAAACTTCGTCAACCTCGCCCGGAACTTCGTCGTTTTCTGCCGGATTCCCAAGATTCGCCGGAACACCTTGGCCAGGACCGTAAAGTTCCATGGAAAAAAGCCGGTTATGGACGCGCTGGCGCGGGGAAAGGGCATCATCTTTTTCCTCGCCCACCTGGGCAACTGGGAGGTGATGGTCACGCTGCCCCTGCTGCTGAAACGGACGCTCTACGCCGTGGGCAAACCGCTTCGCAACCCCTACCTGGACCGGTGGATCACCGGGATCCGGGAATACTTCGGGGTGGAGATCGTGTCCAGCCGCGGGGCGGCCAAGGCCCTGCTGAGGCTCCTTCGTGAGAACGAGATGGTGGGTATCCTGGCAGACCAGCGGGCCCGGATGCGCGAGGCGGTGATGATCGATTTCCTTGGACACCCGGCGCCGACCCTGCCGACGCCGGCCTTCTTCGCCCTCAAGACGGGAGCGGCGGTTATTCCCGTTTCGCACCGGCGCGAGGGGAACGTGCACCATCTCACGGCCCACCCCGCCTTCGAGATTACGGAAACGGGAGACATGAAACACGACATCGTGGAGAACACGCAGCGGTTTCACCGGTTCCTGGAGGAGGAGATCCGCAAGGACCCGGCCCAGTGGTTCTGGGTTCACCGCCGCTGGCAGCGGCGTGAAGGGCACAAGCGGCATCACAGGGGCCGTTGACACGAAAGGTGTTTTTTTTTCAAAATGTTTACAGGTTTCAACCGTTGGGGTATGATACGGACAGTATCCTGAAGGAGGAACGCGATGAAGGTCAGCAACGTGACGCAGATGCGCCGGATGGATCGGCAGGCCATCGAGCGTTATGGCATCTTTGAAGATCTTCTCATGGAAAACGCGGGCCACGCCGTCTATTTCATGATTCTCGAGAAGTTTCCCTTCCTTCGCGGGAAGCGGTTCACGGTTTTCTGCGGTCTCGGCAACAACGGGGGTGACGGTCTCGTGGTGGCGCGGAAACTCCACTCGAACGGGGCGAAGGTCCAGGTGTTCCTGCTCGGAGACCCGGAAAGATACAAGGGGTCGGCGAAAAAAAATTACGAGATCGTGAAGGGGCTTTCCCTGCCCATGAAGCGGCTTGAAAAGACCAGCCAGGCGGCTTACACCCTGGCGCATTGCGACGCCGTCGTGGACGCCATGCTGGGAACGGGGCTGTCTCGTCCCGTGGAGGGCCTCTACCGGGAGGTGGTCGAGGCCGTCAATCGGGCCGGGAAGACCGTCTTCAGCGTGGACATCCCCTCCGGGATCAACGGTAACACGGGGGAGGTGATGGGCGCGGCTATCCGGGCCGACGCCACGGCGACCTTCGGTCTTCCGAAGATCGGGAATCTCCTCTACCCGGGCTTCGGCCACGGCGGGAGGCTCTATGTCACCCATATCTCTTTTCCCCCCACCATTTACGAGAGCGACGCGGTCCAGGTGACCACGGGCGTTCCCTCGCCGATTCCTCCCAGGAACCCGGACAGCCACAAGGGCGATTACGGCAAGGTCCTCTTCATCGCGGGGGCGCAGAGCTACCTCGGCGCGCCGCAGTTTTCCGCCCTTTCGTTTCTCAAGGCGGGCGGGGGGCTGTCGTATCTCGCAACGCCCAAGGGCGTGGCGACCCACCTGGGCAGCCGGTCCCGGGAACTGGTTCTCTATCCCCTCTGGGAAACGGATACGGGAAGCGTCTCCTTGAAGAACCTGGAAGGGCTCCAGGGATTCTGTCCCCGGATGGACATGGTCGTGATGGGGCCGGGACTCTCCCTGGATGAGCAGACCCAGGATCTCGTGCGCGCCCTGGCGGAAGAGGTTCCCGTCCCCCTGCTTTTGGACGGCGACGGGATTACGGCGGTGGCGAAGGAACCGGGAATATTGAAACGGCGCAAGGCGCCCACGATCCTCACGCCGCACCCGGGGGAGATGGCCCGGTTGACGGGAAAGCGTATTTCGGAAATCAAGGAAAACAGGGTCGAGGTTCTCCGGGAGACCGCCCGAGGCCTGGGGACCGTCATCGTCTTGAAGGGGGGCCATTCCCTCGTCGGGATGCCGGACGGGCGCGTCTGGATCAACCTGACGGGAAACCCCGGGATGGCCACGGCCGGCTCCGGGGACGTGCTGACAGGGACCATCGCCGCCATGGCCTGCCGCGTCCAGTCACTCGAAGAAGCGGTGGAGACGGGGGTTTTTCTCCACGGCCTCGCAGGGGATCTGGCGGCCGAGGTGGTGGGAGAGGACGGCATGACGGCGGATGACATCCTGGAAATGGTTCCCGCCGCGGTTCGAACGTATCGGGAGCATCACGGAGAATACGAACGCACCTTTTACGGCAAGATAAGGGTGGTGTGAGATGGGCATGATGAAAGCATGGGTCCTGGCGCACCAGGCCCCCATCGGGATGAATCCCCTGGAAAAGGTGAACCTGGAGATGCCCGAGCCCGGCAGGGGAGAGATACGGATCAAGGTGGTGGCCTGCGGTGTCTGCCGGACGGATATCCACATCGCGGAGGGAGACCTCCCGCTGAAGAAGTCTCCCCTCGTTCTGGGGCACGAGATCGTGGGAGTCGTGGACAAGGTGGGGGAGGGAGTGACGCGTTTCAGGCCGGGTGTTCGCGTCGGCGTGGCGTGGCTGAACGCGGCCTGCGGGACATGCAAGTTCTGCCGCTCCGGGCGGGAAAACCTGTGCCCGGAGGCGCGGTTCACGGGGTGGGACGTGAACGGCGGATTCGCGGAATATACCGTTGTTCACGAGGACTTCGCCTTTCCCCTCGGGGACAAGCTGTCTTTCGAGGCCCTGGCCCCCATGATGTGCCCGGGAATCGCGGGATACCGGTGCTACCGGTTGAGCGGGGTGGCCGAGGGGGAGATCCTCGGACTGTACGGTTACGGCCCCACGGCCTCCTACGTGCTGCAGGTGGCTCACGCCAAGGGGGTAAAGGCCTTCGTGGTCACCCGAAGCGAGGCGAACCAGCAGGCCGCCCGGGAGATGGAAGCGGACTGGGTGGGCGGGCCCGGGGATTCCCTTCCGGACAAGATGGACGCGGCCATCATCTTTCCCCCGGCGGGGAACCTGGTGGAAAAGGTCCTGGCAAACCTCCAACGGGGTGGACGCCTGGTCCTTTCCCCCGTGACCATGACACCCATCACCATCGCGGACTACAACCATATCTGGATGGAGCGTTCCATCATCAGCCTGGCAAATATCTCCCGACGTGACGGGGTGGAGTTTCTCCACCTCGCCGAGAGAGCGGGATTCAAGTCCCGCTTCGAAACCTTCGGTTTCGACGACCTTCCCGAGGTGATGATCCGGGTCAAGGATGGGAAGGTAAAGGGAAACGCCGTCATCTGGATCGACTGACGGCGAGCGCCCGGCGAGTCGCGGGCTTGTCATGACACGGCTGGATGATTATAGTTAAGTTAAAAGAAAAGGGGGTACAAAATGCATCTTGAACGTTGGTTACGGTTAATCGCGGGTGTCGTGGTTCTGGGATCCGTGATTCTCGGCTTCACGCACAGCCACTACTGGTTCTATTTCACGGGATTTGTGGGTTTGAACCTTCTCCAGTCGGCCTTTACCAACTTTTGCCCCATGATGGTGGTCCTCAAAAAGTTAGGAATCAGGGAGTGCAAATGAAATCAGACCATGAAGAGGGGGCGCCCCGATTTTACGTCGCCACACCCCAGGAGATCCGCGAGGGAAAAACGACGGACATCTACTTCGTCAGGACCCATGAAATCATAGAGAAAAAAAACCTGGATCGGCATGTCAAGGCCGAGTTCATCGCGAAGGGGTTTCACGACGATTGGCCCTGGGCGGTCTTTTCGGGGCTGGAGGAGATTCTCTCCCTCGTGGAAGGACTTCCCCTGACAATTCGCGCCGTCCCGGAAGGGACGGTCTTTCGTTCCTACGAGCCAGTTATGGAGATCGAGGGAAACTATCAGGACTTCTGCCTCCTGGAAACGGCCATTCTTGGTCTGATGTGCCAATCATCTGGTGTTGCGACCAAGGCCGCCCGTTGCAAGAAGGCCGCGGGAGAACGTCCCGTCTTGAGCTTTGGGGCGCGGCGGGTGCATCCCGCCCTGACCCCCATGGTGGACCGGAGCGCCTATATCGGTGGGTGCGACGGGATCTCCGCCGTGAAGGGCGCAGAGTTGCTGGACGTGGTTCCCACGGGGACCATGCCCCACGCCCTGATCCTCCTGTTTGGCGACACGGTCGAGGCGGCGGAGGCCTTCAACGAGATCGTGGATCCCAAGGTCGGCCGCGTCGTTCTCATCGACACCTTCAACGACGAGAAATTCGAGGCCATCCGTCTCGCGGAGGCCCTGAGAGAGAAGCTGTATGCCATTCGCCTGGACACCCCCTCCTCCCGGAGGGGGAACTTCCCCCGCATGATCGAGGAAATACGATGGGAGCTGGATATCCGTGGGTTCTCACACGTGAAGATCTTCGTGAGCGGCGGGATGAACGAAGACAAGATCCGGCAGCTCAACCCTTACGTGGACGCCTACGGGGTGGGAACCGCCATCAGCAACGCGCCGGTGGTCGATTTTTCCATGGATATCATTGAGATCGAGGGCAAGCCCTTCGCCAAGAAGGGTAAGATGTCGGGGAGCAAACAGGTTTTCCGATGCACGCGGTGCCTGCAAGAGCAGGTTGTTTTCCTGGGAACCGGCGTCGAGGATCTCACCTGCGATTGCGGAGGGACCTTGGAACCTATCCTGAACCCCGTCATGGTTGACGGGAAGACCACCGTTGCCCTCCAACATCCCCGAGAGATACGGGGATACGTCCTGTCCCAGTTGGAACATTTCGAGCTGTAAGCGCAAACGCGCAACCAGCGCTACGAACTACCAGAAACTCCTGAGCGAAAAGATGAGGGCCTTGTTGCGAGTTGAAGGTCCTCCGATGAGAAGCGACCGCCCGTTTCTCAGGCGCGCCGCGGTGCCGAAAACAGAACGCCCCTTCCTGTTGATCTGGATTTGGACATTGACCCATTTCGGGGTCGTATTCGTTACCTTGATAACACAGACCCTGTTTCTGTCGAGCGGGATGGAAACGGACTGATTTTTCGAGAGTTGAACGCGGTTCATGTCGAGGATTTTATACGAATTGTAGTTAAAAACCGCGCCGAGGTCTCGGTAAATGTCCCTAAGTCTGGGATCAACCGTGCCTTTCCGATGGCTGGCAAGGATGATCCGCCACTCCAGTTGAACAGAGGCCGCTTTTCCTTTTCCGGGCATAAAGAAACTGAAAAGGATAACTCCAAGAAACACAAAAGTGAATTTCGCGGTATGAAATCTTGGCATTTCTAAGTAGCCTCCTGATCTTCGCCGTTTGGAACAATCCATATCAGCGTGGTATCGGCGTGTTCTGACTGAAAAATCACGACAGAACTCGAAGATTGAATGTTCTCGATAACAATGCCCGGCTCACCGTTTTTTAATATCCCAAAAGGGAGAAATAGGCTTAATCCCAAGGCAACAATACACAGGGCAAACGCGATGGCGGGGGCGGGACGGAAGGCGAAGGATCTGAACTTTTCCCACCACCCGGGAGGGGTCGCCAAGGGGATAACCTCTCCTCGAGGTTGACGCGCGGGAACATCGCCACAAACGGCGGCTATGATGTCCTCCGTTGTCAGGGGAACCTCCTCGGGAATGAGCCCGTGGATTCTCAGGCGGCGCTGTTCCCTTTTCGTCTCGAGTTCCTTTCGGCATTTTGGACACGCGCGGAGATGAGCCTCAAACACGCGAACCTTTTCGGGAAGCAACTCCCCGTCCAGGTAACGCTCCATCTCTTTCTGTGTTTTTCTGCAACGTCTCATCGGGCCTCTTTCCACAGAGGGGTAAGCATTTTCTGCATTTTCTTCCTCGCGTAATGTAACCGGGACATCACGGTTCCCAAGGAACACGCCATCGTATCCGAGATTTCCTGATATGACAATCCCTCGATTTCGCGTAGGACGAGGGTTGAACGATGCTCGGGGGAGAGCTTTAAAAACGCCTCCCGGATTTTTTTCCGGATTTCACCCTGGTAAGCGGCTTCAAACGGAGAATCGATGCGGGAAATCTGAACGGAATTTCCCTCCATTCGGCGGTCATAATCGATCCCCTCGTCCAGAGAAACGCTCATCCCTTTCCTTTTCCGGAGCATGTCGATACACGTGTTGACGGTGATCCGGTAAATCCAGGTTGACAAGCTCGATTTTCCCTCGAACGTATCCATCTTTTCAAAAACCTTCAGGAAAACCTCCTGGGTAATATCCTTGGCGTCTTCCGCGTTCTGAACAATGCCATAGGCCGTCTGGTAAACCCGCTGGCGGTAGTTTTCAACGACCTTTCTGAATTCCCACACGTTTCTGTCTTCGGCGGCACGCTCCGATTGCACGATTTTTTTATTACTTTTAAACATAAGACGAATAACCATCCATATTTATTCACGGGACCAACGCAATTCTAAGCGTTTTGGGGATGAGAAGCAAGAGAAAATCCTTTTAAGCCTTCGGGGGGCTGAAACGATCGACCCATTTCCGTAGTCCGCAATTCGTTTCGCTATAAAGGGTTTGGAGGAGGGACGAAAATACTCCCCCCCCCAGGAAGCGGCCGATTATTTTGGGTTTGCGGTGGACCTTTTTATCTGAAACGTCAAAAATCACCCCAGCAAGCGCGCTAAGGGAAGCAGGAAGGACAGTTGCACTCTTCAGAGGCCACCATGATCAGAAGACTTCACAGCGCAAAAGGCTTTGAATCAGGAAACTTCACTTTGAAAGATGTACATGGTATTGAATAGGACAGTGCGTAAAACAAATACCATGCCGAAATACGTCGATAAGGCCCTATACGTTTACAGTGAAGAAAGCGCTGCCTACGTGGATGCGGTCGCCGGAAATACCCTCGGGAGCAAGGTAACCCCGGTTCCCTACGAAGTGTTCCTCGACCGGCCGGAAACCCACCTTGAGGGCGTGAACCACGTGGTCGTCTCGGGAAATCTGAAAGCCATCAAGGAAATCTTACGCCTCGCCATGCGACATGGGTTCAGTGTGGGCCTGATTCCGACCTCACACCAGAACGAAACCGCCAAGGTCTATGGCTTTCTTGAAACATTAGAGGAAAATATCAAGATAGCCCTGCGAAACGACGCACTGCCCATCGACATTATTCTCTGCAACGATGAAATCCTCCTTTTTAAAGCCACCGTGGGTCATCTTCCCCTTTTAGATTCCCCCATGGACACAGGAAAAACAAACCTTATCCTGACCGCCCTGAAGAGGTTGCTAAGGCTCCGGTTTCACCCCCTGAAAATCGCGATCGGCGACAAACAGCGAATTGAAACGGCAGGAAACGGATGCATGATTCTCCAGCATCACGAGAATACCCTCGCGTCCCGGCTGATCGCCCACGACAGTGCCATCAACGACGGGATGATCTCCCTGATCGTTTCGGCCCCTCTCTCCGTGGTGGATTACTTCAAGTTCCTTTACCACATTACTTTCCGGAAAAACCGCTCTGCCAATCTTCCCACGACCGGTTACGTCAAGTGTCAGGAAATCTACATCGAAACAGAAGAGGCGCTTCCGGTTCTCATCGACGGGAAAGCGACGACGCGCCTCCCCTTGCGCTGCAAGACGATTCCCGAAGCCGTCCGCCTCAACGTGGGAGAATCTTTGCGGGGGAATGGCAAAGCTGCGAAACCCGCGAAAGAGAAGATACAGATAGAAAACCTGCCGACCGGGAAGGAACTCGCCAAAACGAAAGGCAAACGAATCCCCTTCTTCCCGTTTGCCACCGAGGAAAACTTTCGAAACCTGTTCGTTTCACTGCGGAAGGACGCTGAGATTAACGCCACTTATGTCATCCTCATCATCTTAAGCACCATGTTGGCCACCATCGGGCTCTACCAAGGCAGCTCGGCGGTGGTTATCGGTGCCATGCTTCTGGCCCCCCTTATGTCTCCCATCGTCTCTCTTTCCATGGGTCTTGTACGCTACGATGCCGGGATCTCACGCGCGTCTCTTATCAAGATCTCCCTGGGAACCGGCCTGGCCCTTTTTTCGGCCGCTCTCATCACCTTACTTTTTCCCTACAGGCCCTTGACGCCGGAGATGCAGGCGCGCCTCCAGCCGAGTCTGCTCGACCTCTTCGTCGCCCTCGTTTCCGGCGTGGCGGGCGCCTACGCCAAGTCCCACAAGGAGATTATCGAAAGCCTGGCCGGCGTCGCTATCGCGGTGGCGCTGATTCCGCCCCTGGCCGTGGCCGGGATCGGGCTTGGGATGGGAAACTTCTTCTTTTTCACCCACGCATTTCTCCTCTTCTTGACCAACCTCTTCGGAATCATCTTGGCCGCCATC
>Ga0256833_1003290_pt1 | contig 11101 bp, 9 predicted proteins | sample 356284metaG_FD_190535 | JGI IMG/M metagenome (GOLD analysis project Ga0256833, IMG submission 190535) | Hydrothermal vent microbial communities from Mid Atlantic Ridge, Atlantic Ocean - 356-284 | ecosystem: Environmental > Aquatic > Marine > Hydrothermal vents | place: Atlantic Ocean: Mid...
GCTTGGGAGGTTCAGCGAGGAGAAAAGGTATCACTGGGTTATCGAGAACGTTCTCCCGAGGCTCCTAAGAGAGGAGCCAGAGGCGAGACTAGTCATCATAGGCGGGTCCCGCACGAGGCCTAGCAGAGCCTACATAGAGAGGCTAATAAATCTGGCAAGGAGAAGGAGCATAAGCGTAGAGAGAGGAGGCTGCACCAGGGCAAGGCTATGCTTGTTGGAGAACGCTCCCCGCCCCGAGATAAACAAGGTGATGGACTCCTCCCGCGTCTTTCTCCACGCGACGATCGGGGAGCACTGGGGCATAGCGGTGGCGGAGGCTATGGCCCGGGGCCTCCCAGTCGTGGTTCACCAGAGCGGCGGGGCCTGGACAGACCTAGCCGGGGAGGGCCGGTATGGTGTAGGCTACACTACAGCCGAGGAGGCCGTGGAGGCGCTGGTCTCTCTCCTAAACGATGAGAAGAAGTGGCACTACTACTCGGGCAAGGGAAGGGAGCGCGCAGAGCTTCTGCGTATGGAGGTTTTCGGGGAGAAACTGCTCGCCCTAGTAGAGAGGATTAGTTGATTCTCTGCCTAATCCACTCTATTGTCTCCCTTAGTCCCTGCTCTAGGCTCGTCCACGGAGACCAGCCCAGTAACTGCTTGGCCCTAGTTATATCCGGTCTTCTCCTCGGGGGGTCCTCGGGCCTGGGCTCTACGTGTACTATCTCTGAGCGTGAGCCAGTAAGCCTCTTTATGGTCTCGGCGAGCTGCTTTATCGTCACCTCTTCCTCGCCTCCAATATTAACTATTGCTCCTCGTAGATCCCTCCTGGGCTCCAATAGTCTTACATGGGCCTCTATGTTGTCGGCGGCGTAGAGGAAGCTCCTAGTCTGCTCCCCCGAGCCGTGAACGGTTATTGGCTCTCCTCGTAGAGCCTGAACAATGAACTTTACGACGACTCTGCCGTAGCCCGGGTTGCGCCAGTCGAGCCGAGGCCCATAGGTATTGAATATCCTGGATATCCTCACGTCTAGCCCGTACTGCCTCATATAAGCCATTGTGAGCGCCTCGGCGTAGCGCTTCCCCTCATCATAGCAGCTCCTAGGCCCCACTGGGTTCACCTTACCCCAGTAGGTCTCCGGCGTCGGTATGACCTCGGCGTGTCCATACACCTCGCTGGTAGACGTGTAGAGGAACACCGCGTCACTAAGCCTAGCGGATTCAAGCATAACCTCCGTCCCGGTACTGCTAACCCTCAGAGTCTCCACGGGGTGCTCCATGTAGTCATCTGGGCTCGGCCTAGCGGCTAGGTGGAGAACATAATCAAAACCCCTCAGAGGGGTCATGGTCTCTACTGCTTGCTCCACTAGCCTAACCCTCCCGGTCCCGAGAAGATGCTCAATATTCCTAACAGAGCCCGTGGACAGGTTATCGATGATAACTATCTCCTCCGCGCCCATGGCATAGAGGGTGTCCACAAGCCAGCTCCCCAGGAACCCAGCACCACCAGACACTAGCACCCTCCTTCCCCGGAACACGTCTAGGTCGACACCATCGCGGGCAAGCCTCTCCATAATCAATGAGACGCCGCGATAAACTATTGGGTCGCTGCTCTTCAACTCCCCCAGCCTAAGGGTCGTGGACAAAGAGGCTACACACCTCCAGTATATGGGCCGGGCTCTAATCAAGGGTAAAAAACCTAGGCTCTTTACTCATTCCTTTTTCGGAGAGCTTAGATGAAACCAGTAGTTGGGATCATAGGACTAGGCTACGTAGGGCTCACCACCGGGGTAGTGCTCGCGGGCCACGGCTACCAGGTTATCGGGGTAGATATCGACGAGGATAGGGTAAGGGAGCTGCAGAGAGGCCGTCTCCCAATATACGAGCCCGGCCTCGAGACCTTGTTTAAGAAGGCTCGTGAAAAAGCCTTGTTCCAGGCAACGAGCAGCTACGACGACCTAGCCAGAGCAGATATAGTCTTCATAACCGTTGGAACCCCCTCGCTCAGCGACGGAAGCATAAACCTCAGCTACGTCTACGCAGCCGCTAGGAGCCTAGCAAGCGTCCTCGCAGAGAAGCGGGAATACACAGCTGTCGCGGTGAAGAGCACCGTTATACCTGGCACAGCGAGACAAGTGGCGCGCATAATCGGGGACAGAACCGGCCTGGTTCTCGGCAGGGACTACGGGGTTGCGAGCAACCCCGAGTTCCTACGCGAGGGCAAAGCGGTAGAGGACACGCTAAGGCCCAGCAGAATAGTTATCGGGGAGATAGACAAGAGGGCCGCGGACACTCTCGAGGAGTTCTGGCTCGGGTTCTACGAAGCCCTTGGCTATAAGCCCCCGGTGCTACGAGTCTCCGCAGAGACGGCGGAGATGATAAAGTATGCTAGCAACGCGTTCCTCGCAGCCAAGATCAGCTTCGCTAACACGCTGGCCAGGATATGCGAGAAGATACCCGGCTGCGACGTGGTAGACGTGGTGAAGGGCATGGGCCTGGATCCGAGAATAAACCCAGCCTTCCTAGGAGCAGGCCTAGGCTACGGGGGGAGCTGCTTCCCAAAAGACGTGAAAGCCCTCCTAGCGTTCGCTAAGCAGCTATGCGTAGACGCCTCTATCCTAGAAGCCGTGGACCGGGTCAACGAGACACAACCCCTCCACGTAGCAACGATGCTGAGCAATCTCCTCGGAGGCCTAGAGGACAAGGAAATAGCAATACTAGGCGCAGCCTTCAAGCCAGACACCGATGACGTGAGAGAGTCCCGCGGCATAGAGCTAGCAAAGCTACTAGCCGAGAGAGGCGCCAAGGTAAGACTCCACGACCCCAACCCCAAGGCCCTCCGCAACGCCGAGCGCGTACTAGCAGGCGTTAGGAGAGTAACTATCACGAATAGCCTCGAGGAGGCTCTCCGCGGCGCAGACGCGGCAGTAATAGCCACAGAGTGGAAAACGTACCGGGAAATACCCCTGGACAAGTACCGGTTACTGATGAGGAGACCCCTAGTTCTCGATGCCCGCCGAGTCTACGACCCGGAGGAGGCTGAGAAAAAGCTCGAATACTACGCAGTCGGGAGAGGGAAAAGGGTGCCACAGAGTTGATAGACACCGCTATACTCCCAGTAGCAGGCCTAGGCACGAGAATGCTACCAGCAACAAAGGAGCAGCCAAAAGAAATGCTACCAGTCCCGGTAAGGCATCCCAGATACGGGCTAGTCTTCAAACCCTTCCTACAACTAGTCTACGAGAACCTCTACGCCGCTGGCATAAGGAGATTCATATTCGTTGTCGGTAGAGGTAAGCGCAGCATAGAGGATCACTTCACCCCTGACTGGGGCTACGCGGACTACCTGGAATCCAGGGGTAAGAAGAGAGAGGCAGAGATGCTGAGAGAGTTCTACCACATGATAGAGAGCTCAACGATAGCATGGGTTAACCAGCCCCAGCCCCTAGGCTTCGGCGACGCTGTTTACCGCGGCGCTTTATTAGCAGGGGATAAGCCGTTCATAGTCCACGCAGGCGATATACTACTCTACAACCCCGGGGACAATAGCTCCCCTATCCTTAGCAGGCTCATAAGGCTCTACTCGGAGAGGGAGCCAGATGCACTAATAGTGCTAAGACGGGTAAAAGACCCCCGCCACTACGGCGTCGCGGTGGTCGAGGAGAAAAACAACGGCGTCTATGTTGTGAGAAGCGTTGTAGAGAAACCCGAGAAACCTCCCTCCAACCTGGCAATAGCAGCTATATACGCCTTCCACCCGGTCATAACAAAGGCTCTTAAAACTCTCAAGCCGAGCAAGAGAGGAGAAATAGAGCTAACAGACGCTATAAAGAGGCTCATAGAGTGGGGCCTAAGAGTAGAAGCCATAGAAGCAACTAGCGAGAGGTTCCTTGACATAGGTCGTCCGGAAACATATCTAGAGACGATAAACACGCTAATCAAAGGAGCTGAAGAGAGTGAATAATAGTTGGCCAGGCCGCTCATAATAGGCCTATCTTCCTATCTTCCACCACATATCACTAGCTGTGAAGAACTCTACAAGCTAAGAGTAGAAGAAAACAAGTATACTGGATGGGCCTCATACATAAGCGCTAGCCTCATAGCACACGGCTCCGGCAAGTACGAGGTGGGCCCCGTCATCCTACCATCGCTGTGTAGGAGAACACTACGCATACCCATGAGGGACTTCGGGGTCTGGATAGCCGCGGAGGAGTTCCCAGTAAAGAAGATATCAAGAGGACTCAGAGACTATAGTAATTATAATCAAGTGGCTAGTTTCATCAAAGAAGTCGCAAAGACGCATGGAGAAGTGATACTTCACGCCCAGGGGTTATTCTCTGTCAATTTCGCTCGCCAGCTCCTCTACCTATACAAAGAGCTGAAGAAAATGGGCATAGTAATTGTTGCCCAGCAACAGTCCTCTCCTCCCTACAAGTACTATAACGAAGCATACCCCGGGCTAAAGACACGCATCTTCAGCATCATAGCCGAGCTACTCTATAGATCAAGGGCTCGATTCATAGACGGGTATATAGTGATGAATAAGAAAACATACAGCTACCTGGTCGATGAAAGAGGTATAGATAAGGAACTAGTAATATACCAACATGATGGAGTTGATTTTGAGAAAGTAAGCCCGGAGAAGTACAGTAACAGAGAGGAAACCCAGTGGCCCAGCGGGTGCGCTCAAAAACTCATACTAGTATCACACATAACCCGAGACTTTGGAGGATACACGAAAGGAGTTACACTAGCCCCTAAGATACTTAAAGAGCTCAATAGGCAGGGGTACCGTGCTTGTCTAACAATAGTAGGCGATATAATTGATACCGAGCTGGCTCGATGGCTTAGAGAGAAAGGCGTGGTACTCACGGGACACCTGCGGCACAACGAGGCTCTCGAGTACATTGCTTCAGCGGATATTTATATACTACCAGCTCATCCGCGTCGCTACTATGGAGGAATAACCGTGGCCGTTATAGAGGCGTTGGCTCTCAATAAGCCGGTTGTATCACCCACTCTTGAGCACGTCCCGCGAGACGATATAGTCAAGTACCTCGGCGTAAAGACTCCCTGGGTCACGGAGAAGACATTAAAGGACTTTATAGACGCAGTAATTTATGCCATAGATAATTATGAGTCATTCAAGCCGCGCCAATACGCGCAAAAAATATACGATATAAGAGTAATGGTGGCCAATATAGAGAGGCTCTACTACAACGCTATTAAGAATAATGAGAAGTAAAGTATTGGACAAAATATGGAGAAATACGGCATGCAGCAATGAGGCTCCTTGAGGGAGAAACACCGTGCCGCCACTCGTAGTATTCCTAATGACCAACTATAATAGTATGAGGATAATAGATGTTGTAAAGGAGTCCCTAAAATCCCTAGCCGAGATAGATTACCCGAGATACGAGGTAATAGTAGCAGACAATGCATCAAACGATGGAAGCCTTGCTGAGATCAAGAAGACTCTTGAGAAGCTACATATGAGTGCAAAAATAGTATACAACCGTAGGAACACGGGATACACTGGAGGGATAAACACAGCCTATGCCGCCAGGAGAAGAGAGGCAAAATATGTCGCGATAATGAACAACGATTTCGTAATAAATCCTAATACTTTCCGCGAACTAGTAGAGATAATAGAGCAAGACGAGAGCATAGGCGCGGTTCAGGGAATAATACTAAACCACTATAATAGATCAATCATAGATACTTCTGGCGGCGTGCTCACCGGGTTTCTCAAACCCCTAATGCTTTGCCACGGCGAGCCGCCGCCATGTCCACAGAGAGTTGTTGTAACAAGCTACCCAGAGGGCGTGTTCTCATTAATAAGGGTGAAAGCCATACAGCAGGTAAACAGGGGGCTAGATATAGTTCTCCAGCCAGAAATCTTTGCCTACTACGATGACGTCATGCTCGGCGCCCAGCTCTGGAACGCTGGATACCGTGTAGTGACTGTTCCGCTCATAGTGGGCTCGCACGCTAGATCAGCGACTTTTAGGAGGATGAACCCTGTCCAGAGATACCTGCTCATACGGGGGCATACTATATTCAACGAGGTTGTGAAATCCAGGTATCAGGGTCTAATTCGCCAACTCCTGCTTCGAGGAGCCCTACTAGGCGTAATAGCGGAGAAGAAAGCCTACCGCGATCCTAATCCATGGATACCCTCACTGGCTGTAAGACGTGGAATAGCCTTAGCAAAGAGAATAATCAGGAGGATAGGCGGAACACTAAGCCTGTCCAAGATCCCATACATAGACGTGGACATAGACGAGGTATTGTTAGCAGCAACTACTGGCCTAGGATTCAACTACTTAAAAAGACTACATGGGCGTAAAGCAGTAGCCAAAATAGCTACTATTTATAATTACAAGAGCAAGTAGCTAGTCAAGCATAAGTTCAACGCTTGTCACACAGCTTGTCGCATCTACTGAGATGTAGTCTCCTAAGATCCTCGAGAACACCTCGGCACCTATACCCCAAATCCTCTACTATCCTGCATACACGGTCTTCTAAGAGGTGCCTTTCCCAAGCAGCTCTACAGCCAGCTACGGCAACGCGGCAAGCCTCTTCACGGTTATCCATGAGCTGCTTAATCTTAGCAACAAGGTCCTCAACACCCCTATATGCTATAAAGTGCTTATTCGGCTCAAAGAACTCTCTTATTTCTTCACTCTCCTCCCTGACAAGTAACACACCCGTACCTAAAGCCTCGAAATCCCTCCAATTGACCTCCCCTCTCCTCGGTATATTGAGGACAATAAACTTCCTCGCCATAAGCTCCGCGTAGCTATGCTGCATAACCGTGTAGCTCTCTATGCTCATTCCCAGGAGCTGCTCAGCTCTCTCAAGAACCTCTCTACGCCTAGGCGTAAGAGACCCTATAAAAACTGGCCTAAACTCTCTCCGCCTCATAGGCCGGGGGTAAAATATATCACTCACGACACCGAAAGGCAAATGCTCAGCATCTACACCGAGCTCCCTGAACCCCTTAACAGCACTACTATGAGCAGCATAGACCCTGTCAAAGAACCCCTCCAGTACAAGACTGGCATGAACCTCCAAAACCCTAGGTATATGAGAATCCATGCTCCACAGAATGAACTCTGCATCCCTCAGATAACCCGTACGCCTTACTGGGAGAAAAGCAGGATCGAGAACCACTACCGCATCCACATCCCCCCGCTCCACAACATCCCTGTAGAGAAACTTAAGCCTCCTCTCGACATTCACCTGGGCCGCTCGCAGAACCAGGCCTCTAAGACCCCTCGGCATCGCCCGCTTAGTCGCGGCACGAACAATTAGCCTCTTAAGAGAAGCCAATCTATCAAGCCACACATCAACATACACGTGGACTACGTTGGCCAGTCTCTGGAAAGCCGGGTAAAGAGTATTCTCAAGAGTATCTGTAACAAGTAGTATTGTTGGTACATCTATATCAGTTTTTAGGCTTCTGGCATACACGTCGTTACACCATAACAAAGTTTCTCATACGAGATTGTACAAGCCCAAGGATTACGAGGAACTCAAGAGGGAGTTAAGATCTGTTAGTCTATAGGCTAATTTCGTTAGCAAGTACCTGACCTTGTTCTTATTATGTAAAAGCGCTAGTTCTAGGTTTATTATTTTTATAAATTTTTTAAATATAATTTTATTATTATATTTATATTTCTTTTTAATATATATTATTTTTTTTATATTTTTTAATAGAAATATCAGCGACATTATTAACTCTAGAGGTTTACTATAAAGAGTTCTCACTCCAAGCACAGAGCCAAAGATAAGAAAATTCTTCAACTCCAATACTTCCATTAACAGTATAAACCTATTCCTTATAAATAGGCTAGCCTTTTTATTTGACCCGGAGCCGCGCGATATATGAGCGACCCTTGCATCCGGGATACAATATACTCGGCCAGCGCTAATCCTTCTAGTCTTCCATGCAAGGCTAACCTCCTCATAAAGATAATCATAGAGCGGATTAAAACCATCTACAGCAAAGAACACATCTCTACGTATAGCAAGAGCAGCGCCGAGAGCATAGAATGGTTCCTCGACACAACTCCGCTCCACATAACCAAAACTAGAGGGTGTCACAAAGCCTCCACCACCCCAGACCACCGATCCATTAAAGAATGGTTCTACATAAGGCTGAACTATTGTCACGTCATCCATGTGCTCAAAAACCTCCCTAATCTTTACTACAACATCATCGCTTAGTAGTATAGTATCGTTGTCTATAAAGAAGAGAATACTGCCTCGCGACAACAAAGCACCAACGTTCCGTGCATATGATGGGCCTTTTCTTTCTCTAAGAGAATAAATTGTGTACTGGCAACTCTTGCACATAGAAAGGGTCTTTCGTACAAGAGACAAGCTATTATCGCTAGAGGCGTCATCAACGAATACGAATTCAACCCAGTCATACTTCTCTAGTATCCTGACGATAGGGCGTAGCGTATACCGCAGAAGACGCTCCCCATTGCGGTTTATCATTATTAGCGATAACACGATATCCTTGTAATTCCTATCAGTGCTTTGCAAGCCACACACCCTATGAGGATACTTGGTAAACCTTTAAGCTTAATCAGAGCTAATATTTATATTTATAGTTCATGGCACTTTGTTCTAAAGGCATCAATAAGCCCAATAAGATCTCAGCGTTTTCACGAGAGATATAAGGCACTGATTTTTAGCTCAACTTTCATTGATAGTGAGTTAAAAAGCCTTGATGTAAAATTAACAACATTGCTTCTTGTCTAGAGAGGTAAGGGTATTAAAGTAGATGCGGTACTTTGGTGTAACAAGTTGTTTAGTCAGGCTTATCTTCTTATTTGTTGAGGTTATGCTAAACAGCTAGGAAGGCTTATAGGCGGAGTGCTGGTTTCAAGGCATGTCCGCCTAGGGTATTGGCTAGAGTTAACCCTCTTTGGTCTCTCAGCAAGGCTTGTTACAAGTTTGCTGACTAGTTCTCGTAATCAGGGTGGTTCCAGCAGGTGCTTATGAAGGAAGCGTTAGAATGGGGAATTTATGCGTGGGCTCCCTGGCACAGTATTGCTCTAGGTTCTCTTTTTGCCTTAGCAGCTGCCAGTAGGGGGTGGTTTCTGAAGTGTTTTGATATGGGCATGAAGGGGTCTATTGGGATTAGGAACGCTACTTATACATGGGTGCTAGGAGGAGAGATGCCGCATTAATCCTATAGGGTTAGAATCTTGTGTAGTAGTTCTTGGGGAAGGGGCGCGTTCTTCCCGCAGCCCTTTATTCTAGGTGGCTTGTTATGGGTGCGACGATAGTTATTCCCGAGAGGCTTGTTAGCGAGGCTAGGAGGAGGGGTATTGAGATCGAGGACTTCGTGCTTGCGGCACTGGCTAAGGCGCTGAAGCTAGATCCCAGGGAGCTAGCTAGTGCTAGGCTTGAGCCCGCAGAGAAAGCTCTACACGAGGCCGAGGGGTACATAGCTAGGGGGGATCCTGTCCAGGCCTCGGAGAAGCTGTACAGGGCCGTGGAGGAGTGCATTAAGGCGCTAGCAGAGGCTCTTGGGGGAGAGGCGGTAGAGGAGGCCGAGAGGAGGGGCAAGTGGTACACATGGTTGCTCGGCAAGGCTGCGAGACAACTAGCCGAGAGGCTTGGCGAGGATAGGGTTAGGCTCGCGTGGAGCCAGGCCTACGAAGTCCATGTCTGGGGCTTCCACGAGGCAAAGTATAGCGTCGAGGACGTGAAGCCGGCACTACCCCTAGCAAGGTGGTTGCTAGAATACGCCAAGAAGATAATCGGGCAGTCGGGGCATGCCGCGGCGGGAAGGGATGATAACTAGGCTCTAGGCAGCCGCATAAACGGCTCCGACAAAGGCATTGGGCCAGTTTACATAAGGCTACCTAGGCGTGCATAAGAGACCCGTGGTTCCGCTAGCAGGAACTAAGCCCATTGGAGCACGCTAGCGTCCGTAGACGAGACCAAGTAAGCCCAGTCTGCTAGGGTCAGGATTGTTAGGAGACCCTCGGGTGGAGGGGTATGGCTAGGAGGGTGAGGCTTAAGCTAGCTAAGGGCTTGGCTGTCTTGTTCAGTGATCGTGGAGCTGCCTTGGAGAGGTTCGAGGAGATCGCTGAGAGGGGTACTAGGCTGCCCATCGTTGTCTTCGGGCCGGAGGGTTGCGGGAAGACCGCCTTGTTGAGGCAAGCCTCTCTACTCCTCGAGGATCACGGCTACAAGGTGGTCTACGTTAACCCTAATGAGAGCAGCATCGATAATGCTGTGCAGGCGAGCAGCGATATAAGGGGTGTTGTGATAGAGGCTCTCAGAGAACTAGTCTCCACATACCTAGGAGACCTGGCTAAAGCCGTTGCCCAGCTAGGCCTCGTAGCCGCGTCTAGGATCGCGAGGAGGCTCTCCAAGCCCCGTGTAGCGGTGCTCATAGATGATGTTTTCCAGGCCATAGGCTTGGATAGGGCCACGGTATCCTCTTATCTCAAGTCCGCGCTCAACCTGATAGAGTACCCCGAGGCGAGCTACGAGAAAATAGTGGTCGTGATAGCCACCAGCGAGGGGGTTTCGCGCCACGAGATAGGTAGACACACGTGGTCCTACACCTACGCTATGTGGAATATGCCCAGGGATGGGTTCAGCGAGCTATACGGCCAAGTACCCGGCGAGAAGCCGGGCCTCGATGAGGCGTGGAGGCTTACGGGTGGGAATCCAAGGCTCCTAGGCGTGCTTTACGAGAACGACTGGGACGCCGAGAAAGTAACCAGGCTAATAATGAGGTCAAAGAACCTAGTAGAGCTAGTGGCAGAGCTGGACGCCGACGAGAAACAAGCCCTACTAAAAGCCATAGAGGACCCCGACTACTTGTGGAGGAATAGGAGGAAATACAGGCACCTAGTAGAGAGGCTTGTCGAGCTAAACATGATCGTGGACAACCTCCCCGACCGGAGCCCCGACGCGTGGATAGACAAGCCACCACCAGAAAGAGACCAAAAGCTCGGCATCGGCAGATACGTGGCGTGGCAAACACCCCTGCACAGAGAAGCACTAAGAAGAGCCCTGGAGCACTACAACCAGTAACCAGACACTGCAAAGTAGCATCCCAGGCCCGGGGCCATTCAGAGCACAG
>Ga0256833_1003291_pt1 | contig 11101 bp, 10 predicted proteins | sample 356284metaG_FD_190535 | JGI IMG/M metagenome (GOLD analysis project Ga0256833, IMG submission 190535) | Hydrothermal vent microbial communities from Mid Atlantic Ridge, Atlantic Ocean - 356-284 | ecosystem: Environmental > Aquatic > Marine > Hydrothermal vents | place: Atlantic Ocean: Mid...
AACAAAGGTAAAATTTTTTTTGTTTTTTTGTTATGATTTACAAATATTTATAAGTTTGTTGATATCTACTTTAAGCTGTTCGCCTGATTTCATATTTTTTAGTGTAATTGTGTTTTGGGCTATTTCGTTTTCGCCTATAAGGGCAACATAGGGTATATTTTTGTTGTTTGCGTAAGATATTTGTTTTTTTAGTTTTGCTGCCGATGGGTATAGTTCTGCGTTAATATTATTGTCGCGGATTTGGTCGATTAATTTTAGACAGTATTTTTCTTCGGTTTCTCCAAAGTTTACAAATAGAATTTTTGTTGTTGTTTCGATGTTTTTGGGAAATTTATTTAGTTTTTCCATAACGTCGTATATTCTATCTGCTCCAAATGATATTCCTACTCCTGATACGTTTTTTAGTCCAAAAACTTCTGACAGGTTGTCGTATCTGCCTCCTCCGGTTATGCTTCCTATTTCTATGTCGTTTGATTTTACTTCGAATATTGCTCCTGTGTAGTAATTTAGTCCGCGAGCAAGCGAGAAGTCGAATTCGATTTTTGCTTTTTTAAGTTTTATATAGGATAGATATTCTTTAATAAAATTTAACTCGTTTATGCCTTTTAATCCTATTTCTGATTTTTTATCGGAGAATAATTTTTTTAGGTTTTCTAATGATAAGTTATTGTTTGCAATTGAGTTTTTAAAGAATTTTATTAAATCGTCGTTAATGTTGTTTTGTTTGAGTTCGTTGGCAACTTTGTTTATTCCTATTTTGTCGAGTTTGTCTATTGCAACGGCTATATTTATAATTTTGTCGGGTTGGTTAAAGCTTTCGGCAATGCCTTGTAATATTTTTCGGTTATTTATTTTTATTGTTATGTTTAAGTCTAAAAGAGAGAATATTTTGTCGGTTATTTTTATTATTTCTATTTCGTTGAGTAGGGAATTGCTTCCGATGATATCGACATCGCATTGGTAAAATTCGCGATATCGTCCTTTTTGTGGGCGGTCGGCTCGCCAAACAGGTTGTATTTGGTATCGTTTAAAAGGAAATGTTATTTCGTTTTGATGTTGAACAACGTAACGAGCAAAAGGCACTGTAAGGTCGTATCTTAAACCTTTTTCGGATATTTTGTTTGTAATTTCGGTTGAGTTTTTTTTGCTTAATAGTTTGTCGTCAACTTTTGATAGAAAGTCGCCTGAGTTTAGTATTTTAAAAAGTAGTTTGTCGCCTTCGTCGCCGTATTTTCCCATTAATACCGATAGGTTTTCTATTGCGGGTGTTTCTATTTGCAGAAATCCGTAGAGTTTAAATACTTTTTCTATTGTATTAAATATATAGTTTCTGCGGTTCATTACAAGAGGCGAGAAATCTCTTGTTCCTTTTGGTATTGTTGGTTTTTGTGCCATTTTTAATCGGGAAAGTAGCCTTTAATAATTCCTCGTTTAGAGTTTCGTATAAATAATATAATATCGTCGCGTTCGGTTGTTGCTTTCATTTCGGCTTCTATTTTTTCTATGGCTTGGTTGTTGTTCATTTTGCTAAGAAATATATTTCGATATATGTCTTGTATTTCGGATATTTTTTCGTTTGAGAAGTTTCGTCGTCGTAATCCTATTGAGTTAACGCCTGCAAATGATAGTGGTTCGCGAGCGGCTTTAATGTATGGGGGAATGTCTTTTCTTACTAATGAGCCTCCTGATACCATAACGTGTTTTCCTATATGTACGAATTGGTGTATTGCCGACATTCCTCCAATAATAGCCCAGTCGTCGATGTTTACTTCGCCTGCTACTTGCACGCTGTTTACCAGAATAACGTTATTGCCAACGTAACAATCGTGTGCAACGTGAACGTATGCCATTAATAAGCTGTTGTTTCCGATAACTGTTTTGCCTTTTGCTGATGTTCCTCTGTTAATTGTTACGGCTTCGCGTATTGTTGTGTTGTCGCCAATTTCTACGTATGTTTCTTCGCCTTTAAATTTTAGGTCTTGTGGTATTGCGGAGATTACTGCTCCCGGAAATATTTTGCAATTTTTACCTATAATTGCACCTTCCATAATTGTAACGTTGGGACCAATCCAAGTTCCTTCGCCTATTTTAACATTTTTTGCAATATTAACAAATGGTTCTATTACGACGTTTCGAGCAATTTTTGCTCCGGGGTGAACGTATGAAAAAGGTTGATTCATTATATTATTTTGTTTTTATTATTTGTGCCATAAATTCGCCTTCGGTAACTAATTTTCCGTTTACATATGCTTTTGCTTCCATTGTTGCCAGTCCTCGTCGTATAGGTGATAGGTATCTTAATTTGAATATTAGAGTGTCTCCGGGAACTACTTTTTGTTTAAATTTTACTTTGTCGATTTTTGCAAAGTATGTTGAATAGTTTTCGGGGTCGTTAACGCTGCTTAAAACCAGTATGCCTCCTGTTTGTGCCATTGCTTCGATAATAAGAACTCCGGGCATTACAGGCTCGTTAGGAAAGTGCCCTACAAAAAAGGGTTCGTTCATTGATACGTTTTTTATTCCAACTATCCAGTCGTCGCCCATTTCGTATATTTTATCGACTAATAAAAATGGTGGGCGATGTGGTAGCATACGTTTTATGTCGTTTATATCGTATAGAGGTTTTTTGTTTGTTATATTGGGTATATCTTTTGTTTTGTTGTATATTTTTTGTATTTGTTTTCCTAATTTAATATTTGATGAGTGTCCTGGGCGTGTTGCTATTACTTTTCCTTTTATTTGTTTTCCTAGTAGTGCTAAATCGCCGACAAGGTCGAGTAATTTGTGTCTGGCGGGTTCGTTATCGTAAGTTAGGTCGAGGTTGTTAAGTATGCCTTGTTTTTTTATTTTTACAGATTCTTTATTAAATATTTTTGCAATTCGGTCTAGTTCTTTTTGTGATACTTCTTTATCTACAATAACTATTGCGTTGCTTAAGTCTCCTCCTTTTATTAGGTTGTTGTTTAATAAAAGTTCTAATTCGTGTAAAAAAACAAATGTTCTGCAATTTGCTATTTCGTCTTTAAATTTGGTTATATCTGTTAATTCGGCATATTGGTGATTTAGTATTGCAGAGTTATAGTTTATATTAACTGTAACTGAGTATTTGTCGTCGGGTATAATAATGTATTCTGCATTTTTTTCTTCGTCAACAAATTTTAATGGTTCGGTAATTTCTATGTATTGTTTTTCGGCATCTTGTTCAACTATTTCGGCGTTTATAAGTTTTTCGATAAATATTTTTGAGCTTCCGTCGAGTATGGGAACTTCGGTAGCATCTATTTGTATTAGCAGGTTGTCTATACTTAATCCTGTTATTGCGGCAAGAACGTGTTCTACTGTTCCTATTGCTACATTATTTTTAAAAATACGACTACCTCTTGATGTGCCGTTTATGTTTGATATACTTGCTTCGATTATTGGTTGTTCGGGCAGGTCTATTCTTTGGAATTTGATTCCAAAATTTTTTTCTGCCGGTAAAAATTTAATAGTGCAATTTTCTCCTGTATGTAATCCAACACCGTTAATAGAAAATTCGTTTTTAATTGTTTTTTGTTTTTCTGACATACTAAAAATATTCAATTTTAACCTTACAAAAGTATAAGATGTTTTTTATAATTAAAAATTTTATACTAATTATAATTGTTTAATATTTTTAGTTATTTGTATAACAATAAGTGTTTTTTGTGTTTATTTGTTTTTTGACAGGTTTTTAAATATTACATAAGATTTTTGATAATCGCGTATGTTAAATGCGGGTGAGCCTTGAACGACTTCGCCTTTTTTTGTTATGTTTTTTCCTATGCCTGATTGTGCTGCAATTTTTACGTCGTCGGCAATGGTTAGGTGTCCTGCTATTCCTACCTGCCCTCCTATCATACAGTTTTTTCCTATTTTTGACGAGCCTGATATGCCTGTTTGTGCTGCTATAACAGTGTTTTCGCCTATTTCTACGTTGTGTGCTATTTGTATTAGGTTGTCTAGTTTAACTCCTTTATGTATAATTGTTGAGCCCATTGTTGCTCTGTCGATTGTGCAGTTTGCTCCTATTTCTACGTTTTCTTTTATTATTACATTGCCAAGTTGAGGTATTTTTTTGTAGTCGTTATTTTTTTGTGGAGCAAATCCAAAACCGTCGGAACCTATAATTGTTCCGGAATGTATTGTGCAGTTTTCGTTTAATATGCAATCTGAATATATTTTAACACCTGAGTATAATTTTGTATTATCTCCTATTTTAACGTTGTCGTCTATAAAAACTTGTGGATATATTTTAACGTTTTTGCCTATTTTAACGTTTTGTCCTATATAAGTTCCGTCTCCTATGTATGAGTTATTGCCTATTTTTGCTGTTTTATTTATAAATGCATTTTTGCTGATACCGGTTTTTTCTTTTTTTTGTTTTGCTATGTAAGTAAGTAGGTCGGCAAATGATTTGTATGAATCTTCGACTAAAATAAGTGTTGGTTTTATTTCTGTGTCTTTAAGTTTAATATTGTTGTTTACCAGAACAATAGATGATTTTGTTGTGTATAAATATTTTTCGTAAGCCGGATTTGCTAAAAAACTTAATGTATTTGGTTTTCCGTCTTCGATTCGTGATATGTTATTTGCAATTGTTTTAGGGTCTCCAATTATTTTACCATTTAATTTTTTAGCTATTTTTTTTGCAGTAAATTCCATAAATTAATTTTAATTTGGTTTTATAGTATCTCTTTAGGATAACATAAATAATATTTTTTTATTGTTTTTGATAGTACTGAAATGTTTAACATATCAGACGATTCGGCAATGTCTTTAAGTTTTCCGTTTTTTAATAATATATTTATTCTGTCGTCGTTTGCCGAGTATGCGTTGTTTGTTATGTTGTTTTTAAAAACAAAGTAATTTATTTGTTTGTCGGTTAAGTTTAATGTTTTTTTTGTTTTATCTTTTATTTTATTAATGTAATTATCGGAGAAATCGGTGTTTTGTATTTCTATTTTTAGTAGTTTTCGGTTTATTAGTCTGCTGCTTAGTTCTGATAGGATTTTGTCGTTTGATTTTGTCCATATTTTAATAGTGTATATTATATCGTTATCGTCTAAATTAATAAAGTGATTTAATGCCTCGTTGTTAAAATTGTTTTTGTTGATATTGTTTTTTAGAAAGTATTTTAATGAGTCGGGGGCAAAAATTTTTGTGTTGTTTAATGATATTTCTTTTGCTCGTTTTAATATTCTAACAAGTAGTTGTTCGGCTGATAGTACTGTTTTGTGTAGGTAAACTTGCCAATACATTAGTCGTCGTGCTATTAAAAATTTTTCGATAGAATATATTCCTTTTGCTTCTATAACAAGTTTGTCGTTTATAACGTTTAGCATTTTAATTATTCTGTCGGAGCCTACTACTCCTTCGGATACTCCTGTAAAAAAACTGTCGCGTTTTAGGTAGTCTAATCTGTCGACATCTAATTGTCCTGATACTAATTGGTGTAAAAATTTTTTATGGTATTTGTTTTTAAATATGTCGAGGGCTGTTGATAGTTTGTTATCGAATTGTTTGTTTAATTTTTCTATTATAATATTTGATATTGTTTCGTGTGATATATTTTCTACAATTGAGTTTTCGAGGGTGTGAGAGAATGGTCCGTGTCCTATATCGTGTAATAGTATTGCGGCTAATACCGATTCGGCTTCTTCGTTTGTTATTTTGTGTCCTTTTGAGCGTATAACGTCTATGGCTGTTGACATTAGGTGGGTTGCTCCCAGTGCATGTTGAAATCTGGTATGGTTGGCTCCGGGATAAACAAAATTTGTTAATCCTAATTGTGTTATTCGTCGTAATCTTTGAAAATATTTGTGTTCTACAATATTAAACAGCAATCCTGATGGTATGTTAATAAATCCGTGAACGGGGTCGTTTAATATTTTTCGTTTTGGTAAACTCATTTTTGTTGTATGCAAGGGTAATTAATATGTATCTGTTTTATGCTCCTTTTGCTGTTACTTGAAATGTTAAATCTACTTTTACATCGACATCGTGTAGTAGCACTTCGTCTGTTGTAACTTGTGTTCTTAGTTTGTATTTGTCTTTTTTTACATATACATCTAAAAATGCTGATGTTGGGTCTAAGTCTATTGATGTTCCTACGTTGTTGTCGATGTTTTCTTTTTTTGCCAATTCTATTTCTTTTTCTCCGTCGGCAGAGATGTATAATGTAATGTTTTTTAAGAATTTAAAAGTTTGTCCGCTTGGAGATGTTATTGTTAGTGTTAATTTTTTTAGAATAATTTCTTTTACTAATGATGCTTTTGTGTTGTTGTTTTTAAATTCGGTTTCTGACGATGTTGTAACATCGGGTGTTGGTATCGAAAAAGGGAGATCTACTCCGTATTTTGCTTCTATGGTAAAGCTTGATGAGTCTTTTACATCGAATGTAAATAAATCGTGAGTTTTTTTGCACGATAAAATACTTGTTGTTATTATTATTATAAGTATTATATTTTTCATAATATGTTTTTTTTTATTGTTTTTTGCCGTAGGCAAGGTCGCCTGCATCGCCAAGTCCGGGAACTATATATGAGTGTGCTGTTAGTTCGTTATCGATTGCTCCGAGAAATATTTTTATGTTTTTTTGAGGTAGGTTTTTTTTAAGGTATTCTACGCCTTCGTTACTGGCAATTAGTGATACTATGTATGTTGTTTTTGGGGTTCCGTTTTTTAAAAGTGCTTTATATGCTAATACTACCGATGCTCCTGTTGCTAACATTGTGTCGGCAAGTATTAGTGTTTTGTTGTTTAAGTCCGGTGTTGAGAGGTATTCTAATTTTATGTCGAAACCGTCGTTTTTGTTGTATTTACGATAAGCTGATATAAATGAGTTTTCGGCGTTGTCGAAGTAGTTTAAAAATCCTTGATGTAGAGGTAGTCCTGCACGCATTATTGATGCTATAACCGGTTGTTTGGCTATTGTTTTGCAGTTAGATATGCCGAGTGGTGTTTGTATCTCGGTATCGGTGTAATTAATTTCTTTGCTTATTTCGTAAGCTATTATTTCGCCCATACGTTCGAGATTACGTCTGAATCTCATTTTATCTTTTTGTATGTTTATGTTGCGAATCTCTGATAAGAATTGATTAAAAATTGATGGTTTTTCGTTTAAAATTTTTACCATTTTTATAAAAATTAAATATATTGTTTAAAGATAATTTATTTTTTTAAAAGTTGTATTATAAATGGAAGATTATTATATTTTATGGTGTAATATTTAAATTTTTTTGCACCGAAACTTGCATAAAATCTTGCTAATGTTTTAATGTTTGAACCTTCGAAATCGAGTGTCAGATGTTTGTTTGAGTTTTGTTTTATAAAATAGTCTATTAATTTAAAATTTGCTCCTGTTTGTTTTGATTCTTCGCTTGTTGCTAAAATTAACATTATTGTTTTATTGTGAGATGTAATAAAAAAAGCAGCGGAAATAAGGTTGTTGTATTTGTCGTAAACTCCTATTAGTTCTCCTATTTTTTTTTGAGAGCTTTGCGATATTATAAATTTTATTTTGTTAATAATATCGTTGTTTAGTTCTCTTATTTTTGTAGCAAGATTTTGTTCTAATAAATTTGTAATTTGTTTTATTGTTATTGATTTTGATATTGTTAGATTGTTTTTTTCTGCTTTTTTTAGGTTTCGTTTTGTGTTGGTTGAGTATTTTTTAGATATATCGTTATAGTTTTGTATTAAATCGAGTTCGTAAGTAATGTTTTCGGTTTTGTTTATATTTAATTTGTTTACGTTTATATATTTATTGAATTTAATATTAAAGTATTTGTATTTTTTTTGAGCAGTGTATAAAAAACTGCTTAGTATCTCATTGGTTATTTCATTTTCGGAAAATATTCCTAATTGTTGAATTAATACCGGTGTGTATGTGTATTTTATAAAAAATTTTGTTTTAACGGGTAGTGGCATTATATATTTGTAATCGGGGGTTATAATTGCATTCCATTCGCAAACAATATCGAGATACCACGAGTATGCATATACGTTTCCGTTGTATGATTTTGAAATTGTATTATCCCATTTTTTATAGTCTATTTTTTTATTTTTTACGAATATTAATTTCACGATTTTTTTAGAATTCAGAGTTTTTAGGTGTTCTTGGGAATGGAATTACGTCTCGTATATTTGTCATACCTGTAACAAAAAGCATTAATCTTTCGAAACCTAAACCAAATCCTGCATGTGGCACGGTTCCAAATTTTCGTGTTTCGAGATACCACCACATATCTTTTTCGGGTATGTTAAGTTCTTTTATTCTGGAGTATAATTTGTCGTAATTTTCTTCGCGTTGCGAGCCTCCAACAATTTCGCCTATTCCGGGAAATAAAATATCCATTGCACGAACTGTTTTGCCATCGTCGTTTTGTTTCATGTAAAATGCTTTAATTTCTTTGGGATAGTCGGTTAATATTACCGGTTTTTTAAAGTGTTTTTCGACAAGATAACGTTCGTGTTCCGATTGTAAGTCTGCTCCCCATTCGTTTATTGGAAATTTAAATTTCTTTTTTTTGTTTTGTTTTGAGTTTTTAAGTATGTCTATTGCTTCGGTATATGTTAATCGTTCGAAATTGTTTTTTAAAATAAATTCTAGTTTTTCTATAAGGTTTAATTCGGAGCGTTCGTTTTGTGGTTTGTTTTTTTCTTCGTTTATTAATCGTTTTGTTAAAAATTGCAAATCGTCGTTGCAATTATCTAATGCGTATTTTACGCAATATTTTAGTAATCCTTCGGCAAGGTTCATGTCGTCGTTTATATCGGCAAAAGCTATTTCCGGTTCTATCATCCAAAATTCGGCAAGGTGTCGTGATGTGTTTGAGTTTTCGGCTCTAAATGTTGGTCCGAATGTGTATACTTTTGATAATGCTAAAGCTGCAAGTTCGGCTTCTAATTGTCCTGATACTGTAAGGTTTGTTTCTTTTCCGAAAAAGTCTTTAGAGAAGTCTGTATTTCCGTCTTCTGTAACAGGAGCATCTTTTGGAGGCAGGGTTGTTACTCTAAACATTTCGCCTGCACCTTCGGCATCTGATCCGGTAATTATTGGTGTGTGTATATTGTAAAATCCGTTTTTGTTAAAATAATCGTGAACTGCAAAAATCATTGCATGTCGAATGCGGGTAATTGCTCCAAAAAGGTTTGTTCTAAAACGTAAATGTGCAATTTCTCGTAAAAATTCTAATGAGTGTTTTTTTGGTTGTAAAGGGTATTCGTCGGGATTTGCTTCTCCGTATATATGTATTTTGCTGGCTGATATTTCTACGTTTTGGTTTTTTCCTTGTGATTTTATTAGTTCGCCCGTAATTTTAAGAGCTGCTCCCGTGTGTATTTTGTCGAGTATTGCGAAGTCTATTTTATCGGCATCGACAACTATTTGTATATTGTTAATTGTAGAGCCGTCGTTTAATGTAATAAAGGCAACGTTTTTGCTCATCCGTTTTGTTCTTACCCAGCCGTTTACACTAATTTGTTTATTGTATTCTGATGAATTTAATATTTGTTTTATAGATTTCATTTTTTTGTGAATTTTTTACAAAAATACAATATTATTGTATAATTGCTTATTAAAATAAAAATAAAAAAGTTGTTTTTGTAGAATCAAGATTTATTTTTTTGTAAAATGTCAAAAGCTGCATCAAGATAGGTAAAGATATCGGCAGGGACTCCCATTTTGCGTTTTTTGCTGCGTTTGTGTCCAAGACGCACTACAATTGCGTTGTAATCGGGAATAATAAAAATGTATTGTCCTAAAATTCCTCGTGCATAAGTAATATGGTGTCCTTTGTAGTTGCCCATCCACCACATATATCCGTAAAAATTTACAGGTTTGTTATTAAAAGTTAGAAATGTATCGGGTTTAAATGATTCTGTTATGTAGTTTGAACTTAATAATTGTTTTTTGTTCCATTTTCCTTTGTCTAAACAAAATTGCCCTATGCGAGCAAAGTCTTTTGCGTTTGAGTTAAAACAGCAATATGCTTTTTCGGTTCCGTTTTTTTTATCTAAGCACCATAAGGCATCGTTTTTTGCTCCTATTGGTTTCCATAATTTTTCGGATATATATTCGGATATGTTTTTTCCAACGGCTTTTTCTACAATTAGGGCTAATAATTGGGTATTTCCACTGAGGTATTTAAATTCTTTGCCGGGTTCTTCGGTTACTTTTAATTTTAGTATTAGCTTTTTTAGATTGTGTCCGTAGTATGCTTGCGTGGTTTTTGTAAAAGGGCTGCCGTAACTTTCTTTCCAATTAAGCCCTGAACTCATTGTAATAAGATTTTTTATTGTAAGTTTAGCGTTGTCGCCTTTTGAAAATTCCGGAATAAAATCGCCTACTTTTTGATTTATGTTTTTTATTTTTCCATCGTCAATAGCAAATCCAACAAGTAAACTTATAAAACTTTTTGCCATTGAAAATGAGTTTGATAAGGAGTTTTCGTTATATCCTAACCAATATTGTTCGTGTAAAAGTTTTTTGTCTTTTATAATAACAAAAGCAACGGTTTTAAATTTTTTAAAATCGGGAGTGTATTTTTCGTTTATTTTAAATTTATTGTAATTTTTGCTTTTTTCCCAAGGTTGATAGTTTCCTGCTTTTATTGTTCGGTTATTAAAAATTTTATAATCGTCGATATTTGCTTTTTGATAAATTAATGCTTTTCCAAAAAAGCAAGAGTTTAGGCTTATTGTAGTAATAAATAGTATTAATAAGATAAATGATATTTTTTTTATGTGTCTATACATTATGATATTTGATATTGTTGGTTTTTTTATTTTATGCATTTTCGAAAATTAGTTTTGGTGTTTGCGGTATTTTTTTATAACGTTTTCTCTAAATTTTCGCAAATATTGTATGTAAGAATTAACATGGCGTTCTTTTTTCTTTTCGTATATGTCTTTTATTGTTATTAATATTCCTGTTTCTTCAACTTCGCCAAATGTTTTATTTATTGCTGTTCCGAAACTAATCATTGTAGAGCTTAAATTCATGTATGCATTAATTAACGGAGGAATAAACTCGCCTTGTTCGCGAACTAATTTAGATAATATTTTATAGTTTTCGGTA
>Ga0256833_1003292_pt1 | contig 11098 bp, 11 predicted proteins | sample 356284metaG_FD_190535 | JGI IMG/M metagenome (GOLD analysis project Ga0256833, IMG submission 190535) | Hydrothermal vent microbial communities from Mid Atlantic Ridge, Atlantic Ocean - 356-284 | ecosystem: Environmental > Aquatic > Marine > Hydrothermal vents | place: Atlantic Ocean: Mid...
ATTTTCGGGGTTACACTCGGTAAAAGAATCATCAGGATCGGCACGGCGGATTGGCTCAACCCAACGGATGTAATTTCTCCAAAAGATTATACAACCCTGCATTCGGATATCGAGGAGTTCACAAAAGGTGTTGAAGAAATCAACTTTGACCTGAATTTTTCAAATTTTTACGCCTCACTGTACTTTTTCCCGGTCTTTACACCCAACAAATATCCGATGGCACCGTTTGGATGGGTAATTCCGTCTGTTCTTATTGTGAAATTTTTCCCGAACAGAGCGATAAAGCCTACCAACGATGCAAAATATACCGAATATGGATTAAGATTTCAGGGTTATTTGAGCAATATTGATTTCTCCTTGACCTACCTTTCAATTTATGACCGTGATTTTGATCTCGGCTACAAGTATTTAAGGGGGTTTAACACGAGTGAGATAGATCTTTTCCCGAAATACAACCCGATAAGAATGTATGGAGCCGATTTTTCAACGACCGTTTCTGGCTGGGAGTTCCACGGGGAGGGTGCATATTTCAAAACAGTGGATGAAGATGGGACCGATCCAGCAGTTAAAAATCCTTATGTTTATTCGATTTTTGGGGGAAACAGGTCCTTTCTGGACGAAAAAGTGAAGTTTGGTCTTCAGGTAGGGATCAAGCATATTTTTTACTTCAGGGACTCAACTTACTACGATTCGAGTATGGCTAAGTCGATCGTGTATGCATTTGCAAAAAAATTTAATTACCAGAATCATGAAAACACTTACTATGGAACATTGACCATTGGTTACAATTCTCCTGATGGGAACTGGAGTGTTGATGGAACACTCGTTTACGATTTTACCAATGAAGATTACTTCACGATTCCAAAACTCGTGTATTCACCGGTTGATGCAGTAAACGTTATTGCCGGGCTTTTCTTAACAGGCGGAAAGGGCTTTTCACCCTTTAGTGAAATGGGGAAACATATTGGTAAACTTGGATTCCTTGAAGTAAAATTCAGCTTTTAGTTTATAGATGAGTTATAATCTGAGCTTTAATCCGGCATAGAGACGTGTGTCTGGTTTGATCTCATAGTCGTTTTTGATCGGGATTCTTTCAGCGCCAAGCAAAAAGCTGAAAGGTTTTACCGTGAAGAATGAAAGTCCGCCGAAAACAGTGAAAATGTTTTTGACCTCATCGTTTGTAACGATCGATTGAGGCTCATTAAGAATATTGACGCCGAGCATTAGTCCTTCATATTCGAGTCCGATGCGGTATTTCTCTATATAATTATTCGGATGTACAATAGAGTCGGTGCCCAGGAACATCACGCCAAAGAGTGGCCCAATCTTCCCGCCAAAGCCTTTTATTATTTTTAGATTCCCGTCGATCACTTCACCGTTTATCATGAATATTCCACCAATATTTAGAATACCAGCAGAGATTCTAATGGAAAATGGATGCTGTTCCTCCTTTAATCCTCCACTTTTGATCTCATCCAGGTAGAGCTGGATATTCCCCTTTGCTTCAATATAAAATGGCTTTGCAATGAGAGGAAATCCAAAGAATATAGCTGCAAGGAGTAAACTTCTTTTCATGATGTTCCTCCAATTTTAGATTGGTACTCCATACGTATTTGTTCTTGTTGGTTCAAAAAGTAACACGAAGGTTTCTACATTTGCTTTTGAGCGATGAGGTGTTCTCTTCGGTATTTTTAATCCTTCACCTTCTTTCAAAATGAAGGTTTTATCCCTGGTTTCGATGATAAGCTCTCCTTTCAGGACGAAGAAGAATTCATCCTCATCAGGATGCACGTGCCAGCGGTATTCACCATGAATTTTGACCATTCTGACAGACGATCCATCTATTCTTGAAACCTCTACAGGTGTGAAGGTTTCTTTTACCTCCTCCATTAGCTCTTTAAAGTTTACTTTCTTCATAAAAATAAAAAAGTGCGCCGCGCAGGAGTCGAACCTGCAACCCTCGGATTAAGAATCCGATGCTCTGCCTGTTGAGCTAGCGGCGCACTTGAAAGATGGTGTTTAATTCTAAATGCTTTCATCTGGTATTTCAACTCCAAGCTCCTGCATTGCCTCTTTAAACTGTTCCCCGTTTGGGGCCTTTCCATGCCATTCTACTTTATTTTCCATGAAAGAAATCCCCTTACCTTTTATCGTGTGAGCAATTATTAACTGGGGTTTACCTTTTACAGATTTCGCCCACTCGAAAGCATCCCTTATTTCTTCAAGGTTGTGACCATTAATAGTTTTTGTTGCCCATCCAAAGGCTTTAAATTTTTCATCTATGGGAGATGAATTCATAACTTCAAATATTTCTCCATCGATCTGAAGTGTATTGAAATCGAGTATAGCAGTTAGATTATCAGCCTTGTAGTGGGCTGCTGACATGGCTGCTTCCCAGACCTGCCCCTCGTCTATCTCTCCGTCTCCAAGAGCCACATATACACGTGAATCTTTTTTATCAAGTTTTAAACCAAGTGCCATTCCAAGAGCCACAGAAAATCCTTGTCCGAGGGAACCAGTAGAAGCTTCCACACCCGGTGTCTCTGTACGCGCTGGATGTCCCTGCAGATGAGAATTTATTTTCCTGAGACTCCAAAGATCCTCGTGAGGAAAATACCCCCTTCTTGCAAGTACAGAGTAAAGGACCGGAGCTGCATGACCTTTTGAGAGAACAAACCTGTCCCGCTCTTCCCAATCAGGATTATCAGGATCATGCTTCAGCACGCACCAGTACAGGTAAACCATAATTTCAACCAGTGAAAGGGAACCTCCAGGATGACCAGATCCAGCGTAGTAAATCATCTTGATAATATCAACTCTCACGTCATGCGCAATCTCTCTGAGTTTTTCAAAGTCACAGTTCGTCGACATCTATCAATTTCCCTCCAATGATCGTGTATTTTATTTTACCCTGTAACTCTTTACCCCAGAAGGGGGTATTCCTGGACTTTGATTTTAAATTTCTAACAGTCCACTTTTCGTTGAGATTCCAGATGGATAAATCTGCAAGATATCCTTCGCGGATTTCTCCTATTCTGTCAAATCCAAATATTTTTGCAGGCATGTAGCTCATAGCCATTATAAGTGTCCTTATATCCAGTTCATTTTTTAACACAAGGTGAGTATAAAGGGAAGAGAAAGCGACTTCCAATTCCAGTATTCCAAAAGGTGCCTGATTAAGATCGAATTCCTTCTCAAAGCTCGCATGTGGGGCGTGGTCGGTTGCAATGCAATCGATGATTCCATCTTTTAGGGCCTGTATGAGAGCTTTTCTATCCTCCTCTGTCCGTAGTGGTGGATTTACTTTGAAAATTGGGTCATAAGTTTTTAGCTCCTCCTCGGTAAATAATAGGTGATGAGGTGTAACTTCAGCAGTAACCCTGAGATTTTTAGATTTTGCCTGTGCGATTATCTCAACAGAGCCTCTGGATGAAACATGTGCGATGTGGAGCCTTCCATTGGTAAGTTTTGCAAGGAGAACGTCCCTCGCAATTGCTATTTCTTCCGCCTCCGATGGTATGCCTTTGATACCCAATTTGTATGAAAGCGGACTTTCGTTCATCACCCCTTTTAGAGAGAGGGTTTTGTCCTCAGCATGAGAAACAATTGGAAAGTCCGGGACATACTCGAGGGCTCTCCTCATAACCGATGAATTAGCGACCCAATCACCATCGTCCGAGAAAGCAACAGCCCCCAGTTCTGCCATTAATCTCAGGTCTGCAAGTTCCTCACCTGCCCTCTCCTTTGTGATTGCTCCAATCGGCAGGATTTTTGCAAGTCCAACTTCATCAGATCTCTTTAAAATGTACTCAACTGTCTCAGGGGTATCTATGGGGGGATTTGTATTGGGCATTGCAAGAACGGTTGTAAACCCACCGGCAGCTGCAGCTCTACTGCCCGAGTTTATATCTTCCTTATACTCGAAACCAGGCTCTCTTAGATGTGTATGCAGATCAATAAAACCTGGAAATATTGTAAGTCCAGATGCATCAATAACTTTAGCCTCATTATCTAAAATATTTTCACCGATTTTTTCAATCCTGTCTTCGACAATTAATATATCAAGTTTATCGTCAATCCTGTTTGATGGGCTGAAAATGTGTCCATTTTTTATTAAAATCTTATCCATTTTGCTGTGCTCCTACAAGGAAAAGATAAAGAATTGCCATTCTTACCGCTACTCCATTAGTTACCTGCCGCAGAATGACGTTTCTAACCCGATCCCTTGCTTCGTAGTCAAGCTCAATTCCCCAGTTTACAGGTCCTGGATGCATAAGAACAGTTTCTGGACTCAGTTTTTCGAGCCTTTCTTTTGTAATACCGAAAAATTTCCTGTATTCACGTATGGACGGGAAGTAAGGTTCCTCCAATCTCTCTTTTTGAATCCTCAATGCCATAATAACGTTTACCTCACTCAGAACATCATCAATATTTCTTACGATTTCTGCGCCAAGTAATCGATATTCCTCGGGAACAAGGGTTGGAGGTCCGGCAAGAAATATTTTAGCACCAAATTTCGAGAGTCCAAAAATATTTGATCTGGCTACCCTTGAATGAAGAATGTCCCCGACTATCAGAATATTTATGTTGTCCAGACTTCCAAATAACTGTGATAGAGTCATCATATCCAGGAGTGCCTGGGTGGGGTGCTCGTTGGTGCCATCGCCTGCGTTTATCACAGTGGCGTCGGTATTTCTTGCCAGTAGATGCGGCAGTCCAGAAGCACTGTGTCTCACTATATAGAGATCAACCTTCATGGCATCGATGTTTTTGAGAGTGTCCAGTAAGCTCTCTCCTTTCGCAATGGATGTACCACGCGTACCCACACTGATTGTATCAGCTGAAAGTCTCTTGGCTGCAAGATCAAAAGAGGATAAGGTCCTTGTGGATGGTTCAAAAAACATGTGAACAACAGTTTTCCCTCTTAAAGTTGGAAGCTTTCTATTGGGACGATTTATGACTTCGAGGAAAACTTCGGCCTGATTTAATATTTCAGAAATGAAATCCTTGTCAACGAACCTTAAACCTAAAAGATCCTTAAACCCTCTAAAATTTCCCATGCTGGGGAAAATTTTAAATTCCCGTAAATAGATTGTCAAAGAAACATTGCATCCTTACTTTAAGGATTAGTTACTATGGCATCTCGGGTAGGTGAAGTTACATGTAAATTCGAAGAATGATTCTAAATTAAAACTTGATTTAAATTTTTGATGAAAATATAATATCCGCCTCATGAATATTCTGGCTATCGCAATCGGTGGAAGTGTAGGTGCGCTTTTGAGATACTGGCTTGCGGAATTACCAAGTAGATTCCTTGGCTCATTATTCCCCTATGGTACATTATTTGTTAATGTGCTCGGTTCTGGTGCCATTGGCTTTTTATGGGGAATTTCTGAAGTCGTTACTATTCCGCCGAATGTTAGAACAATGGTTTTTGTTGGAATGATTGGTGCCTTCACTACTTTTTCAACTTATATGTTGGAGACATTCAATCTTTTACGAGAAAATGAGATAAAACTTGCCGTGGTTAACTTTTTAGTGAGTAATTTTTTAGGCCTTCTCTTCGTCGTTCTTGGGTACTTATTGTCTGTTTTGATTCTAAACCTATGGAGGTAGGTATGAAACTCCCTGAAGAAGGTATTTTATTAAGGATTTTCATCGGTGAAAAGGACAGGTATAAGGGGAAACCATTGTATGAACAGATTGTTTTAAAGGCGAGAGAGATGGGTCTCGCAGGTGCAACGGTTTTGAGAGGAATAATGGGGTTTGGGGCTGAGAGCCGGCTGCACACGGCAAAGATTCTAAGACTTTCCGAGGATCTTCCAATTATTATCGAAATAGTGGATAGAAAAGAAAAAATCGATGCTTTGATTCCGTTTCTTGATGAGGTCGTAAAAGAAGGTCTCATCACAATGGAGAAAGTTAAAGTTATCAAATACCGCCACAGTAAAGCATGACTCTTCTCGAAATCATTTTTATAAGTGGTCAGAGAGAAGTTGTCATCTACAATAAAAAAAATTTTTATATCAACCCATAAACCTCTTCTCGTGTTTTGAAAAACTAACCTTAAAAAAGCCAAAATCCTCATTGATTAAGGGAGATAAAGGAGAGAGATCCATCTTCTCACTTTTCAAGGATTTGTAGGATGAAAGTTTGATAATTCTTTATCAGGTCATTAATCTAAGACTCAGTCGAAAAGGAGTGGTGAAGATGAAGATTCCATCTGTTTTAACAATAGCCGGTTCGGACAGTGGAGGGGGGGCCGGGATACAGGCAGATTTGAAGACGTACACGGCTTTAGGTGTGTTTGGAATGAGTGCTATTACATCCCTTACAGCCCAGAATACTACCGGAGTTTATGGCATATTCAACGTTGATCCTGAGTTTGTTGCTAAACAGATTGACGTAATCTTCGAAGACTTCAACATCGACGTGGTAAAAACAGGTATGCTCTCAAATTCGGAGATTATCAAAGCTGTGGTGAAGAGCCTAAAGAAATGGAAAATAGAAATGATTGTGGTCGATCCGGTGATGAGGGCTAAAGGAGGTGACCCTTTGCTTTTGCCCGACGCAACTGAAACGTTGATCTCGGAATTCCTGCCAATGGCTTACGTTGTAACCCCGAATGTTCCAGAGGCCGAAGTTTTATCAGGTATGAAAATAAAAACGAATGAAGATATGCTCGAGGCGGCTAAGAAAATTCGCGCCCTCGGCCCAAAGTATGTTTTAATGAAAGGTGGACATCTGGAGGAGGATGAGTTTGCTATTGATTATCTGTACACCGGAGAGGATTTCTTTGAGTTTAAGTCTGAAAGATTTCACACAAAAAATACCCATGGAACAGGATGTACGTATGCATCTGCAATTGCGGCTTATCTTGCAAAAGGGAATGATATCGTTGATGCAGTAAAACTTGCAAAAGTCTTTGTCACCGGAGGGGTTAAATACGGACTTGAACATGGAAAGGGACATGGACCGGTAAACCACGAGTGGATGGTACTTGGGTTAGAATCGCCCCAGGTAGAGGTAAGAAAATTATGATGATGACTCCAATTATCTTGGCTCTATTGATCGGTTTAAATCCTATTGCAGGTTGCAATGGGTATACTGCTTACAAAACGGATAGCAGTATCATCGTAAAAAATCCTCGTGAGTCAAAGATCACTGAGCTAAAATTCCATGACGAGAATGTTCCCAAAATTAGATTAACAGGGAAAGGGCGTCTTGTTGCATTCTATCCTGCCACGTATGAACTCTCCGTTATCGATCCTGGCAATAAAAAAGTTCTTGAATTTTATCCGGACAAAAATTGGTTTGAGCTTGAGTCATATTCCGCATTCGATGCAATGGGTGACCTGATCGCGGTTGCCTACTTTATGCACGGAAAGATCCACTTTGTAGCATTCAAAAACCTGAAGAAATCCATTGACAAAATCTATCCATCACTCTACCCGGCAGGTTTGTGGATCAGAGATGGAAAAATATTCCTGAGACTTTACAAAGTTAATAATAATACCGTATCCGAGGACTTTGTAATTTTACCGGAAAATGGTAAGAAGTGGAACATCTCACGGGTGATTGCGATGGACTACGATGGTAAAACGCTTGTTTTTGCGACAAAGAGAAAGATTTTTCTAATCAAAAATGGTAAGATGGAGGTACAAAATGCCAGAGGAATCATCCTTGATGTGAAATTGTCCAAAGGTACCCCTCAAATGCTGGTGGATATTACTCAACATGGGGCAATAATGATACAAAGAGGTGAAAACTTGGTCCCCATAATCAGACCAATGAGAAAATTTTCAGGATGTGGGGAACAAGGAGGTTAAGATGCTTTTAAAATTCATCATTGGTCTTTTAATTTCTTATCAATGGCCTATAACTCCTTTCAACCAGCAGCACAATATTTCTGGTACGTTTGGTGAGTTTCGTTATGGGCCGCCCATTCATTTTCACAAGGCCGTTGATATTCCAGCGTCTGAAGGCACACCAGTCTACGCAGTCGAGGGCGGCGTAGTATTATGGATTGGCTCAGGGTTCAATGGTGGAATCAGGGTTGGAAGATTTGCCTATGTACATGTTGTTCCCCGCTCTGACCTCCAGCTTGGAGATACTGTAACGCAGTGGGAAGTTGTTGGATATATAAACTCGGCCTACCATGTACATTTCAAAGATGGCGACGGTGCCTCTTCCTATCCCCTTGTTAACCCCTTACTTCAGGGGAATCTATCCCCATTCGAAGATCCATGGGGAACAAATGTTTACAGCGTTACATTTTTTAGCCATTATCTGGGAAACTGTATGAATCCCGACAGTTTATTCGGTCAGGTTGACATCGTGGCAGGTGCACTTGATACAACAGGATCAGGTACGATTGGTAGCAACAACGGTGTTTTCCAGATTTTTTACACACTGTTCTCATCTGATACGGATAGCATTATTGTTGGACCACACAGGCTTGTACAATTTGTGCATCTTCCGTCCACACCGGTTGATGAGGTCTATTACGCTCCCTGGTCGAACAACCAAAATCATTACTATATTGTGACAAATTCAACTGTCAAGGCGAGAGGAAGTCTTGATCTGAAGCACATACCGGAGGGAGATTATGCCCTTGCTGTCTACGCATCTGATACAAGAGATAACTGGGATACAAATTTTGTAAATATTCACGTTGTTCCGACGGATACAACTCCTCCAGCGGTTCCCAGGCTCAAGGTACTTAAACTGCTTCCCGATGGACGTGCTTATTTAAGATGGAAACCTGATACATCGCATGACCTTGCAGGATATAAAGTTTACATCAAGTTTGGAAATTCGAGATGGGTTGAATGGGCCAATGTTGGACCTTCGGATTCGAGTTTCACAACTTCAAGGACTTTGACTCAAAACTGGAATTTCTATTTTAGAGTCATAGCCTACGACAATCAGGGGAATTTGAGCTACCCATCCACTATTTTCGTTATCAGAAGGACAGATTCACCTGATAAAGTTTTAATCGTCGATGGAATTGAGAATGAGATGGGACATGATTATTTCAGCCGATATTTAGAGGGTCTTGAAAATATTACTGTTGAAACAATTTCAGAGAGTGCCATATCGGAAACAAATTTCAGAGATTACGAACTCGTAATAGTGAGTAAGGGCATGGATTCAACGGCACTGGACACCACAACCCTTCTCGAATACTTAAATGCCGGTGGCCACATTTTTATAAACGGTGGAAAGATAGCAAAAATTTTAAACTCTACGACTTTCCTTGACCTTTCTGGTGTAAGATTTCTCCAGGATTCTTCCGGAATTGATACCGTTGTTTCAAAACCATGTGGTCCTTTTTACGATCTAACAGCTGTGATCTCTACCGGGAAGGAGTCAAATGTTATAGATACGGTCAGCGGCTCCTTTGGTGTGTTCTCATTCAAAGGAGACGGATATGCAGGAGTTTTAAATAGAGATACGAGTGTAATTTTCTTTTCATTCTCGATAGATCACGCGGAAGATAGCCTTTTTACCATTCAGGTTTTACGTGACATATACACAGTTTTTGGACTTACATCGGTTAGCGAATCATACAGCTCGATAGATCGTGGAATTTCGGTCTCATACTCTTTTGATGGGTCCTTATTCCTCAATGGGATAAAACATGATGAGAAACTCGGTATTTTTAACCCTGCGGGTAGAAGAGTATTTTTCTCAGCTATTCATCCATACACGAAAAGAATCAAAATTGGGAGGCTACCGTCTGGTGTATATTTTATCAAAATCGGGAATAAGCAGGTTTTCAAAATTATGGTGGTGAGATGAGATGTTTGTGTGGAGAAATGGAGAACTTTTCTGCGAAAATGTGAAGGTCTCAGATATTGCTAAACATTTTGACACTCCACTCTACGTTTACAGCAAAGCCGAGATTCTCAAAAGAATTGGTCAGATTAAAAGTGTCTTTGGGGATACTCCTCACCTCATAGCGTATTCATTGAAAGCAAACAACAACCCTCACATTCTTCGAATTATAAGAGAAAGTGGGCTTGGAGCCGATACCGTTTCTGGCGGTGAAGTAAAATTGGCACTTGAAACTGGTTTTCTTCCATCTAAGGTGGTATTTGCGGGTGTAGGTAAGAGAGAGGACGAAATAGAACTTGCAATAGAGCGGGGAATAAAACTCCTGAACATTGAGTCCGAAGAGGAGCTAAATGTTGTAGAAAATATTGCCGGGAGAGTGAGAAAGAAAATTCACGTAGCTTTGAGAATCAATCCGGATGTATCTCCCAAAACTATTGACAAAATTGCCACTGCAAAGAAAACAAGTAAGTTTGGAATTGATCTGGAGAAAGCAGAGAAAATCTTAAAAACTTTTACGAGCAGATGGGTGACAATTACCGGTCTACATGTCCATATAGGTTCACAGATTTTTGAATGGGAGCCTTACATGGAGGCTGTAAAGAAGGTAGAGCATCTCTTCTCTTTGAGAGAATTTTCCACCTTTGATGTTGGCGGAGGATTTGGTGTCGATTACGAGGGTATAGGACGCGAGTTTGACTTTTCAGGTTTTAAAATAAACGTTTTGAAATACCTTAAAAATTATGTGGAAGAGGTGATTACTGAGCCTGGAAGGTTCATTATCGCAAAGGCGGGAATTCTTGTAACAAAAGTACTGTACAGAAAAAGAGACTTTATCATCGTAGATGCCGGGATGAACGATTTTTCGCGCCCCGCCTACTATGGAGCAAGACACAGAATTGTTAATGTTGTGAAAAGAAGTGGGGACATTGGAATGTTTTCTGTTGGTGGCCCTGTCTGTGAGTCAACCGATGTTTTTGGAAGAAATTTTGAGCTTGAGTTACCAGAGAGAGGAGATTTCCTTGCCATAATGGATACAGGGGCCTATGGAATGACCATGGCATCGAATTACAACGCAAGACCAAGGCCTGCAGAAGTACTCTGTGATGGGAACAGATATACTCTTATCAGAAAACGTGAGGATTTAAACGAGATACTGTGGAGAGGAATACCTGATTAGAGTAAAGTTTGACCCCCGAAGTTCTGGGTTACTTATTTTATCGGGTTCAGAGGTTGGGAAATCTTGACCTTTAAATCACGC
>Ga0256833_1003293_pt1 | contig 11096 bp, 4 predicted proteins | sample 356284metaG_FD_190535 | JGI IMG/M metagenome (GOLD analysis project Ga0256833, IMG submission 190535) | Hydrothermal vent microbial communities from Mid Atlantic Ridge, Atlantic Ocean - 356-284 | ecosystem: Environmental > Aquatic > Marine > Hydrothermal vents | place: Atlantic Ocean: Mid...
TCTTCCGGCGTCGCCTCGATGATCTTCTGCTCGATATAGGAGGAGACCACCCGCCAGAAGACCAGGGCCAGGGCCAGGGTGACCAGGATATTGAAGACCGCCCTGGTGATCTGCAGGGAATAAGGGATGGAATAGCCCCAGGCACTGAGGACCCACAACCCCAGGGCGAGGATGATGACCACCCGGACCATCCGGCGGACGCGGGCCACCAGGCGCTGTTCCCTGCGTTCCATCTCCCGGACCTCTTCTTCTGCCGTCCCGTCGTCCGCCTGCTGTGGCAGCGGATAGATGCGCAGGGTGGCGATGGTGACCCGGACCACCCAGCCGGCCAGGGCGTCGAGGATGAAAAAGACCGGCACGATGAGCAGGCTGAGAAGAAAGGCGCCATCCTCCTCGCCGCCGCTGACAAAACGGAAGACCAGCATCCCCCAGACCATGAACAGGTAGAGCAGGGCCGGGATATGCCAGAGGGCGGCCATCTCCTCGCGCAGCCACGGGTTGTCCTCTCCGGCCCTGCTCCGGCCGCGGATGGCCTCGGCCACCCGGCGGCGGAGCGCCAGGACCATGGCAGCCAGGAGGAGAAGAAGCAGGGTGCCAAGAAAGAGGCCGACCAGCACCACGCTCTCCTCCTGTACCTGCAGTACCTGCATCAGGGCCAGGAAGGCCAGGCCGGCAAGGATGTAGGCGGTAAGGAACACCACCGCTCGGTGGACCGTCCCTGCCGTGGCATCGGCAACCGGCAGCAGTCTGAGGCGGGGATTGCGGGGCGAAAAGAAGAGGCCGGAGACGATGCCGGCCAGACGGACGCCGACAATAATGATCAGCAGGGCCATGAACAGGAGCCGGACCGATTCGAGCCGGTTGATATCCAGCCACAGGAAGGTGAACACCGCAACAGAGGCAAAGACCGTGACCCGGACCAGGGCGGGGACGGCAGCCAGCACCGCGGCCCAGAAACGGACACGCCCCTGAAGCTCGGGAACGGGCGCCCGGCCGAGGCGGCGGGTTATCCTGGCCATCAGGGTGGCGGCCAGCAGCTCGGCAAGGACCGCGGCAAGGAACAGCAGACCGATAATGCCGATGTTGCGCCATGCCGTCCCCGGGCTGGCATCATCGGCGAACCGCCGCACCATCCAGGACAGATCATCGGGCAGGGCACCGGCATGCCGCCACAGACGCTCCAGCATCCGCCCCATGTCCTCGCCGCTGCCGTCACTGTCCATCAGGTGCAGCCAGCGGGCCAGCAGGCCCACCGGTCCGCTGACACCCGTTTTTTCCGTGGTCTGCGCACGAGCCTCCTCCTGAAGACGGGCCAGCAGCATAGTGCGCACCTGCTCGTCGGTCAGGGTGGCCAGGGCGGCATCGGCCTGATCGGCGGGCACGGCCTGCACGGCCCCGGAGGATCCATTCCCACCGGCCTGGAGAGTGGCGGCCAAGGCAACGGACAGGATCAGGCAGCCCGCCGTCACGATCAACAGGATCAGTGCCCCCTGCAGGCCAAACCACCTCTTCCTCTTCCCTGTACTCTGCATACTCGTCTCCTCGTAAGCGGTCTCAGGTACCGCATCTTCGCACGGTCGCACCTGGCATATAAAACCATTTTTCAGGGACCTGCAAGGAGTGACAATGGCAAGGGGAGCGGAACCACACATCTTTCCCCCGACATCCCTACCCTTTTCCCGCCTGTCCGGTCTCCCCGGAGATGGCCCGGGAACGCCACCGCCATACCAGGAAAACGACCGTCAGCGCCACCAACAGGTACCAGGGGAACCAGCCGATGGACTGCCGGAACGCCTCGTTCTCCACCAGGGTGCGGACGGCGCCGGGATGGAGCATCTCCTGCCGGTGGCGGAGACGGACGATCAGGGCCGCGTAGAGGATGCCGATCAGACCATAGGCCGCGTTGAAGGCCAGGCCCTTGAAGCTGAGGACCGTGGCCCGCTGCCCGGAGTCGGCAATGGCATTGAGGTAGTGGCTGGTGAAGAAGGAGGTGAACATCATGGCGACAAAGACAAGCATCATGGGCAGCAGGCCCAGCCAGGGAACAAACAGGGTCAGGCCCCAGACCGCGACCAGGGCGATACCGCCGACCCAGCAGAGGTTGCGGCCCGGGCTGTTGCCCTCCACCATGGCGCGGGCGATCCTGGGCACCACCAGACCAAGCAGGGCCACTGCCGAACCGATGAGCCCGAAACTGGCCTCGGGCAGGCCGATGAGGCGAAAGTACTGGCTGGTCATGGTCACCAGCATGCGCAGCACATGGTCAAAGGCCATGCCGAAAAGGATCACGGCCATGGCAAAAGGGGTCTGCAGAATCCATCCGCCGGCGGTAAGCGTAATCCGGAACGCCTGGCCTGTCCTGGCCATGGGACCGCCCGCCAGAACAGCCGGTGCGCCCGGTTTCGGGTCCCGCATGCCCAGGGTGGTGCCGCAGGCCAGCAGGGCAAGGAGCAGGGTCAGGTAGACCGGGAAGCGCATGGTGTCCTGCTGACCGAGCTCGATGCTCCAGCCCAGCCAGTGGAGCACTCTGTTGACGGTACCGGGATCGTAGACCGCGGCACCCACGGTCATGGCCACCAGATAGCCTGCGTGCTGCATCCGCATCTGGATATCGAGGACCCGCGGCCAGTCCCCGGGATCACCCTGGCTGACCAGGGTATCATAGGCCATGGCCTCGTCGGCACCGCTGGCCATGGCCTCGGCAAGGCCACTCAGAATCCTGTTGGCGAGAAAGACGCTGAAAACGAGCGCCGAATTACCCAGGGGCACGAAAGCGATCAGGCCCATCTCCGCCACCATGCAGAAGGAGGTGGTGATCAGCAGGCGGCGGCGGCCGATGAGATCGGCCAGAGCACCGGACGGGATCTCGGCAAGGACGATGGTGAAGGCCCAGACCGTGTTGAGGAGGGAGAACTGCTCGATACTGAGACCGTAATCCAGAAAAAGGATCGTGAAGACAGGATAATAGAACCTGGCATTGAAAAAGACCCGGAAGGCGATGAAACGGCGGACATTGGCCAGGGCAAAGGGGGAACCGTGCTGTTTCTCCATGGAGTACATCATGCGGTGCCGCCCCCGGCTTGTCAAGCCGAATCCGCCGGGACACCGATAACGGCCCGGCCGCACAAAGATCCCGGTGCCGGAACCCCTGTGATTGCGAAGAAAAACTCTCGTCTGCAGATCCGTTCTGTGGTAGGATTTACAGGATTGTTTCCCAATTACTCTACTTTCGATCCCGTGCAATATCGTGGAGAATTCTTCCCAAGCCAGCCGCGACTACACGGTCTGCCCGGGCTGCGACCTGCTCCTGGAACGGATCCCGGCCGCATCCGACCACACTGCGGTCTGCCCGCGCTGCGGCAGCCGTCTCTACCGTGCCCGGAGTGATTCGGTGCGCAAGACACTGGCCCTCAGCCTTACCGGCCTGCTGCTCTACGTGCCGGCCAACTTCACGACCCTGCTCACCTTCGATGTCCTGGGAACGCCGAGCAGCACCACCCTCTTCGCCAGCACCCTGAGCATGTTCGCCCAGGGCCAGTTCATCGTCGGCACCGTGGTGGTGCTCACCGGCCTTGTCTTTCCCCTGCTGACCCTGTCCCTGCTGTTCACGGTCAGCCTCGGCCTCCACCTCCGGCGGCGGATCCCCTGCATGCCCACCATGCTCCGCTGGTATCGCCACCTGACCGAATGGGCCATGCAGGATGTCTACCTTATCGGTGTCTTTGTCACCATCATCAAGATGAGCCACATGGCGGCCATCGAGGCCAACACCGGCCTCTACTGCTTCATCGCCCTGGTGCTGATCACCATCGCTTCCCAGTCGGCCATCGATTTTCCCCTCTTCTGGTCGCGCATGGAACCGGATGCTCCGCCCCCTCCCCCGCCCCCCGGCGTGGAGACCGCCATGGAGGCGGGCCTGATGGTCTGCCATACCTGCCGCCGGATCGCTGCGGCCGGAGACGGTGCGGAAAAGGTCTTCTGTCCGCGCTGCGGCGAGCAGCTCCACTTCAGAAAACCCGAAAGCGTCGGCCGGACCTGGGCCCTGGTCCTCACCGCGGTCATCTTCACCCTTCCGGCCAACCTGCTGCCGATCATGGAGGTGGAGTACATGGGTGTGCCGGACCGGAGCACCATCATGGACGGCATCATCTACTTTTTCCAGGAGGGGTCCTACGGCATCGGCGCCATCATCCTCACCGCCTCCATCCTGGTGCCCATGTTCAAGATCCTGGGCCTGGTCCTGATCCTGCTCTCCATCCACTTCCGCCGGCACGGCTGGCTGCGGCACAAGGCCATGATGTTCCGCTTCATCCAGTTCATCGGCCGCTGGTCCATGCTCGATATCTTTGTCATCGCCCTGCTCTGTGCCCTGGTCCGCTTCGGCTACCTCTCCACGGTCAACGTGGCGCCGGCGGCCTTCTACTTCACCGGCGTGGTGCTGGCCACCATGTTCTCGGCCATCAATTTCGATCCGCGCCTGCTGTGGGATGATGCGGTCACGCCGGTCGCAAGGGAATACAACTATGCAACAGCCAGATCTTCATAGAAAACGGGGCCTGTCCCCCATCTGGATTCTGCCGCTGGTGGCGCTCTGCATCGGCGCCTGGCTCCTGTACACCAGCTACCGGGACGCCGGTATCGAGATCACGGTCCATTTTGCCAGTGCCGAGGGCATCACCGCCGGCAAGACCCGGGTCATCTACCGGGGCATTCCGGTGGGCCTGGTCAAGGAGGTGGAGATCAACCAGGACCTGGACGGAGTCGACCTGATCATCGAGATGAAGAAGGAGACCCGCAAGGGGCTGGTGCAGGACACCCAGTTCTGGATCGTACGGCCCGAGATCTCGGCCGGCAGGATCTCGGGCCTGGAGACCCTGTTCTCCGGCGCCTACATCGGGGTGCGCAAGGGCAAATCCACGGTCCCCGCCACCACCTTCGAGGGGTTGCCCGAGCCGCCGCCCCTGGTCGAGGACCGGCCCGGCCTGCGGATCACCCTGATAGCCGACTCCCTCTACTCTCTGCAGAAGGGCTCCTACGTCTATGCCAGGAACCTGCAGATCGGCCACGTGGAGAACTACAGGCTGAACGAGAACAACAAGATCGTCCTCTCCCTCTACATCAGGAAGGAATTCAGCCACCTGATCCGGCAGGGAACCCGGTTCTGGAACGCCTCCGGGCTTTCCATCAACGGTGACCTGCAGCGGGGCCTCACCGTCAATATCGAATCCCTGGCCTCCCTGATCTACGGCGGCATCACCTGTGCCACGCCACCGGCGCTTGCCGACAGCCCGCCGGCGGAGCAGAATCAGCAGTTCACCCTGTACAAGGACTTCGAGGCCGCCGAGTACGGTATTCCCATGACCCTGCAGCTCGCCTCGGGCGAGGGCATCGTTCCGGGCAAGACCAGGATCATGTTCCGTGGCCTCAAGGCGGGCGTGGTCAAGGAACTCAACATCAACCGCGACAAGTTCCACACGGTCACGGCCACGGTCCTCCTCGATCCGAGGGCCAAGGTGATTCTCCGCAAGGGTACCCGGTTCTGGGTGGTGCGCCCCCGGTTCTCCGTCGACGGCATCCGGAACCTGAGTACCCTGATCACCGGCCCCTACATCACCTTCGAGGTCGGCGACGGCCCATTCCAGGACCATTTCGTGGTCCAGCAGAACCCCCTGCCGCGGCCCACCCTGCGGGAAGGCACCCGTTTCACCCTGACCGCCAGGGACTCGGGCTCGCTTGAGCCGGGGGCGCCGGTCCTCTACCGCAAGATGCCGGTGGGCGAGATCACCAACATCGCCCTGACCCCGGACGGCAAAGCGGTCCAGACAACGATCCTCATCTACCAGCCCTATGTCCACCTGGTGCACCGGGACTCGGTGTTCTGGAACGTCTCCGGTGTCCGGATCCACGCCACCCTGCCCGAGGTGGAGATCAGTCTCTCCTCGGTGCGCAGCCTGCTGGTGGGCGGCATCGCCTTTCTCAGCCCGGCCACGGCCGGAAAGAAACAGGCAAAGCCGGCCGCCGCCGGAACCGGGTTCACCCTCTACAGCAGCTACTACAAGGCCGTGGACTCGGTGCCGGCCCTGCAGCCCGCCGGCATGCTGGTGCGCCTCAGGGCGGAGAAGATGCCGGTGCTGGGGATCGCGGCACCGGTCTACTACAACAACATCAAGGTGGGCGAGGTGCGCGGGTTCCGGCTGGCCAGGAACCGTCGCGACGGCATGATCGATGTCTTCATCACTGAAAAATACCGGGACCTGGTCAACACCACGACCCGTTTCTACAACTTCTCCGGCTTCACCCTCGATGCGAGCCTGCAGCAGTTCCGGCTGGCCAGCGGGCCGCTCAAGACCCTGCTGCTCGGCGGCATCTCATTCATCACCCCCGGAGAAGGCAAAAAACCCGGCAGGAAGCAGATCTTCACCCTCTACGAGGATCTTGAGGCGGCCAGGAACGCCGATGCCGTGCGCCTGACCCTGCACCTCAACAGCGGTGCCGGGATCGTCGGGGGAACGAAGATCAAATACCAGGGGATTGTCATCGGCAAGATCACCAGGGTCTGGTTCGACAACGACCTGGAACATGTCCTGGCCGAGGCACGGGTGAAGAAGAAAACCGCCCGCCTCTTCACCGATCACTCCATCCTCTGGCTGGTGGAGCCGCAGCTCGGCCTGTCCGGGGCAAAACATCTCGAGACCATCCTCACCGGCCCCTACATCACCCTCAGCCCGGGGCCGGGAGAACCGGTGACCGAGCTCACCGTCCAGGCCAGGGCAAACGATGTCACCCCGGCCGCCGGCCTCAACCTGGTGCTGGAGACACCGCGCCTCGGCTCCCTCAGGCGGGGGAGCCCGGTCTACTATCGCCAGATCCCGGTGGGACGGGTCAGGGACTTTGCCCTGGCACCCGACGGCCGGAAGGTCCTGGTGCACGTCCATATCGAGGCCGGTTATGACCGGCTGGTCTACACGGGAACAAAATTCTGGAATGTCAGCGGCGTGGAGATCTCGGCCGGTCTGTTCAGCGGCCTGAACATTGATACCGAGTCCATGGAGGCCCTGCTCACCGGCGGTATCGCCTTTGCCACCCCGGAGGGGAAGAAGATGGGCCGGCCGGCCCGTGACAATGACCACTTTGTACTGTATGCCCGGGCCAGGGACCGGTGGCGGGAGTGGCAGCCGGAGCTGCCGTGGCGACAGGCGGCGGGGGCCGGGACCGGAGAACCGCGGGAGGGACGATAGGCTGGCTTTTGCCGGGGCTGCCGGGAGCGGCACGCCTCAAGGACGGGTGGAGGCCTCCCGGCGTGCCCGCGCCAGGATCTCGCGCACCTGCCCGGCCAGGTAACTGCTCTCCACCGGCTTGGCGAGGATCTTCCGGATCCCGTGGCGGCCGGCCTCCTCTTCCGAAAGAATGTCCCCGTAGCCGGTGCAGAGGATCAGGGGCAGATCGGGCCGCAGGGCCCGGACCTCCTCGGCCAGCTGGATGCCGGTGAGCCTTGGCATGGTCTGGTCCGTGATGACCAGGTCGTACGATGCGGCACCGGCACGCAGGAGCTCCAGCGCTTCGGTGCCGGAACCTGCCGTGGTCACGGTATAGCCGAGCTGCTCCAGGATGTCGCGCTGCAGCTCCACCAGGGTCGGCTCGTCGTCCACCACCAGGATATGGCCGCTGTCACCGCTCTGCTCCTCCGGGTTCTCCCCCTCCACCGGCGCCCTGTCCACAAGCGGAAAGTAGACCCGAAAGGTCGTGCCCCGGCCGGGCGCGCTTTCCACCCGGATCATGCCGTCACACCCCTGGACAATGCCGTGCACCAGGGCCAGCCCCATGCCCGAGCCGTCGCCCAGCTCCCTGGTGGTGAAGTAGGGCTCGAAGATATGTTCCAGCACATCGGCCTCCATGCCCCGGCCCGTGTCGGCAATGCGCAGTTCCACATAGAGACCGGCCTCCCGGCCGGGATCGACTTCGCTCTCCGTCAGGCATCGGCGTCGGAGGGCAACGGCAAGGACGCCCTCTTCCTCCATGGCATGGAAGGCATTGGTACAGAGGTTGACCACCACCTGCTGCACGGCGGTGGGGTTGGCCATGACCATGCCGCAGTCCTCCTCCACCTGCGTCCGCATCTCGACAGTGGCGGGCAGCGATGCCCGCAGCAGCTTCAGTGACTCCCTGACCACCGGGCCGATGGAGAGCGGAAAACGGACACTGTCCCCCTTGCTGGAGAATGTCAGGATCTGGCGGACCAGGTCCCTGGCCCTGTTGGCGGCGTCAACGACCTGCTGCAGGTAGCCGGCCGACCGGCTCTCCGGCTCCACCTGCATCAGGGTCAACTGGGAAAAGCCGAGGATGGCTGCAAGAATGTTGTTGAAATCATGCGCAATGCCTTCGGCCAGGGTACCGATGGCCTCCATCTTGCCCGCATGAATGAGCCTGTCTTCGAGCTGTTTCTTCTCCGTGATGTCCTTGGCGATGTGGACAAGGAACTGCATCTCTCCCTTGTCATCCAGGATGGGCGCGGAAGAGACCTGGAAGATCCTGCCCAGGGTTTCATGCTCGATGGTCCCCCAGTGGTCCCTGCGATCCCGGATCGTCTCCAGGGCCGGACAGCCCGGACAGGGATCGTCGCAGCCGCGGAAGAGCCGGTAGCATTTCTGTCGGGTCACCTCTTCCGGCGTCAGATCGAACAGCGCCCCTGCCGCCCGGTTGGCACGGACGATCCGCATGTCACGGTCCTGGATGGTGACGATGTCGCTGATGGCGTCAAAAATCTTGCGCCATTCCCGTTCCGCCGCCACCAGGGCCTGCTCCGCCTCGACCCGGGCGGTGATATCCTCGATCAGTCCCTGGAAACAAGTGACCGTTCCATCCCTGTCCCGCCGGATGCAGGTATGGTCCGAGACCCAGCGGATGCCACCGTCGCGGCAGGTGACCCTGTAGGGCTGATGGACGAAGGTCGTGCAGGCCGGATCGGCGACATGCTCGTCCACCTCCCGCCGGACCCGTTCCAGGTCCTCTTCGGCAATGACATGGGTATAGAGGACACGGCCGGCCAGGAAATCGTCGGCCGAGTATCCCAGGAGGTTCTCGACATTGGCGGAAACGAACTCCACCGGCCAGTCCGGGCTGTTCCGCCAGCGGAAGGCGACCACCGGCCCGGTGTTGATGATCTCGTAGGCCTCCCGGAGCGACTCCTCGGCCTGCCTGCGCTCGCTGATGTCGCGGACCATCCAGAGATAGGCGGCCTCATCATCCATGCACACCGGCCCCATGCTGATCTCCACCGGGAACAGGGTCCCGTCCCGGCGCCGCTGCAGGGACTCCATGGTGATCCGCCCGCCCAGTGGCACGGCCGCCAGCTTTCTGGCCGGCATCAGCCGTCCGGCCGGACCGAAATCGATATCCGTGATCCGCAGCCGCAGGAGTTCCTGGCGGTCATAGCCGAGAACGCCGCAGGCCTGCCGGTTCACCTCGAGCAGTCGCCCCTCGCCATCCAGGACCAGGATCGGGTCCATGGCCTGGTCAAGCAGGCAGCGGAACCGTCGCTCGCTCTTTTCCAGGAGCGCCTGCTGCCGGAGCAGGTTGAGGCTGGTGAGCCCTTCCCGGGCCAGCATTTCCGCCATCCCGCTCAGCAGGTCGAGACGCCGCCTGAATTCCCTTTCCGGAACCACCGGCACCTCGGCCAGGGCCGCCAGGTAGGCCTGTTCATCGAAGCCGTACCGGTGTGCCTGGGCCCGGAACCGCTCGCGGACCCGGTCATCCACCGGTCCGGTGAGAACCTGGCCGGTGAAGACATTGGCCAGGTGCTGCCCATCCACGACAATGGGCGCGGAGCCGTCCACCAGGCCATGGGGACACTGGTAAATGGCATGGCTGGCGCCCCGGGTGATCTCGTCACGCAGGTAGGTGTCACTCTCCACGCAATACCGGCAGGCAACCGGATGCTTTCTGTGGAAATCGAGACAGATCCGCTGCCAGCCGGTGGCGGCGAGAAACGTGCCCTTCAGGTCGATGACCGCGGACGGAATACCGGCGGTGTCATAGAGGGAATCGAGCAGGGCCTGGAATGCCTCCAGGTCAACCAGATCGGAGAGGCTATGGGGAAAGGTATCCGTCAATCGGGGCTCCGGTGGCGAGAGGGGAAAATTTCGTTACAGTTCAACGTAGCTGCCGGGACTTCTGTAAAAGTTCAGCAGTGCGCCAGCTGTGCGTGATCGTGGCCAGCCGCGAGCGCGTGCAGGTAGGCGCAGACTCCGGATGGCGTGCTGCCGAACTTTTCCATGAATGGTTACCAGAAGCATAGCACAAGTCCGGGCGAATCCCAAACCGTTGCCTGCGGGAGACGAAAAAAAAGCCCGGAACGTGGACCCTGTCATCTGCCCCGAACCTTCCGGTTCAACTGTGACCGCTTACAGAAACGAAGTTACCTTCAGCTCTGTGGCATCTCCGGACGGAAAAAGCGCAGACGGTTGGCGTTGCTGACCACGGTCACCGAGGAGAGCGCCATGGCGGCGCTGGCGAACATGGGATGGAGAAGCCAGCCGGTGAAGGGATAGAAGACACCGGCGGCCAGCGGGATGCCGAGGGCGTTGTAGATAAAGGCGCCAAACAGGTTCTGCTTGATGTTGCGGATCACGGCCCGGGACAGGGCAATGGCCACCGGCACATGGGTGAGAGAATCGCCGGCCAGGGTGATGTCGGCGTTGTCAATGGCCACGTCGGTGCCCGAGCCGATGGCAAAGCCGGTGTCGGCCAGGGCCAGGGCCGGGGCGTCGTTGACACCGTCGCCCACCATGCCGACCCGGTGGCCCTGTTCCTGGAGGGTCCGGACCACGTCGAGCTTCTCCTCGGGCAAAAGCTCGCTGTGCACCTCGGCAATGCCCAGCTCGGCGGCCACGGCCCGGGCCGTCCTTTCAGCGTCACCGGTGCACATCACCACCTGCACGCCCTGGCGCTGCAGGGCCCTGACCGCAACGGCCGAATCATGCCGCACCGGATCCTTCAGGATCAGCAGGCCCAGGACCTGCTCCTGGTCGGCGAGCCAGATCGGCGTACCGCCGGCAGCAGCATGCCGGTCGGCGGCGGCCAGCAGACCCCGGTCCAGT
>Ga0256833_1003294_pt1 | contig 11092 bp, 13 predicted proteins | sample 356284metaG_FD_190535 | JGI IMG/M metagenome (GOLD analysis project Ga0256833, IMG submission 190535) | Hydrothermal vent microbial communities from Mid Atlantic Ridge, Atlantic Ocean - 356-284 | ecosystem: Environmental > Aquatic > Marine > Hydrothermal vents | place: Atlantic Ocean: Mid...
CGTAGTCGAGCTTGCGGCGGAGGTCGAAGCGCTTCAGGTTGAGCTCGAGCCCCAAAAAGTAGACCCGCTCGATCGCCCCCTGGGCCCGCTCGGCGAAGGCGAGGTCGCCCTTGACGAGCCGCTCGGTGGCGGCCCGGAGGAGCTCGCCGGTGGCGTCGAAGAGGCCGTGGACATAGGCGAAAAACCCCACCCGCCGGGGCAGCGCTTCGGGGTGGGGAAGCGCCTCGCCGCGGACGAAGCGAACCACCACCTGGGCTTCGACCACCTCCCCCTCGGCGACCTGGGCGATCTCCTCACCCGCGAGCTCGGGGGCCTCGGCGAGGATCGCCTGGAGTGCCGCCACCTGGTCCCAGGCCTCGAGAAGGGCCGCCTGGGCCCCGTCCAGGTCCTCGCGGATCGCGGCGTAGATCGCGTTCTTGGAGTGCTTGATCGCCTTTCGCGCGGCCTCGATGAGGCGGTCCCGGGCTTCCTCGAGCCGCCGGCTTTCCTCCGCCAGGTACCGGGCGAGTTCATCCGCCATGCTCCGAGGATATGTGCTAGACTGAGCGGGCCGTGAAGCAAACCCCCAAGGCAGAACCCTCTTTTGGCCCGGTCCCCACGGAGGAACGTCGCCCATGGCGGTAGAAGCCGGCGAGATCGTCAAGGGCCGGGTCACCCGGATCATGGACTTCGGCGCCTTCGTCGAGCTGGAGACCGGGGAGTCGGGCCTCGTGCACATCAGCCAGATCGCCCACGAGTACGTCAAAAGGGTCGAGGACTTCCTCACCGAGGGGCAGGAGGTCGAGGTGATGGTGCTCGGCCGCGACGAGAAGGGCCGGCTCGACCTCTCGATCAAGGAGCTCCTGCCCAAGCCGGTGGCCCCGCCGCGCCCCCGGCGCCTGCCCCGGCAGGCCCCGGAGTTCGAGAACAAACTGAAAAGCTTCCTGCGCGGGGCGAGCGCCCCCGCCGAGGGGAAGAAGCGGGGCAAGGGCCGCAAGAAGCGCTAGCCGGGCGAGGCCTGCGCGGCCGGGCCCAAGGCCCGGCCGCTTCGTGTAGCATGGGCTTGCTACACGGAGGTCCCCATGCGCCGTTTGCTCTTTTCCCTGGTGCTTAGTCTCGGGCTCGCGCTCGCCGCAAGCCCCTTGCGGCTTGCCACCACCACCAGCGTCCACGACTCCGGGCTTTTGGACGCGATCCTCCCCGGGTTCACCGCCGAGACCGGGATCCCGGTGCAGGTGATCGCGGTAGGGACGGGCCAGGCGCTGGCCATCGCCGGCCGCGGGGACGCGGACGCGGTGCTGGTGCACGCACCCAGCCTCGAGGCCCGGTTCCTGGCCGAGAAAAAGGGCGTGCTCCACGCCTGCCTGGCGAAAAACCGTTTTTTGATCGTGGGGCCGCCCGAGGATCCGGCCGGCGTGCGCTGGGAGACGAGCGTTTTGAACGCCCTCCGGAAGATCTACCTGAAGGGGGCGCTTTTCGTCTCCCGGGGCGACCGCTCGGGGACGCATAAGAAGGAGCTCGAGCTCTGGCAGGCCGCAGGCCTCGACCCCCAGGGCAAGCGCTGGTACCTGGAGTCGGGCTCGGGGATGGGGGCGACCCTGACCCTGGCCAGCGAGAAGGGCGCCTACACCCTCACCGACCTCGGCACCTTCCTCTTCCTGCGGGATAAAGTCCGCCTGCAGGCGCTCTTTGACCGAGACGACCCCCGGATGCTCAATCAATATAGCTTCATGGGGGTAAACCCCGAGCGCTTTCCCTGGGTGAACTTTAAGGCCGCGAAAAAGCTCCGGGCTTATCTCCTGCGGCCGGAGGTGCAGGAGAAGATCGGGGACTACCTCAAGGATCGGTTCGGGCAGAGCCTCTTCGAGCCGCTTTTCGGTCGCTGCGCGATCCCGGTGCCTTGAACGAGCTCGTCGAAATCACCTTAAGAAGCCTTTTCGTAAGCGGAAGCGCCACCCTGCTCGCCGCCCTCTTCGGGCTTCCGCTTGGGCTCTGGCTCGGGGCCCAAGCGCGCCCCCAGCGGCTCGCGGCCAGCCTGCTCTACGCCGGGATGGGCCTTCCGCCGGTGGTGGTAGGGCTTTTCTTTTACTTCCTGCTCTCCCGCTCGGGGCCGCTTGGGTCTTTGGGGCTCCTCTACACCGTCCCCGGCATGATCCTCGCCGAGAGCGTCCTCGCCTTTCCCCTGATCGCCGGGTTCGCGATGGCCGGGGTGGCGGCGAAGGCGGAGCCGGTGCGCAGGCTGGTGCGGAGCCTGGGGGGCAGCGAACTTCAGGTCCACCTCACCCTGCTCGCCGAGAGCCGGCGGGTGGTGGTGGCGGCGCTCGCCGCCGGGTTCGGGGCGGTGATCAGCGAGGTGGGGGCGGTGACCCTCGTCGGCGGAGACATCCGCCACGCCACGCGGGTGCTCACCACCGCGGTGGTGATTGAGACCCGGAAGGGGGAGCTCGAGCGCGCGGCGGCGCTCGGCGCGGTGCTCCTCGGGGTCACCCTCCTGATCACCGCCATCCTGGTGGTCTTTGGCGAACGGGAGGCGCGATGATCGCGGCCAAAGGCCTGGAAAAGCGCTTTCCCGGCTTTACCCTCCGGGTCCCCTCTCTAAGGGCCGAGCCCGGCGAGATTTTGGCCGTGCTCGGCCCCTCGGGAGCAGGCAAGAGCACGTTGCTCATGCTGCTTTCGGGGCTCCTCTCGCCGGACGCGGGGACGATCACCCGCGAAGGCCCCGCGGTCTACCTCGACCAGCACCCCTACCTGCTCGAGCGCAGCGTGCTCGAGAACGCCGCCTTCGGCCTCCGCTTGAAGGGCGTGCCCCGGGGGCGGGCGCGGGAGATCGCCCTTTTCTGGCTTACCCGGGTAGGCCTCGAGGCGCACGCCCCGCGGCCCGCCCGGGGGCTTTCCGGCGGCGAGCGGGTGCGGCTCGCGCTCGCCCGGGCGCTCGCCACCGAACCGAAAACCCTCCTCCTCGACGAGCCCACCGCCAACCTCGACCCCGGCAACGTCGCCCGGGTGGAAGCCCTGATTCAAGAGGAAAGGGCCCGCGGCCGGACGATCTTGCTCGTCACCCACAACCTCTTCCAGGCCAAGAGGCTCGCCGACCGGGCGCTCTTTCTGCTCGAGGGCGAGGTGGTGGAGGAGGGCCCGGCTCCAAGCTTCTTCGACTCCCCCGAGGACCCCCGCACCCGGGCGTTCCTCTCGGGGGAGATGGTCTGGTAACTTGGCCTGTTCCTAGGGCGCGCAGTCTGGAAACCCCGGGCAGCGGAACCTACCGGGGCTCGTCCCCGCGTTCGCCCTCTTCCAGGGCCCGGATCTCCTCGATGAACCGCTCCACGCTGTCGAACTCCCGGTAGACGCTGGCAAACCGGATGTAGGCCACGGGGTCGAGCTCTTTCAAGAACGCCATGGCCCGGCGCCCGATCTCCTCCGAACTGATCTCGGGCCCTTCCACCTGGTCCTCGAAGGTGTAGGCAAAGCGCTTCAAGCGCTCGGGGTCCACCGGGCGCTTCTCGCAGGCGAGCAAAAGGCCGCGGAGGAGCTTGTCGGGGTCAAAGGCCTCGCGCTTGCCCGAGCGCTTTTTGACCATGAGGGGCTCAAGCTGGGGGCGCTCGTAGGTGGTAAAGCGCCGGCCGCACTGGACGCACTCCCGTCGGCGGCGGATGGCGAGACCCCCGTCCACCGGGCGACTGTCCACCACCCGGGTGTCCTGGGCACCGCAGTAGGGGCACTTCATGGCAGGTCGGCGAGCAGGTCGTAGAGCTCGGGCGGCGTGGGCGGTTCGGGAAGCCGTACCCTTAGCACCTCGCCGTGGACCCCCTCCGACGCCATCGAACCGAGGCCTAAGACGGCCCGGACCAGCGGGCGGTCGTACTCCTCCCCGGCGGGCTCACGGCTCGGGATCACGCCGTTCACCCGTACCTCCTCGGGAAAGACCGCGCTCGCCCCCTCAATCAGCCCCGCCACCGCCCCGCGCACCGCCGCCACGTGGGGCTCCTGGCGCTTCAAGGGGGGCAGGACGAGGACCACGAAGCCCCCGCCGGCCAGGTACTTGAGGCCGTGTTGCAAAACCAAGAGGCTCGACTTGACGTCGGCGTTTAAAAGCTCGTGCCACTCAGCCTCGAGGAGCTCGGTGAAGGAGGTCTGGCTTTGCCCCCGGGTCACGTGCACGATCCCGTCAAGGACGCCGAAGAGCTCATCCACCTTGGCGAAGGTGGTGACCACGTCGAGGGCCACCGAGAGGTCGCCGCGGATCGGAATCGCACCCCCGCCCTTTTCTTCCACCTCGCTCGCCACCTGGGTGGCGAGCTCGACGTCGGGATCCACCGCGATCACGGTGGCACCGGCGGCGCCGTAGGCCAGGGCCAGCTCGCGCCCGTAGCCGCGCCCGGCCCCGGTGATCATCACCACGCGCTTCTCTAGCCCGAGCAGGTCGGAATCCATGCTTACTGCATTCTTGCACGGCCGGGAACTTTACAAAAGACCGGCGGAAGGCTAAAATCGTATCTCGCCGGAGGGTTCCGGCTCGCGGGCCCGTAGCTCAGTTGGATAGAGCGGCTGACTACGGATCAGCAGGTCAGGGGTTCGAGTCCTCTCGGGCCCGCCACCTAAGCCCCGCCCATCTGGGCGGGGCTCCCCTTTTCCTTTCGGTTCTAAGCCTTAAACTAAAGGCCATGTCGCCTATGGGGCTTTTGTTCCTCACCCTCTTTAACAGCATTCTCGGGCTTTCCATTCTCTTCCCCATCATCGGGCCCCTTGCACGGGAGCTCGGCCTTACCGAGTTTCAAACCGGCCTCTTCTCCACCGCCTACGCCTTCATGCAGTTTTTGATGAGCCCCTATTGGGGGAGAAAGAGCGAACAGGTGGGACGCAAACCCATCCTGCTCGTGGGGATCCTCGGATTCTCGGTCTCGTTCTTCCTCTTCGCCATCTTTGCCCAGCTGCGCTTTGCCGGGGTGCTCGGGGTGGGTGCCACCTTTCTCCTCTTGCTCCTCGCCCGGCTGGTGGGCGGCACCTTCTCCTCCGCCACCCTGCCCACCGCACAAGCCTACGTCGCCGACATCACCGGACGGGCGGAGCGGACCGCCGGCATGGCCCTGATTGGGGCCGCGTTCGGCCTTGGGGTGATCGTGGGGCCAGGGCTCGGCGGGCTTTTGGCCAAGCTCCACCTGCTCGCGCCGGTCTACTTTTCCGCAAGCCTTGCCCTTTTAAATGCACTCTTTGTCCTTGTCGCCTTGCCCGAGCCGAAGCGGCACGTGCACCTGGAGACCGCACCGGTTCTAAAACCCCACGATCCCCGGATCCTGCCGCTTCTCGCCGCGGGCCTGGTAGTAAGCCTGGCCTCGGTGGGTATGGAGACTACCGTGGCCTTCTACTTCCAAGATCGTCTTGGCCTCGATGCCAAGGCCACCGCCCGGGCAGTAGCGACCGCCCTCGTCGTCTACGGCCTGGCAGCGGTCTTCGTGCAGGGCTTCTTGATTCGTAAGTTCAAGTGGCCCCCCAAGCTCCTTCTTGGCCTCGGGCTTCCGCTTTCCATCCTAGGGTTTTTGACCTTCGTCTTTGCCCGGAGCTTCGGCCTGCTCAGCCTGGCACTGGTGCTCCAGGGGGTGGGGCAGGGGCTCTCCGCCCCGGGGATCACCGCAGCCCTCTCACTCGCGGTGGGCGAGCACGAGCAAGGTGTGGTGGCAGGGCTCAACAGCTCCGCGCAGGCGCTCGGGCGCATGCTCGGCCCTATCCTTGGCACGGGCCTTTACCAGTGGATCGCCCCGAGCGCACCGTACGTGGCGAGTGCTTTTCTCTTGCTTCTCGCCGCCCTCTTGCTCCTTACCCCTGCCTCCCGGAAAGCCCTCCAAACTTGACAGCCGAGCGGAGGGCTTGCATCATGAAATACGCGGCCTAAGCCGCGCTCGGAGGGTTGGCCGAGCGGTTGAAGGCGGCGGTCTTGAAAACCGCTGTGGGCCTTGAGCCCACCGGGGGTTCGAATCCCTCACCCTCCGCCAAAAAAGTACGGAGAGGTGGCCGAGTGGTCGAAGGCGGCACCCTGCTAAGGTGTTGTGCGGGTAATCCCCGCACCGCGGGTTCGAATCCCGCCCTCTCCGCCAAAAAGCGCCCCGCTTGGGGCGCTTTCCTTTACCAGCCCTCGAACTTGGTGGAGACCCAGTCGAGACGCACCCAGCCGCGGGCGTCCTGGAAGGCGAAGTGCAGGGTATAGCGGCCGGGATCCATCCGGCGCTTCAGCTCTTCGCCAAAGCGCTCCTGATAGACGCGGGGGCGGGTAACCCGGCGCCCGTCCCGTGAAATCCAAACCTTGAGCAAGCCCTGCCTGAGTTCTCCCGCCAGGCGAACCTTGAGCGCGTCGGTGGTTCCGCGAAGGGTGACTTCGTAGGTTCGCTCGCCCGTGTAATCCCAGAGCAGGACAGGAGTAAAGGGCGGAAGGCCGGCGTAGACCCCGTAGGTCTCGGCATACCAGTAGCCGAGGCCGGCCAGGGCAAGGAGCACCAAAAGCCTCCGCCAGAACGCGGGCATGGGCTCAGTATAGTAAAGCCATGACCGCCGAGGAGGCGTTTTCCTTCTTAAAGCGCGGAACCGTCGAGATCGTTCCCGAGGACGAGTTCTTAGAAAAACTCAAAAGCGGCAAGCGCCTTGTGGTCAAGCTAGGCGCCGACCCCACCCGGCCCGATCTGCACCTTGGGCACGCGGTGGTGCTCCGCAAGATGCGGCAGTTTCAAGAGCTTGGGCACAAGGTGGTGCTGATCATCGGCGACTTTACCGGCATGATTGGCGACCCCTCGGGCCGGAGCAAGACCCGCCCCCCGATGACGCTGGAGGAAACCCGGGCGAACGCGAGGAGCTACGTGGAGCAGGCGGGCAAGATCCTGATCACCGAGGACGAGACGCGCTTTGATCTTCGCTACAACTCCGAGTGGCTCGAGCCCCTTTCCTTCAAGGACGTGATCTTCATGGCCAGCCAGCTCACCGTAGCCCAGATGCTCGAGCGCGAGGACTTCAAAAAGCGCTACACCGAGAACGTGCCCATCTCGCTCCACGAGTTCCTCTACCCCCTGGCCCAGGCCTACGACTCGGTGGCGATCGGCGCCGACGTCGAGATGGGGGGCTCCGACCAGCGCTTCAACCTGTTGGTGGGTCGGGAGATTCAACGGGCCTACGGCCTAAGCCCACAAGTGGCCTTCCTCATGCCCTTGCTCGTCGGCCTCGATGGCCGCGAGAAGATGTCCAAAAGCCTCGACAACTACATCGGCATCGCTGAGCCCCCGGAGGTGATGTTCAAAAAGCTCATGCGGGTGCCCGACGCCATCCTCGAGGACTACTTCGAGCTGCTCACCGACCTTGGAAAAGAGGAGGTCCAAGAGGTTATGGAAAAGGGCGGCCCGGTGGGCGCCCATCGGGTCCTCGCCCGTCTTCTGACCGGAGCCTACGCCCTTCCTCGAATCCCCGCCCATATCAACCGGGAGTTCTACGAAGCGCTCGGCTACCGCCTCGAGGCCGCTGGGAGCGACAAGACTCCGGGCAAGAGCCGGTTCCCCGAGGTCACGCGGGCGGTGGCCGAGGCCGAGGCCCGCTACGACCGGGTGGCCAAAGGCGGCATCCCGGAGGACCTTCCCGAGGTCGCGATCCCGCCGGAAGCCCTCAAGGACGGGAAGATCTGGGTGGCCCGGCTCTTTACGCTGGCGGGCCTCACCCAATCGAACGCCGAGGCCAAACGGCTGATCAAGGACCGGGGCCTCAGGATCGACGGCGAGCCGGTGACCGACCCCATGCTCGAGTTGGAGCTTACGAAGCCGCTCGTCTTGCAGCGGGGGAAGGACAAGTTCGTAAGGGTGCGGCTGCAGGGACTTTAGGCGGCCGATTGTTCCAGGCCAGGCCACGAGCCCACAAGCGCAGAGCGCCCGGCCCGGCTAACTCCCCGCGGTCCGCGCCCGGACCCGGCCCTCGAGCGGCCGGAGCGGGACCTCGTGGCCGGTCGCGTAGATCGTATCGCCCTCGAGCGCAAGCCGTATCCGCGGCAGCGGATAGCGGGGCGGCCCGAAGACCGCCGCCCCCGCCCGCAAGGGGTCGAAGGCGCCGAAGTGGCAAGGGCAGCCGAGGAAGGGGTGGTCCGAACGATAGTTGTAGGCGATCGCCCCGGCCTCGGGGTCGGGGACGAAGTTGACGGTGCAACCCTGGTGGGTGCAGATCCGCGAAAGGGCGAGGAAGTGGGCGTCCCCCACGCTGAGCCCTCCCGGCTGTGGCGCGGGAACCCGGAGCAGCACGCTCTTGAGCTCCCCCACCGCGAGCGGGTAGACGAAATAGCGAAACGACCAAACCTCGGGAAGGTCGGCAAGCCGCGCCACCTCGACCCGTGGCCCCTCCTTCCAGCGGGGCTCCCCGGGCTCAGCCTTCCCAAACTGGATACGCCAAGCCCGGAGCCCGAACCAGGCGAAGAAGCCGCCGGTGGCCGATAGGGGGACGATCCAAACCAGATCCCGCCGGGAAAGCTTCCTCATGATCTAAAGCCTAGTTCAAGGCGATGAAAGCCTGCTGACCTCCGTACTTGAGTGTGGTATACTCAAGGTGCGATGCGGGTCTACTCTTACGAGCAGGCCAAGGCATTGGTTCCCGAACTCGAGCGCACCCTGGCCCAAATGCAGGAGGCAGCTCAGGGGCTCAAGGAGGTTAAGGCCCGCCTGGCCAAGGTCAAGCCGGGCACCCCTGAGCACCGGGGGCTCCTGACCGAGGCCCGCTTCCTCGAACGAGCGCTTGAGTCCGACCGCGCCTGGCTCGAGGCCCAGGGGGTGGTCCTCCGCGACCTCGAGGAGGGCGTGGTGGACATCCCCTTCAGGAAAGAAGGCGAGCTCGTCTACCTCACCTGGAAACGAGGCGAACCCGAGCCCGCCCACTGGCACGACGTCACCGAAGACTTCCGCCGGCTCAAGCCGCTGGCCTAGATGCCCAGGTAGGCCCGGCGCACCTCTTCGTTCTTGGCTACCTCCCGGCTCGGTCCCTCGATCTGGATCCGGCCCTCAGCAAGGACGTAGGCGTAGTCGGAGAGCGCTAGGGCCAGATGAACGTTTTGCTCCACCAAAAGGATGGTAAGCCCCTCCTCCTTGAGCTGCTTGAGGGTGCCAAAGAGACTCTGAGCCAACACCGGGGCCAGCCCCAGCGAGAGCTCGTCAATCATTAGTACCCGGGGATCGGCCATCAGCCCCCGGCCCACCGCCAGCATCTGCTGCTCGCCCCCCGAGAGAGTACCGGCCCGCTGGCCGCGCCGCTCCTCAAGGCGAGGAAAGAGCTGGTAGACGCGCTTTAAGTTGGCATCGAAGTGCTTGCGGGCGCGGGGGGAGTAGGCCCCCATCTCGAGGTTCTCCTCGACGGTCATGTCCGAGAACAGCTGCCGCCCTTCGGGCACCAACACCAACCCCATCTGGGCCTTGGCGTGGGGAGTGAGGTAGGTTACGTCCTCACCGTAGAACCGCACCGATCCCTTCCAGGGTCGCACGGTACCCATGATTGTCCGCAGGGTAGTGGTCTTGCCGGCGCCGTTTGCCCCCACTAAGGTAGTCATCCTCCCCTCGGCGACCTTAAGGTCCACCCCCCAAAGGACCTGAATCTCGCCGTAGCCGGCTTCCAGACCCTGGATCTCAAGTGCTGCGCTCATGCCCCCTCCTCCAGGATCTTCCTAGCCATCTCGGGATCGCCGAGGTAAGCCTCAATCACCCTGGGATCGCTGGCCACTTCTTCGGGCCGGCCCTCGGCGAGCTTCTGCCCGAAGTTCAGCACCACCACCCGGTCGGAAAGGCTCATGATCGCCTGCATGATGTGCTCGATCATCAAAATCGAGATCCCTTGTTCTCGAATCTGGCGAATGACCTCCAGCATCCGCTCCACCTCGGCGGGGTTCAGCCCGGCCAGCACCTCGTCGAGCAAAAGAAGCTTGGGGCGGGCCGCCAGGGCCCGGGCGACCTCGAGGCGCTTCTTCTGGGCCAGGTTCAGCTTCCCGGCCAGGGTGTCCCGGAACTCGGCGAGTCCGACGAACGCGAGCACCTCCTCGGCGACCCGGGCGGCCGGCTCCAGCCCCAGGTTCTCGGCCCCGAAGCAAGCCCCCACCACCACGTTCTCCAACACAGTCATCTCGTTTAAGGGCCGGACGATCTGGTGGGTTCGCGCGAGCCCCCGCTTGACCACCTCGTAGGGGGGCAGCCCGGTAATCTCTTGGCCCAGGAAGCGCACGTGGCCCCGGGTCGGCTTGTACACCCCGTTGATCAGGTTGAACAGGGTGGTCTTGCCGGCCCCGTTGGGGCCGATCAGGCCCAGGATCTCCCCCTCGTACATCTCGAAGGAAACGTCGTTTACCGCGAGGAGCCCGCCGAAGGCCTTGGTTAGGTGGTCGACCTCGAGGATCACTCGGCTCATTCCAGCACCCTCCTAAGCCGCGGCCAGACCCGGTAGAGCCAACCCATCAAGCCGCCAGGGGCGAAGAGGATGATGAGCAAAAGCAGTGCCCCGGCGATCACCAGGTGGAAGTTGGAGAGCCCCTGGATGGTGAGCAAAAGTCCCCGGAGCCGCTCGTAGAGGGCCGCCCCTACCGCCGCCCCGGTCACCGTCCCCTGCCCCCCCAGCATCACCATCACGATCGCCTCGATCGAAAGGTGGAGGTTGAAGGCCTCGTCGGGGACCACCGAGCCGTTTTTAAAGAAGTAGAGCCCCCCGGCCACCGCTGGCAAGAACGCCGACAAACTGTAGGCCAAGGTCTTGTAAAACGGCGCCCGGACCCCCAGTACTACCGCCGCGTCCTCGTCTTCGCGGATGGCGAAGAGCCCGAGCCCGAACTTGGAGCGCTTGACCAGGTAGGCGATCAGGAGCGAGAGCCCCATCACCAGCACGATCAAGAGGTAGACGGTCCAGAGCGCCTTCCCTGGCCCTCCCATGGCTTTGAACGCGGTGAAGGGGAGGAAGATTCCCTCGGCACCGCCCCAGGGCTCGAAGTTGGCGACGAAGTCCTTTACCGCCTCGTTGATCCCGATTGTGGCCAGGGCGAAGTAGGCCCCCCGGAGCCGGAGCACCCCGATCCCTAGGAGGAAGGCGAGCAGGCTGGTCACCGCCCCGGCGACCAGCACCGCGGGATAGA
>Ga0256833_1003295_pt1 | contig 11091 bp, 9 predicted proteins | sample 356284metaG_FD_190535 | JGI IMG/M metagenome (GOLD analysis project Ga0256833, IMG submission 190535) | Hydrothermal vent microbial communities from Mid Atlantic Ridge, Atlantic Ocean - 356-284 | ecosystem: Environmental > Aquatic > Marine > Hydrothermal vents | place: Atlantic Ocean: Mid...
TATACGGTGTTCGCGCTTTTTACGCTGTTGCTTGCCTCGGCCGAAGGGCTGGGTGTCGCGGCGGGCGCGGTTTTCGTGATGGTCGATCCGCTGCTGGGCGTCGTGCTTTACGCGTTGAAGGTCCTGCTGGCGGGGATCGCTTTTTGGGTGTTCGCTGTCGCGAAAGAAAAGCTGTTCGAAATCGCGTTGTTCAAAAAAAGCTACGATGTTGTGATGCGGGCGGTGGCGTGGGTGACGCATACCGAGGTCTACCGCGCGGTCAAAACCAAAACCGCCCTCTACAAGGTGCGTTTCAAAGCGTGGCTGGCCGCACGCCGAAAAAGCGGCCGGTTCACGCGGCTTTACGCGGCGATCAAGCGCCTCTTTCGGCGTTGAGCTAAAAACTCATCCCCGCGGTGATTTCCGGATAGCCTCGGCTGCTGTCGTCACCGTTGTCGCGCGAATACCACTCCTGTACCCACCCCAGCGAGAAATAGCCGTTCCCCTGCACGTAAGAGATTCCGGCACGCCCGCCGTAGGTTTCGTAGTCGTCGTAATCGCCGCTGATGAACGTATGGCGTGCGAATCCGCCGAGGTAGGGGCGAAGGTTCCGGCGCACGGGCACGTAATAGGTTACGGGCACGTCGATTTCGTTGATGCTCGGATCGCCGCCGAGCCAGCCGCGGTACCCCAGGCCGACGGAGAGGCCGTTGAGGGCGAAATAGTTCGCGCTTAGCCCGACGATGGTATAGCTGCTGCCGTAGCCGCTGCCCGCACCGACGGTGAAGGCGACGTTTTTGCGGCCGCTGTCGAAGACGCCGGCGTGCAGCGCCGCAGCGGCAAGCGCGGCGAAAAGAAGAGGTTTTCTCATGATGGATCCTTTAAAACAGAAGTGAGTCGTCGGTTTCGGGTGCCGCGGGTTCGGGCGGCAGCGGCGACTGTTTGGTGAAATATTCGGTCTTGCCGACGTGTTTGGCGACGCCGACGCCCTTGGGCATTTCAAAATGGCGCGGCACCTGCGGATAGAGGCGAATCAGCTGCCGGTAGTATTCGCGAAACGCCGGGGCGGCGGCGCGGCCGCCGGTTTCGCCGCGGCGCATCGGCGTGTTGTCGTCGTTGCCGAACCATACGACGGTTTCGACGCTGGGCGAATAGCCGGCGAACCAGGCATCGATCGATTTGTTGGTCGTACCGGTTTTGCCGGCGACTTCGATCCCGCGTACGGCGGCGTTGCGGCCGGTGCCGCGCTTGACGACGTCGCGAAGGACGGTGGTCATCAGGTAGGTCTGCTGCGGGGAAGTGATGACGGTATGCTTCGGTTCGGCCTCCCATGTGTTGCGGCGATTGTGCAGGGATTTGATGAGGTAGGGCTGCGTCTGCACGCCCTGCGCGGCGAACGAGGTGTAGTAGCCTGCCAGTTCGAGCGGCGAGAGGGTGATGCTGCCCAGCGCGAGCGAAAGATCGTGCGAAAGGTTTTTGAACCCGTAACGTTTGAGCTCGTGGAGTATCCGTGAAAGTCCGATGTCGGTGACGAGGTTGATGGTGGCGAGGTTGCGCGAGTGCACCAGTGCGTCGCGCAGAGTGATAAGCCCTTTGTAGTCGCGCTCGTAGTTTTTCGGTTTCCATTTTTTGCCCGATGCGTTTTTGTCGTCGTAGTTGTAGGTGCGGGCGATGTCGACGAGTTCGGAAGCCGTTGAATAGCCAAGATCGAGCGCCGTTTGGAAAATGAAGGGTTTGAAGGCCGAACCGGGCTGGCGTTTGGCTTGGGTGGCCCGGTTGAAGGCGCTTTTGGCGTAATCGACGCCGCCGACGAGGGCGAGCACCTCGCCGCTTTTTGGGTCGAGGCTGACCAGTGCACCGTTGAGCCGTGCGATGCGCGAGGCGTTGTGCTCGCGCGTCATGGTTCGTTTCACGATGCCGTCGTAGGCGTATTTGAGTGCCTTGCGCGCGGCTTCTTGCAAGCGGATATCGATAGTGGTTTCGATGGTGTAGCCGCCCGTACGCACGTCGGGGTAAAGTTTGGCGGCACGTCGCAAGACGGCATCGACGACATAAGGTGCGCGGTTTTGCGTCAGGGTGTCGTTGTAGACTTTCGGGCGCTCTTTGAGGGCGTCGTCGTAGGTGCCTTCGTCGATCCAGCCGAGCACGTGCATCCGTTCGATCACGCGGTTGGCGCGGCCGAGGGCGAGGTCGTAGTTGCGTGTAGGCGCGTAAAACGACGGTGCTTTGGGGAGCCCCACGAGGATCGCCGTCTCTTTGAGGGTCAAGCGGTCCAGCGGTTTGTGAAAATAGCCTTGCGCGGCGGTTTTGACGCCGTAGTAGCCGTGCCCCAGATAGATGGCGTTGAGGTAGCGTTCGAGAATCTGTTCTTTGCTCAGTTCGGTTTCGAGTTTGATCGAAAAAATCAGCTCTTTGATCTTGCGGGAAAATTTCTTTTCACGGGTGAGCAGGGTGTTTTTGACGAGCTGCTGGGTGATGGTGCTCGCACCTTCGACGAGCCTGCCGGCTTTGATGTCTTTGACGATCGCGCGGAAAATCGCGTCGACGTTGACGCCGTTGTGCTCGAAAAAGGTCGTATCTTCGATGGCGAGCAGCGCTTCGATCATCTGCGGAGGGATCTCGTCGAAGGCGGCGTAGGCACGGTTTTCCTTGTCGAAGATATTGGCGATCTTTTCGCCGTTGCGGTCGTAGACGTAGGTGGTAAGTTCGGGACGGTAATCGACGAGTTTTTCGGTTTCGTGCCCGTACATCGCGACGAAGTAGCCGACGAAGCCGACGACGGCCAGAATCCCGATGACGAACAGCGTAAGCAGTGCGCGCTTCATCGGCGAAACTCCCGCGCGGCGAAACTGGCTTCGACGAGGGTACGGGTATAGGTACTTTTTGGATGTTTCATCACGGTTTGCATCGCTCCTTTTTCTACCACTTTTCCTTGTTTGATTACGCATACGTCGCGGCACAGCGCCTTGGCCGAGACGATATCGTGGGTGACGAACAGCATCGAAAACCCTTGTTCTTCGCGCAGCCGGTCCAGCAGCGCGATAATGACGCGGCGGGTTTCGGGATCGAGCGCGGTCGTCGGCTCGTCGAGCAGCAGCAGCCGGGGCGCATGACTGAGTGCGATGGCGATGACGACGCGCTGCAGCTGTCCGCCAGAGAGTTCGGGCGGAAAGCGCCGCATCAGGGCCGCATCGAGGCCGACTCGGTCGAAGAGTTCCGCGATCGCCGCTTCGTCGGCTGCGTCGAAATGCGCCGCGATGCGCGTCAGCGGCGAGAGGGCGGTGAAAGGGTTCTGCGGGACGAAGGCCACCGTTTCGCCGCGCCGCAGCGCAAAAGGGCTTTCGGTATCGAGCCGGCAGCGCATGCCTTCGGGCAGCATGCCCAGCAGCGCTTTGAGGGTCAGGCTCTTGCCGCTGCCGCTTTGGCCCACGAGCGCGGTCGCGCCGGTGATGTCGAAGGCGATATCGACGAGGGTGCGGCCGTTGTGCTCGATATGCAGGCGTTTGATTCGAATCATGGCTATTATTGTAGCGCTTTTATCTGACGGCAGGCCGCATCGAGGGTCTCGGGATCGACCGAAATGCGGCCGATCAGCCGAATGATCGCGTGTTCGACGGTCGGCTGCCGGATCGCGCCGACGAGGATACCGTCTGCCAGCAGTGCCTGCTGGATCCGAACGGCTTCACGATTTCCGCCGACGGCAATGGGAGCGATCAGGCCGTCCATCGCGATGTCGAAATGCGACGCGACGATCTGCCGGCGCTGTGCGATCTCCGTCTTCAGTGCCTCCGCGTGAGAGAGGATATAGTCCAGCGAGGCATGGGAGAGTGCCGTATCGAAGAGCGAAGGCGCGGTGGCGTAGATCACGGGTTTGGCGCGGTTGACGAGGTAGTCGACGAGGTGCTGCGAGGCCAGAACGTACGCGCCGAAACTGCCGTAGGCCTTGCCCAGCGTCCCCATTTTGAGATGGCGCGCGGAAGGGGTGATGCCGAAATGGTCGAAAACGCCGAGCAGCCGTTCGCCCACGACACCGCTGCTGTGGGCTTCGTCGACGATGAGCAGGGCATCGTAACGTTCGGCAAGATCGAAGATTTCGGGTGACATCAGGTCGCCGTCCATCGAATAGATCCCCTCGACGGCGACGATACGGCGCCGGGCACCGGAGGCGGCGGCCAGCCGGCGTTCGAGATCGGCGGCGTCGTTGTGGGCGAAGGTCGAAACCCCGCCTTCGAGCAGGCGTGCGGCGAGCATTCCGCTGGCATGGTATTTTTCGTCGAGGATCAGTGCGTCGCCTTTGCGCACCAGCGCTTCGATCATCGCGATGTTGGCGTTGAAGCCGCTGCCCATGACGATAGCCGCTTCGAAACCGTTGGCACGGCACAGTTCCTGTTCGAAATCGCGGTGAATCGGATGGTAGCCGTTGACGAGCATCGACGCTTTGGGCGCATGCGATTTTTCGCGTCCGAGCCGTTCGCAGGCCGCTTCGAAAAGCGCACGGTTTTCGGCAAGGCCGAGGTAGTCGTTCGAGGCAAGGTCGACGACGGTGTCGGAAAAGATACGGCGTTCGCGGTAGCGGCCGGCGCGTTCGAGGGCGGCGAGCTCCCCGGCGTAAGGGGTCACGGGCGCTTCGGTCATCGCATAAAGGCCCGGAGGACTTCGACGTTGAGTCCCCGTGCCGTGCTCTCGTTGCCGCGGACGTCGCGAATGTAGGGTTTGCAAAAACCTTCGACCATGCACGCACCGGCCTTGCCGCGCCACTGCCCCGAATCGAGGTAGCGTTCGAGATCGTCGGGATCGAACGGGGCGAAGCGGTAGTCGGTGCTGGAAAGGTCGACGAGCTGCACGCGGTGCGAACGGTAGATCGCACAGGTGACGATCGACGTCGTATGGCCGCTTTGCGTCATCAGAATGTTGCGCGCGTCGTTGACGCAGCGTGCCTTGCGCAGGATGTGCCCCCGTGAAGCGACGACGGTGTCGGCGACGAGCAGCGGCAGGGTTTCGTAGCCAAATTGCGCCACTGCTTTTTCGTATTTGCCGACGGTGGCCTGATAGACGAAACTTTCGGGCGAAGCGGCGCGGATGCGCTCTTCGTCGAAATCGACCGGCGACTGCACGAAATCGATGCCGGCTTCGCGCAGCAGCAGGGCACGGCTCGAAGAGGCCGAAGCGAGACGGATTGTGAAAGGCTGTTCCCCGTCCATCGTCAAGCTTTATGCGTGCGAATAACGCAGGACCACGCCCAGATAGATCGCGACGGTGCCCAGTACGATATTGACCGGTACCATGTATTTTCCGATCATACCCAGCAGGGGTGCGGCTGCGGCGTAATCACCCGCGTCGATCGCTTTTTGCGCGTTGGCACGCCGCCAAATCATCGCACCGAGATTGAGTGCCATCACCAGCCAGATCGCTTCTTTGACGTGCACCAGCTGATAGGTCGCGTAAGCGGCTTCGTCGATCACGTTGCCCGCGGCATCCACCGCTGCCATCCGAAAGCCCCAGCCAACGGCCATCAGGACGGCGGTCAGGATCAGCACGATGACGAAAGGCGTGACGATGGCGAACAGACGCCCCAGCGCCTGGGCGGTCCGGGCGAGGCGTTCGGGCGGATCGAGGCGCAAAAAGGCGTGGTGCGCGGCGAAACGCATCGCGATCATGCCGCCGACCCAGACGACGGCGCTGAAAACGTGGGCGAAAACGATGATCGCCGTGTGGTCCCAGAAAAACGAGGTCATCCATGCTTTCACGGGGCAAGCTCCTTGGCGACATAGGCCTTGGCCGCTTCGATCGCTTCGGGCAGTTTGGAGGGGTCTTTTCCTCCCGCCTGGGCGAAATCGGGCCGTCCGCCGCCCCCGCCGCCGAGAATCGGCGCGATCTGCTTGATCCAGTCGCCGGCCTTGACCGGGGCGTTCTTGACGCCGGCGGCGATGAGCACCTTGTCGCCTTTGACCTGAAAGAGCATCGCCGCGACGGCGTCGTTGATGTTTTTGAGCTCGTCGATGCGGCTTTTGACGTCGCCGTTCTTGATCGTTTCGACGAAGACTTTGACGCCGCCGATCGTTTCGGCTTCGAGCGATTCTTTGGCGGCGTTTTGGGCCTCTTGCAGTTCGCTTTTGAGGGTTTTGATCTGTTCTTTGAGCCGTTCGATCCCTGCAAGGACGTCACGGTTTTTCACTTCGGCTTCAGCGGTATGCAGCAGGTGCCGCTGCTGTTTGAAGTGGTCGTAGGCCGCCTGCGAGCAGACCGCTTCGATACGGCGCACGCCTGCGCTGACACCGCTCTCTTTGACGATGGCGAAGAGGCCGATTTCTCCGGTGGCGTGCACGTGCGTGCCGCCGCACAGTTCGACCGATGCGTCGCCGAAGCGCACTACGCGCACCCGGTCGCCGTATTTTTCGCCGAACTGCGCTTTCGCTCCGCTGCGTTTGGCTTCGTCGATGGGCATTTCGCGCGTTTCGCCGGCGATGTTGCGGCGAATGACGAAATTGACCCGCTCTTCGACCGCGGCGATCTCTTCGGGGCTGAGGGCTTTGGGATGCGAAAAGTCGAAGCGCAGCCGGTCGGCTTCGACCAGCGAGCCTGCCTGGGAAATATGCTCACCCAGCTCTTCGTACAGTGCGGCGTGCAGCAGGTGGGTCGCCGAGTGGTGGCGGGCGATTTCCGCACGGCTTTCGTCGACGACGGCACGGACGGTCTCGCCGACGGTGAGCGTCTCAACGGCGCGGATGCGCGAAAGGTTGAGGCCGAAGAACTTTTTGGTGTCGAGGACTTCGGCTTTGCCTGCAAGCACACCGGTGTCGCCGACCTGCCCGCCGCTTTCGGCGTAAAACGGCGTGCGGTCGAGCAGGACCCAGCCTTCGTGGCGTGCGTGCAGGCTCTCTTCGCGCTCGAAGCCGTCGCTGAGCAGGGCGAGGATTTTCGCGTCGGTTTCGGTGCGGTCGTAGCCGACGAACGTATTTTCGCCGAAGGTTTCGAGCAGGGCTTTGAAATCGCCTTCGACGTGCGCGTCGCCGCTGCCTTTCCAGGCGGCTTTGGCGCGTTCGCGCTGCGCCTGCATCAGCCGCTCGAAGGTTTCGGTATCGAGCGTCAGGCCCTTTTCGCGCAGCATGTCTTCGGTCAGGTCGAGCGGGAAACCGAAGGTGTCGTAGAGTTTGAAGGCCGTTTCGCCGCTGAAGACGGTTTTCGTTTGCTTGAGCTCTTCGTTGAACAAGGCGATGCCGTCTTCGATGGTTTTGAAAAAACGCGCCTCTTCGAGGCGGATCTGCTCTTTGACCGCGGGCGCCTTTTCGCCGAGGTAGGGGTACTGACGGCCCATCAGTTCGACGACGGTATCGACGATGTCGTGCATGAACGGTGCGGTGAAGCCCAGCAGGTAGCCGTGGCGCACCGCACGGCGCAGAATACGGCGCAGTACGTAGCCGCGCCCTTCGTTCGAAAAGTTCACGCCCTGCGCGAGCAAAAAGGTGACGGTACGGATATGGTCGGCGATGACGCGGTAGCTTGCGCCGCTTTCATAGACGTAAGGCTTGCCGATCAGGGTCTCGACGCGGCGAATCAGCGGCATGAAAAGCGACGAATCGTAGTTGCTGAAAACGCCTTCTTTGACCGCGACGACGCGCTCGAGGCCCATTCCGGTGTCGATCGAGGGCTTGGGAAGCGGGGTGAGGTTGCCGGCCTTGTCGCGTTCGTACTGCATGAACACGAGGTTCCAGATTTCCAAAAAGCGGTCGCCGTCGCCGCCGAGGTAGTCTTCGGGGCCGCCGAAGTGCTCGGCACCCTGGTCGATGAAAATTTCCGAGCAGGGGCCGCAGGGGCCGGTGTCGCCCATTTGCCAGAAATTGTCGGCGTCGCCCATGCGGACGATGCGGTCGGCGGCAATATGCTTTTGCCAGATCGCTTCGGCTTCGTCGTCGCTGTCGTGCACGGTGACCCAGAGCTTTTCTTTGGGCAGTTCGAGCACCTCGGTGACGAATTCCCAGGCGTAGGCGATGGCTTCTTCTTTGAAATAGTCGCCGAAGCTGAAATTGCCCAGCATTTCGAAAAAGGTATGGTGGCGGGCGGTATGGCCGACGTTTTCGAGGTCGTTGTGCTTGCCGCCGGCGCGTACGCAGGTCTGGCACGACGTCGCACGCGGGTTTTCGGGCGCGGGCACTTCGCCGGTGAAAATCGACTTGAACGGGACCATGCCGGCATTGTTGAACAGCAGGGTCGGGTCTTCGGGAACCAGCGGCGCGCTGGGAATACGCGCATGGCCTTTGGATTCAAAAAATTTCAGATAGGCTTCACGAACGTCCATGAATATCTCTTTGCGTTGATTCGGGCGCACGGGCACCCTATATGGTGCGCGATTATAGCGTAGGAGAAGTTAGAGTTAGGCCATGCGTTTGAGTTCGGCCAGCACATGCGCGATGTTGGCGTTGATTTCGCCGAGGCGTTCGACGAAGTTGAAATAGTGCGTTTCGACTTCGGGCGTGACGTCGCCGGTTTCGCCCACGGTTTCGAAAAGCTCCATCATGTCGCGCAGGTAGTCGCGCTGCTGGGCACAGGTACGGCACATGGTGAGTTCTTCGCACATGCCGTTGTTGAGCAGAACGTAGATTTTTGCGACGCAGTCGCCGAGCTGCTGGGCGTAAGCTTTGTTGCGCAGGGGTTCCGTCGACGCAGGGTCGAGTTTGGCGCGGAGGGCTTCGAACTGGCGCTGGATGGATTCAATGGTTTCAATCATCACTCTTCCTTATGGCGTGATGAGAAAGTATACATAAGAAAAATTTAACTAAAGATAAAATCGGTTTTGCGGGCCGGCCGCTCAGCCGGAATAGGCGCGGTTGAGGGCGCTGAACATTGCCTTGACGCCGGCGATGGTGATGTCGGTGTCGCGGCCGACGCCGAAAAAGCCGCCGAAATCTTCGGTTTCGATTTCGATGTAGGCGACGGCTTTGGCCGAGGATTTCTCGCCGCATGAATGCTCGGCGTACGAACGCAGCGTGAACGTGTGCGGGTAGCGTTCGCCCAGAGCTTTGCGGCAGGCGTCGATGGGACCGTTGCCGCGGCCTGCGGAGGTGATTTCCTCGCCGCGGTAGCGGTAGGTGAGGCGGCAGTCGACGACCCCGTCTTTCGCCGTTTGTGAATGGATGGCCATATCGACGAATTCGATGTGGGTTTCGGGGTGAAAATAGGTGCGCTCGAAAATATCGAGAATTTCTTCGGGGGTGAGTTCGCGCCCCGTTTCGTCGGTGACGGCCTGTACGATACGGCCGATTTCGGCGTGCATCTTTTTGGGCAGGTGATAGCCGAATTTGTCTTCGAGAATATAGGCCACGCCGCCTTTGCCCGATTGCGAGTTGATGCGGATGATGCTTTCGTAGGTACGGCCGACGTCGGCGGGGTCGATGGGCAGGTAGGGCACTTCCCAAAGCGGGTCGCTCTTGGCACGCTGGTAGGCCAGCCCCTTGTTGATGGCGTCTTGGTGCGAACCCGAAAACGCCGTGTAGACCAGTTCGCCCACGTAGGGCTGGCGCACGTGCGTCGGAATGTTCGTACAGCGTTCGACGACGTCGACGACGCGGTTGACGTCGCTGAAATCGAGCTGCGGGTCGATGCCCTGGGTGTACATGTTGAGCGCGAGGGTGATGATATCGACGTTGCCCGTACGCTCCCCGTTGGCGAGCAGGGTGCCTTCGACGCGGTCGGCACCGGCGAGCAGGGCCAGTTCGGTCGCCGCGACGGAGGTACCGCGGTCGTTGTGCGTGTGCGTCGAAATCAGAATGTGCTCGCGTGCGTCGAGGTGCCGCCCCATCCATTCGACCTGATCGGCGTAGATGTTCGGCGTGGCCATTTCGACGGTGGCGGGCAGGTTGACGATCACGGGGCGCCGTTCGCCGATGCCCCAGCGTTCGGTGACCGCGTTGCAGATATGCGCGGCGAAGTCGAGTTCGGTCCCGGTGAAGCTTTCGGGCGAATATTCGAGGGTGAGTTCGCCGTCGAAATCCTTTTCGCGCGCTTTGATCATATCGACGCCCCGCAGTGCGAGTTCGACGATTTCGTCTTTTTCTTTCCGAAAGACGATTTTGCGCTGTGCGACGGACGTGGAGTTGTACAGATGCACGATGGCCTTTTTGACGCCGCGCAGGGCTTCGAACGTTTTGTCGATGAGGTGTTCGCGTGCCTGGACGAGCACCTGGACGGTCACGTCGCCGGGAATAAGGTCGCGCTCGACGAGGGTGCGCAAAAAATCGTATTCGACTTTCGATGCCGAAGGAAAGCCGACTTCGATATGTTTGAAACCGAGCGAGAGCAGCAGGTCGAAAAGTTCAAGTTTCTGTTCGAGGTTCATCGGCGTGACCAGCGCCTGGTTGCCGTCGCGCAGGTCCACGCTGCACCAGACCGGCGCACGCTCGATGGTGCGGTCCGGCCAGGTGCGGTCGGGCAAGTCGATTTTCGGATAGGGGCGGTACTTGCCCGTGCGCGCATGCTGCATCGGCGGCTCCTTGAACATGTGAGCTTATGCTGAAATTGGCGCAATTATAGCGAAACGAGAAGGGGACAGGGAAACGGGTGTCGGCGTGATAAAAATAACATGCAAATTATATTATAGTTGCCCGTGAATAACCCCAGTCTCTCACCGTCCGTCTCGTAAGAAACCTGCCACGTATCTTTTTTTCAATGTCCGTTCGATTATTTCACCAATGCTGAACTGTTTCTAAGCCGTCCGTACTCTCCAAAAAGCAGCAACAAAAACAAGCGAAGCCACTTTTTATAGGCTTTCTTGAACTTGTTGTAGATCTTTTTGAGATTGTACCCGCAAGCGGCAAGGATCGTATTGATCAGATCGCCGGCGGTTCCTTTGAGGAAGTTCCTTCCCATCCGGTGATGCTGCTTGGTATGCGAGAAGACCGGCTCGATGGAAGAACGTCGTTTGAGTTTTTTATGCTTCTTTCGGTTCGCGGAGCTTTCGAGCACGACGGTGGTCTTCCCGCTGTATTGGTGTCCTTTGTAACCTTTGTCGGCAAAAAGGTAATCGATGTCGGCACCGATAATCTCTTGGGTATTGTTCCGGGCATATTCGAGTGCTTGGCTCAGGGTATGTCCGTCATAGGGATTGCCCTCATGGGC
>Ga0256833_1003296_pt1 | contig 11090 bp, 11 predicted proteins | sample 356284metaG_FD_190535 | JGI IMG/M metagenome (GOLD analysis project Ga0256833, IMG submission 190535) | Hydrothermal vent microbial communities from Mid Atlantic Ridge, Atlantic Ocean - 356-284 | ecosystem: Environmental > Aquatic > Marine > Hydrothermal vents | place: Atlantic Ocean: Mid...
TCTGAAGGATAGACGTTCTTACCATTTTTTAGAATCAGAAAATGCTTATTCGTCATTCTAGATGCGAGCATGGAAAAGAATCTGTACTCTTTGAATATGATTCCTCCAACTTTTACATCGTTACCACTTTGAATGGCAACGCTCACGGTTACAACGGCATCGTGAAGATATTCAGAGTGGAATTCGTTTCCAACAACTTTGAACATGGAAGACATCGATGAAACAAACCAAGGTCTTGCTGAGGGAACAAAAGAGGAATCAAGCGTTTTTACATGAGGATACGTGTAATTTTTTCCGTTGATGAATGCAAAAGCCCAATCCGAACTGTAATCATCTCGCATATTTCTCAAAACATCTTCAATGTTATCCTTGCTCAAGGAGATTCTGTAAACGTAGATGGGTAAAGAACCGGAAAAAGTATGCATTATCCCTTCGACAGTTTCTTTCATGGAAGAGTCGAACTCTTCAACCTCTTTTGAGATCATGGAATTTCTTTTCAAATGAAAATTTCCCACTTCAAACCAAAAAAACGCCGTAACTGCCATCGCCAAGACGACGAAAAACCAGATCGTAAGGTATGTTTTCAGCTTCATCGTTACTCCTCCAGCAAATAAGTCAGGGGCGGAATTGGACTCACTTCCTCTCTCTTGATAAGTCCAAAATTGGCGTACATTGGCTTTAATTTTGGGGTTTTTCTAACGTAATCCAACAACGCTCCAATCATCGTATTTCTCGGTAAGATTATTGGATCCTTTCCCTTTAAAATTCTAATGATATTCACAGCGGTAAAAAGTCCAGAAGCTATGGATTCAACGTATCCTTCCACTCCTGTTATCTGTCCTGCAAAGAAAATCTTCTTGTTTTTTTTAGACCTAAAATAGTCGTCCATCGTCTCGTACGGCTCAAAATAAACGTTGGCATGCATGACTCCATATCTAACTATTTCGGCTTTTCTCAAGGCGGGAATCATTCGAATAACTCTCTTCTGTTCGGGCCACTTAAGGCGTGTTTGAAAGCCCACCAAGTTGAAAAGTCTTCCAACGGAATCATCCCTTCTCAATTGGACAACCGCATGGTATCTTTCACCATTTTTCGACAAACCAACAGGTTTAAGCGGTCCATATCTCATGGCGTCCACTCCGCTACGCGCTATTTCTTCTATCGGTTGACACCTTGAAAAGAGAAGCTTTCTATCAAAACCTTCAATGGGTAACACTTCAGCATTCACAAGGGCATTCCTAAAAGCGAGATACTCTTCCTTATTCATCGGACAATTCAAGTAATCCGTACCTTCTTGATATCTGTTGGCAAAAAAAGCTTTTGACATATCTATGCTTTCAGCCGTTACAACCGGAGCCACCGCATCAAAAAAATGGGCTCCTTTGCCAAATTCTTTTTCCAACCAAGCGTATAAAGCCTCAGAAGTTGCTGGACCAGTCGCAACAACCCAAATATCGTCATCGGAAGGTATAAACTTTACCTCTTCTCTAACGATCTTCACATTTGGCATTTTTTTTAAAGTGGATGTTATGTCTTCAGAGAAAGCCTCCCTATCAACCACCAAAGCTTTCCCGCCCGGTATCGCATGACGACGGGCTATTTTCAACACAAAAGAATCCAGGACTTCCAACTCTCTTTTTAAAAGGCCGGAAGCGTTTTTGATTGGATCCATGGATTTAAGAGAATTCGAACACACGAGCTCGCCCAACTTGTCCGTTTTATGAACTCCACTTTTAACTTTAGGTCTCATCTCATGGATGATCACATCATAGCCCCTTGAGGCGAGCTGATAGGCTATTTCCGAACCTGCCAGTCCTCCACCTATTACGTGAATCACTTAATTTTCCTCCGAAGAACGAGGCTATTTCCTTTGCAGACTTTTTCGTATTCCCAACTGTCTACAAGGTTTCTTATGAGGTAAAGTCCAAGTCCACCTTCCCGTGGTTGAGAAAGGGAACGAGGTTTTAACTTACCCAAATCCACTTTTGGTCCAAAATCCCTTATCCGTATTTCAAAGATGTCATCTTTCACTTCAAGTGTGCATGAGATCAACTTGGAAGCGTCGAATTTGTAAGTGTGTTCGATCACGTTTACCACCGCTTCAGAGATGGCCAACTCAAGATCGTACACCATATTTTCATCCTTTACTCCATTTGAACTTAGAAGATTTCTCAAGACACATCTAATTGATTTCACAACCTTAACGGACGCTGGAACCACGATAACGGCTTTTTTGAAATCGCTCAATTGAAACCTCCTTTTTCATTTGTCGAATTTGCTCAGCATGGAATAGAGTTCTACGGCGTCTTTGAACTTCTTCGGATCCAAACCGGTTAACTCCTTTATCTTGTTCAAACGATACAGCACCGTATTTCTATGAACGTTCATGGCCATAGCCGTTTTTATCACACTTGAGTCGTTTTCGAAAAAAAGTCGTAGCGTTTCAGCCAAATCCGGATTTATCTCGTTTTCTCTTACTTCTTTATCGAAAACGCTAAATTTTCTCTGTGCACACTTTATGTTCTTTAAAATGAGATTGATATACGTTTCCTCAGAGAAATCGTATCCAACTAAGATCACCGCCATTGGCTTTGAATACAACGTCACGGGAATGATCAAAACGTTTCCTTGTGCACGCATCATGTTAACTCTAACCTTTGTTTTCAAAGCTATGAGAGCGGCTTCTTTCAGTTCTGCGCTGACTTCAAAAGTCGAAAAAACGGTTTCTCCAGCCGTCGAGAGAATGGCTATTTCTCCACCTATCGTGTCTTTAAGCTCTTTTGAGATGTCGCTGTAAAACGAATTCATCCTTTTCTTCTCCTCTGAGGCTGAAGATACATCCACAGTAATTTTGTCGGTAAAGTTTTAACTCCCTTGAGTATCTTACACTTTCCAAAAAACCATCTTTTTTTCTGAAGATACTGGTTAAATACTTCACCCCGACGCTTTTGGCTATTTTATCACCGATGTTGTTTATGAAGTTAACATCTTTGTGGGGACTTGTCGTTAGAGAGGTTGTAAAGGCATCAAAACCCAACTCTTTCGTTTTCAAAGCCGTTCTTCTTAATCTGTAGGCAATGCAGGCTTTGCATCTCATTCCTCCTTCTGGTAGATCTTCCAAACCTTTTACCACTTTGAACCATTCTTTGGGATCGTAAGAAGGATAAATGACTTCAAAACTCCACGCTTTAGAAAGCTTTTCAACGGCTTCTTTTCTCTTTTCGTATTCTTGAAGAGGCTGAATGTTGGGATTAAAAAAATACCCAACCACTTCGTGCTCTTGCGACAACCGCTTGTATGCGGTTGTCGCGTCCGGAGCACAACATATATGCAAAAGCACCTTCACCTATCGATCACCTTTCTTATCCTTTCCTTAAGGGATTCCACATCCAAGCCTTCCATCTCGTAAAGCATCTTTGCCGTTCCAGAACGAGTGTAATCGTTCAAGCCTATTTTATCAAAAGTCTTTGGATACACACCGTTATCGGTTAAGAATTCGGATATGGAAGCAGCCAAACCCGTGTGAACGTTGTGATCCTCAAAAGTTATGATGTGCTTGGAATCTATGTACTTAATTATCCATTCCGGCAGTTTAAAAGGACAAGGAACTCCTATAACGCTTATCTTTATCCCTTCACTTTCGAGTTCATCGGCCGCTTTGACGGCTATGTGTGAAGTTTGGCCGTAAGAGAATACTGTAACTTCATCTCCTTCTCTGAACAGGTCGCATTCTCCATATTTGAATTCATATTCTTCACCGAAAAACGCTTCTCCGTTTTTCTTCTTTATAATCGGTATTTTGGATCTTCCAACGGCTATCGCGTAATTACCATATATTTTTGAGATATATCTAACGGCTTTATCCGTTTGATTGGCGTCTTGGGGAACGATGAGATTGAAATGATAAAGGTTGCGTAAAGCCCCAACGTAATCGACACAATGATGGGTTTTTCCATCTTCTCCAACGTCTGTTCCCACGTGTGTGACGACGAGTTTGAGATTCGTGCGATTGATATCGTTGAGTCTGTGCTGGTTGTACGTTTCATCTATTCCAAAAACCCCAAAATCGCTGAAAAAAGTCACCACTCCTTGTGAAGAAAGGGCTCCAGCGATCGTCGCAGCGTTGTGTTCCTGAATCCCAACTTGATAAAACGTCTGTGGGGCCACGCTTTCAACCATGTTGGTCTTGGTTGAGGGTTTCAAATCGCAATCCAAAACCGCGATTGGCGTGTTATCTTTTCTTTTCTCGTTGAAAAACACCACGTCGGCCAATGCCCTTCCAAAAGCATCTCTGTTCGCAACGCTTTGAGTCACATCGTACACTCTACTTTCGCCAGTTTCCACTTTCACCTCATAGGTTGGGATATCAAAATGAGGTTTATCGAAATGTTTTCTTCTTTCTATGTACTTTTCAAGATCGTTTTCCAGCCCGAGTTCTTTGAGAGCCCGATCGCATTCTTCCACGCTGAGGGGTTTGCCATGATAAGCCACATCGTCTTCCATAAAAGAAACACCTTTTCCCATGATCGTCCGTGCCAATATGGCAGTTGGAACGTCGTCGTTCGTGAGAGCGTACTTTATCGAGTTGTAAAGTTGAGAATAGTCGTGTCCATCGGTCTCTATAACTCTCCATCCAGCTGCTTCGTATTCTCCTTTTATGTTTACGTACATGACGTTTCTCATATGACCGCTTATCTGTGCGTCGTTGTAATCTATTACAACAGTTATGTTTGAGAGACCGTATTTCTTCGCAAATCTTCTTGCTTCGGCAACTTGACCTTTTGCCTGTTCGGCATCGCTCATGAGAGCAAACACATGGTAATCTTCTCCTCTTATCTTAGAGGCAAGTGCCATTCCGCAGGCCGCACTCAATCCCTGACCTAAATTTCCAGTGGACCACTCAACACCGGGTATTCCCCTCGTTACATGACCTTCATAAGGAGATTTGGCATGTCTGAATCCTGTTATGACGTCATCTATGTCCAAAAATCCAAGTCTTGCCAACGCCGAATAAACCCCTGGTGAGGTATGACCATGGCTAACGATTATCCTATCTCTTTGAGGGTTGAATGGATCTTTCGGGTCTATTGCCGCGTTTGAAAAAACCGTAAGGTATATATCTATAGAACTCATAGATCCCCCTGGATGGCCGGATTTAGCAACCGTTGTCATCTTCAGGATATCTCCTCTGCATAAACGTCCAAGTTCTTTCAACTCTTCCAATTTTTCTTTCGGCATTTTTTCGTATTCAAAACGTTTTTTCAACATCCTTTACACCTCCATATTCTTCACAGCAACAATCGATCGTAAGCTTCGTATTCGTTGAAAGAAATCAGTCTCTCCAAACTTTCAAAATCCAGATCCGCAACTATCACTTCTTCTTTATCCATGGTATTAGAAATGGCCAGCACGCCATCTTGAAATTTTGTCATCTCCAAGGGGGCGTATATCCCGGTTTTTCCGTTCAACTTCGTGTTGAAATATCTTCCAACCAATCTACTTTCTATGGAAAAAACGTAATTTTGTTGTGAGGCCAACCATGCCTTGCTTATTTCTCCACTTTTTTTAGGCGCGTAACCAAATCTTGGAAAGACGTAAAGATGGACATCATCTTCCACTTCTTCTCCAAAATCAGAATCGAATTCTGAAAAATGCATCTTTTTCCCACCGATCTCTATCACATTTCCATTCAATTTTCTTCCGGATGGCGTCCACACGGTGGATTCTATCTTTCCTTGCTTTATCTTGCTTTCTGCGATGTAAATTCCTTCTTGCCATGCGACATCTTTGAAAACGCTTGAATATACCTCAAAGATCCTTTCCCTTTGCGCTACGTTCATATCTTTCATTGGAAGAGGTCTTAACTCCAAATCCATCCCTTGCGGAAAACACACAAACTCGGCTCCGCCTTCCTTTGCCTTTTTCGCTATGTTGAGAACTTGATTGTAAAAATCCTTGACGTTTTTAAAAACACGAAAATCAATTTGAGCCGCCGCCACTCTGGAAAGTTTGGTGAGCTGAATTTGATGTCGCTTTTTTTTAAAAAGGCCTTTCAATTTCATTCTTCGATGAAAGAGAAAAGAAAGGAGAAATTTTTTCATCATCTATCTCCTTTGATGCCGTTGTTATTCCATTTGGATTTGTTCTTGTCGTTAATTCCATTGTTACAAGGAAACTCCACAAGAGAATAGAGCTCATACAGAAAATTTATCCCATTTTTCAATCCGTACGCCTTCGTGAAAAACGAATAACCAACTCCATCGTTTAGTGTAGATACCAACAAGGTTGGAAGACCACTAACTTGAGCAGCTCCCCATCCATTTGCCACTAACAAGTGAGAATTGTAATGTTCCATGTTCAAATATCCAACAATGGCATCCAATTTGAGTTCTGCAAGTTTCCTTAGAAGCTTTTTCATTCTCAATTCTTTCCCGTAAAGAAGCGCTATTCTGATTCCGCTGAATTCAAACAAGAGATCGCTCAAACTTGAAGGCACAGACCAATCTCTCTTTTTCATTTGGTCATAACCGTGTAAAGACACACCTTTTCGCGAAAAAATAAACCACTTTCCCCCTTTTAAGGGTAAATCTTCAAACGTTATTCCAACCTCAAAATCACCAAATTCTTGGGCAACCACACAAGGCCCCATGAACACTCTCATCAAAATTCGCCTCGCTTCGATCGATCAGAGACGTTTTCATTTTACCATTTGGATTATAACATTTTTCTTTTCAACTACATTCGTACCAATGTCCTTAAAAACCATTGATCTGTGAATTTGGCATATAAAGCGAACATTCATGATCTCCAGCGGCGCGTTAACACATCTTTCATGCTAAGATGTATTGAGTTTTATCGCATGTGATGATATAATTCATCATGCATGATTAGATAACACAACATTCAGGAGGTGTGATTTTACAGTGAAAAGAACTTACCAACCCAAAAGACTTAAAAGGGCGCGAACACATGGATTCAGAGCAAGGATGAAAACAAAATCCGGAAGAAGAATATTGAACAACAGGAGGAGATTGGGAAGGAAAAGAATAGCGGTGTGAGTGAAAGATTTGGACCCGAGAAACGTTTAAAAAAAAGAAGAGACTTCGAGAGAGTTTTTCTCGAAGGTAAAATCGTGAAAAGTGAGTGGTTCGTGGCAAGATATGCGAAAAATGATGTGAATTTTTCTAGGATAGGCATAGTAGTTTCGAGAAAATTTGGAAAAGCTCACGTGAGAAATCGTTTCAAACGCTATGTGAGAGAAACGTTTAGAAGATCGCATCTTGGTGGAAATATCGATGTGCTTATCATGCCAACCAAAGAATTGAAGAAAGAATTTGAAAATTTGAATTACAGGGAACTCTCTGAGGCATTGCAAAGATTTTTAAAAGAAATTTCATTCAAAAGCGAAAAGGTAAAGCTGTAAGACAAAGGTTCCTTAAAGGGGAGTCGTGTGAAAATCGAAAGAATTTTGATAAATATTATCCGTTTTTATCAGAAATACATTTCTCCATTGAAACCGCCTACTTGCAGGTTTACTCCTACGTGCTCTGCATATTCAATAGAGGCCCTGGAACGTTTCGGGTTAGCCAAGGGCCTTCTTTTGTCTGCATGGAGAGTGTTAAGATGCAATCCTTTTAACAAAGGTGGAGAAGATCCTGTTCCCCTGGAATTCAAAATTAGGAGGAAACGAACGTGACAAAAAGATGTATCTCTAGTGGTATCATTTTCTTCGTTGTGTTGATCATGGGAATGGTCGCTTTTGCCTTACCATCTGTAAAAGTTACGGTCTCTTCCACAACACTCACCGTGAAAACCAAGATATACACGTACGATTTAAATGTAAAAACCGGTCTTCTCGAAAAAGGTTACTTGGCTTTTAAGAGAAATCAGTTGTTTTGGATCTACGGGGGAGACGGATTGGATCTGTCCGTCGCCGGTACGAAGTTGATCCCTATTTCTTGGAACGTCAACGGGAAAAAAAGCGATTTTAAAACCACATCAGATGTTTCTGTGAATTTCTTCTACGATTACAACGGTCAAAAGATAGAGAAAACGATAACTTTTGTGAACGGACCGAATTACGAAATAAAAGTGTCCGTAACTGGACCGAAAAACTTGAAAATGAAGCTGAGCTTTCCAGCGTTGATGTCGGATTACGATCGGGTAAGGGAAAACGGAAAACTTTTCACGTCGTATTCATCTGGATACAAAAACATCATAGTTGCAAAAGCTGAAAATGGAAAATTTGAAAAAAACAACATCGTTGAATTCACCTCAAACGTGAAGATCACCGCATATCTGGGGCCAGTGAAGAATTCCGAAATATTCTCACTTTTTCCCAATGATGCGGGTACGATTTCCGAAATTTTGAAGGAATATCCCGGTTCGGAACCGTGGTATGGATGGTTTTTGTATCTTTTCGTGAGGATACTGAACTGGATTTACTCGTGGAGCGGAAATTACGGATGGGCCATAATAATTTTCGCCATTTTGGTGAGATTATCCATTTACCCACTCTCTCACGCACAGATGAAATCGATGGTGCAAATGAGAAAACTTCAACCTAAGGTTAAAGAGATACAGAGAAAATACAAGGATCCAAAGAAACAACAAGAAGAACTTATGAAACTGTACAAATCAGAAGGCGCAAATCCAGCAAGTGGTTGCCTGCTTTCCATAGTTCAACTTCCAGTGCTCTTCTTGCTGTATTACGTGATAATATATTCCAAGGAGGCCTTTGCTTACAACGGTCAATTTTTGATATGGAACGATCTGTCTGTGGGAGGATTTCAAGCCAACGTGATTCTTGTGCTTTTGATAATTCTTCTTACAGCGTGGTCAACGCTATGGACGAGTACAAACGCGAAACAAGCGTGGCAGAGTATAGCCATGTTCACGGTTATGGAATTCTTATTCGTTGGTTTTCCGGTCGGACTTTTCCTTTACTACACGACTTTCTCGGCGATGCAGCTTCTCACAACCTACGTGGTAGCAAAGATGTATCACATTCAAGGGATCAGCGTTAGAGAACTCTTTGGAATGAATCCAAAAAGAAAATATTCTAGGAGGTAAAAGAGGGGATGGAAAAGATATACAGGGGCAAAAACGTTGAAGAATGTTTGAAAAACGCCCTGAAGGATCTTGACGTTTTGGAGGAGGAAATAGATTACGAAGTTATCCAGGAACCATCTCGTGGTTTTTTTGGACTCGGTGCAAAAGAGGCAGAAATACGCGTTAAACTCAACGATAGATACAATGTAAACCTGATAAAAAAATTCATCTCAACGTTGATGGGATTTTACGGTGTAAAATACGAAATTGAAGTGAAAAGTGTAAGACCCATGACCGTTTATTCCGTTAAAATAAACAGTGAAGAGGCTCTTTCAGAATTGATAGGCAAACATGGCAGAACGTTATCGGCTATGGAACATCTGATATCCGTTTACCTTAACAAGAAGAACGATCATCATGTTTCCATCTTTGTAGACGTTAACAACTACAAAGAAAGAAAAGAGGAATTCATAAAAAAAATAGCTGAAAATGCCGTTTCAAAGATCAAGAAAGGCGCAAAAAGAGTCGCTTTGGATCCGATGAGCAATCGGGAAAGAAAGATAGTGCATGAATTCCTTTCTCATTTCAAAGACATCAAATCGTATTCCGTTGGAACAGAACCGTACAGATACGTTGTGGTGGAAAAGGTGAAAGTTAGCATTCGAAGATAGGAGGCGGGGAATTTTGAAAAAGATAATAGAATCCGTTCCGAATTTCAGCGAAGGAAGAAGAGAAGAAGTCGTATTGGAAATCGTAAAACAAGCGGAAGAAACGGATAACGTTTGGGTTTTTGATTGGTCGATGGATAGGGATCACAATCGCTCCGTTGTAACGGTAGTCGGTGAGCCTGAAGGAGTGGCAGAGGCCGCATTCAAGATGGCGAAAAAGGCTTGTGAACTTATAGATCTTCGTCATCATACCGGCGCCCATCCACGCATGGGAGCGGTGGACGTTATTCCCTTCGTCCCGATAAAAAACTCTTCCATGGAAGAATGCGTGGAAATATCCAAAAAAGTTGGAAAAAGGATAGGAGAAGAATTGAACGTGCCGGTGTATCTTTACGAAAAAGCCGCCACTTCTCCGGAACGTGAAAATCTTTCGAACATAAGAAAAGGACAATTCGAAGGTTTTTTTGAGAAGATAAAGTCACCTGAATGGACACCTGATTTTGGACCTCATTCCGTTCATCCCACGGCTGGTGTTGTAGCTGTTGGCGCGAGAGAATATCTTATAGCTTTCAACGTGAATCTGAGAACGACCGATGTGAAGATCGCCGATAAAATTGCCAGAGCCGTAAGACATTCTTCTGGTGGATATAGATTTGTAAAAGCAATGGGTGTAGAATTAAAAGAAAAGGGAATGGTTCAAGTATCGATGAACATGACCAACTACAAAAAGACACCTCTTTTTAGGGTATTTGAGACTATAAAAAGAGAAGCACAACGTTACGGTGTAGCGGTGGCTGGTTCTGAAATTATAGGCATGATTCCACTGGACACGTTGGTGAGAACGATGAATTTCTACCTTGGAATAGATGATTTCACGTCGGAAAGAGTGATCGAAAATAGGCTCCTCGATGAAATCAGTAGATCTTAGCATAGCAAACGTTAAAATAGCCACTCCCTGCGGGAATGGTCCTACGATGAAGTTGACGCTCCTAAAGGGAGGAATATCCGTTGACAAAGGAAGAATAGTTTCCGTGGGTGAATGTCTTCCAGCGATTGAAGAGATAAACGCGAACGGAGTGCTCGCGATACCTGGTTTCGTTGATCCTCATACCCATATTCCATTTGTTGGTGAGAGATCGAAAGAATTCGTTTTGCGCGCCCAGGGAAAAAGTTATGAAGAAATCTTGAAAAACGGTGGGGGAATATATTCCACGGTCGAAGCGGTAAGAAAAGCCTCTGTTGAACAATTGGTAAAAAGCGGAATGAAATATGCGCGCTGGTTTCTTAAAAATGGGGTAACTTCCTTCGAATGCAAAAGTGGTTACGGATTGAACGAAAAAGACGAGATCAAACAACTCAAAGCCATAAGAG
>Ga0256833_1003297_pt1 | contig 11087 bp, 18 predicted proteins | sample 356284metaG_FD_190535 | JGI IMG/M metagenome (GOLD analysis project Ga0256833, IMG submission 190535) | Hydrothermal vent microbial communities from Mid Atlantic Ridge, Atlantic Ocean - 356-284 | ecosystem: Environmental > Aquatic > Marine > Hydrothermal vents | place: Atlantic Ocean: Mid...
GTCGAGATCTTCGCGAAATCGGGTAAGAAGTTCAGCGAGCTGATCGATGAACTGCCGAAGTACTACCAATTCAAGACGAAGAGGAAAGTGGAAGGCGACAGGAAGGCGATAGTCGAGAAAGTTGCGGAGCTTGCCAAAGCCGAAGGCTACAACGTTGACACAACGGACGGAACCAAGGTGCTCTTCCCTGACGGCTGGGTTCTGGTCAGGGCAAGCGGAACCGAGCCGATAATCAGGGTCTTCAGCGAGGCGAAAAGCGAGGAGAAAGCTAAGGAGTACCTTGAGCTTGGGTTAGAGTTTCTGGAGAAGGCGATTGGGGCTTAGCTCCTTCTCCACTCTTCCAGAAGTTTTCTTCCATCTTCCACACTCCTTGGAACCGGCAGGCCCAAACTCAGGAAGAGTTTGGCCAGGGGAGGTACGTCAAGGTTGTGCTCCCTCAGAAGCTCAGGGTTTCCGAGTATCTCCTCGGGCGTTCCCACGGTAACTATTCTTCCCCCGTCCATCAGGGCTATTCTGTCGCATAGAGTTAAGTAGTCCGCCTCGTGAGATGCCAGGATTACGGTCTTTCCCTCTCCTTTCAGCTCCATTATGAGCTTCCTCATCAGTCTCTTGCCCCTGAAGTCGAGGTTGGCGAATGGCTCGTCGAAGGCTATAACTTCCGGCTCCATAGCTAAGACTGTTGCTATCGCTATCCTCTTCTTCTCACCGAAGCTCAGCTCCCGGGTTTCCCTCTCGGCGTAGTCCTCCATTCCAACCATCTCCAACGCCCACAGGACGCGCTCCCTCAGCTCCTTCCCCCTCAAGCCCAAATTGTAGGGGCCGAAGGCCACATCCTCGAACACAGTCGGAGAAAAGAGCTGGTCGTTGGGATCCTGAAAAACTATCCCGACCTTTCTCCGTACTTCCTTCGGCTGTTTTACCGGATCAAGGCCGCCCACGATGACTCTGCCCTTCTCCGGCCTGAGGATGCCGTTGAGGTGCAGCATTAGGGTGCTCTTTCCGGCTCCATTCGGCCCGAGGAAGCCGAACAGTTCCCCCCTCTCAATCGCGAGGGTTACTCCCCTGAGCACTTCCCGGCCGGAGTAAGAGAAGTGAATATCCTTCAGTTCTATCATACCAGCAGGCCCCCTAACGCGAGCAGGGCCAGCATCGTGATCTTCGCATTGGGTCTGGGCTCTTCAAGACTGGGAAACTCTCCAAAACCCCTGGCGAGCATGGCCCAGTATATCCTTCCGTTTCTGAGGTACGCCCGTACAAACATCTCCCCTATGAGGGAGCCGAGCTTTCTGTAGTACTCCCTCCTTCCCACACCAAACGCCCTTGAGTCTAAGGCACGCTTCATTCTCGTTGCCTCGTCAGTAAATAGGTCAAGGTAGCGATAGGTGAAGGCCAGGGTTAATGTTAGTATCCTGGGAAACCTCAGGGCTTCCATCTCCGCGAGAATCCTGGAGAAGCCCACCGAGCTTGTCACGACGACGGCCGTTCCCGATGATAAAAACGCCTTTCCGAGGAGCATGAAGAAAGAGTGGAATCCCTCGTGGGTTATTGGGCCAAAGGGTGTCTCCAGAAGCGGTTTTCCGGGATTAAATAGTGCCATGATAAAAAGAAGCCCCTCAAAGCCGAGGAGGAAGCCAAGCTTTTTGAAAACGCTCCTCTTTGGTTTCATTATAAGCACAACGACCAGAAAAAGGAGCCCAAAGTAGGTTAACTCCGTTGGGCTCTTTCTCGTTACGACGCCGATTGCATAAAGGAAAATGAAGGGCAGGTACACCTCAAGCACCCCTGGCGAGCTTTGCCAGGGCATAGCAAACCGCAAAGGTCAGTCCAATGCCGAGAAGCCCCATGACCACGCTCTGGCCCCAGGTTTCCCCATAGTCGAGGGGAGCATTGTAGGTTGGTTTCTCCTCAAGGCCGACCTTTTCCATGGTTGCTTCCAGTCCATCAGGGTTGCTTGAGGCCAGCGGCAGCACCACCGCCAGCACCACGGCTATGATTATCAGACCCTTGAAAATCATCCTCATGCGGGCACCCCCTCAATCGATGGAAGCTTCGCCCTTACGGCGTGGACTATCATGACGGTGAGTATCGCCTCGCCAATTCCGATTATCGAGTGATAGGCAATCATCAGGGTGAGGACTTTGAAGAACGGAATGCTGTGGCTGAGACCTATCTCAAGCGAGGCGAGGGTCGCCCCCAAGACAACGGAGAGCCATGCGGCAAAGCTCATTGCAAAGGTCTCGCTGATGCCCTTGAGCTTCGTGTAAATCCCGTAGCCTATGAACGCTCCAATAAGCCCCATGTTGAGGATGTTTGCCCCGATTGCCGTTATTCCTCCATCCCCGAAGAGGAGCGTTTGTATGAGCAGAACTGCCGTCATGACTATCACAGCTGCGTAGGGTCCGAGGGTTATGGCAACCAGCGTTGCCCCCAACAGGTGTCCGCTGACGCCCCCTATTATCGGGAAGTTGACCATCTGCGCCGCGAAGATTCCGGCCGCGAAGAGGCCCAGGAGCGGTATCTTCTCCTCTGGAAGGTTCCTGAGCTTCCTCACCGCGTAGGCTATCCCGGCTATCGTTATTGCGTAGGTTATGACTATAACGGGGATACTCAACAGCCCATCCGGGATATGCAACCTAAACACCTCCGGTGGTTTTGTTGTGCTATCAATTGAATAAAGAGTAACACGAGATAAAAGCGTTTTTTAAACCGCGTATTACCAACCAAAGGTTTGCAACGGCGGTTTTCGGTTGAAAATCTTGGGAAAGAAGAAAGAGGGATTAGAGATAGCCCCTATCCTCTTCTTCGTGGCTTGGTGGGAGTTGCTGCTCCAGCATGGCCCTCTGCATCTCTTGAACTTTCTGGAGTATCTCCTCTGTTTCTTTGGCGCGTTCCTCCAAAGCCGTCATGTCAAGTTCCACACCCAAAATCCTGGTCACCGCGAGGAGCACAGACTTTGCCGCTTTAGCATCGACTATATAACCTAAGCTCTCTCCGAGAAGGCTTATTCCGTACATCGAGCGGAGTTTACCCATTCCAAGGAGAAGGCCGGCAGCACCTACTATGGCTCCTCCTTCATCCTCACGCCAGATGATTTCAACCGAACAGTCCTTGAGTTTATCCCTGTAGTACTCCACGAGCTCCTCATGGGTCACCGCCGCCAAAACCCTCGGCTCTCCATGGAGTTCGGGCACCTGGTAGCCGCCCATGGTTATTACTTCCCTGACACCCAGCTCCCGGGCAAAGTCAAGCATCTTCCCCACCACCTCATAGTGTCCAGGGCTGTCAGTTGGGGGAACCTGCTGATCGCCGGTAATGATTATGACGTCCCTGCCGTTTTCGTCGGGGTTCTTCCAGTAATAGAACTCGTTCTTCATAAGCTCAACCACGGAGTTCTTCTTGATGAGAACCTGGTGCATGAAGTGGGGAGAATAGAGTTCCGCGAACTTGATCGCGTTGAGCTCTTGGATTAAGTGATCCGCAGCCAATTTCCCGACAAGGCCTATCCCTGGGAGTCCCTCTATAAAAACTGGATCCCTTAGGTGGGGCCTTTCAAGAACGTGAATGACACTTTCCCTCATTTTAATCCCTCCCGGTGATGCCCAGCTGCTCGCGCTTCAGCCTTCTCCTGTACTCACCGTACGGATCCTCCGGTGAGAAGCGCGGCGGGTGGGCTACCTTTGTTTTAACCCCACAGACCGGACAGGTTTCCTTGAGAGTGTAGCGCCCACAGTTTGAACACTTTCTTATGCGGAATCTCATGAGCCTCTCCTCTTCACCTTTTTTATGCGCTTCTCCTTCCTTATCAGTGTAGCCTCGCCACCGGCATCCTTTATAACCCTCAGTATCTCCTCGGCTATGTTCTCAAGGACCTCCTCGGCCTTGTAGTAGTCCGGGGCGGTTATATCAATCCTGTACCTCGGTGCTCCCTGATAGGAGAACTTGACGTCTATCTCCTTTTCCTGGTTAGCCCTGTCCCGTGCCCTTATGAGGGCTTCCCTGATTATCTCGATGCCGTCGGGCTTCGGAACTGTTATCTCAAACTCCGCGTCGATCGTGACGGTCGGAATCTCGACGTAGGCCTCTATGACCGGCTTTAAAGCCTCAATCCACTCGTCACTTATGAGGCCCTTGAGAACGTCCATCCCGTTCTGGGCGGCGTCTTCAAAGGCGGCGTAAACTTCCCCATACTCCTCCTCAAGGGGAACCCAGACCTCTTTCCATGCAGTCTCGAAGTCCTTTCCTATCTTTTCCGCCGCCATCTTGAGAAGGTTCTCAGCTTTTTGAGCCCTCTTGTACTCCTGGAGCTTGGCCTTCCTCTGCTGCTGATTCACCCTCTTAAGGCTCAGGTCGATATGTCCCTTGCTCGGATCGACGCGTATTACCTTCACCACTACCTTCTGCCCTTCCTTCACGTAGTCCCTAACGTTCTTGACCCACGTTGATGCGACCTCGCTTATGTGCATAAAACCTTCTTTTCCAGGGTACTCGTCAAGTTTGAGAAACGCACCGTAAGGGTGAACATTTTTGACAGTAGCAACTACAAATTCTCCCTCTTCGGGATATTCCTTGGCTTTCCTCGGCATTACAACCACCTCTAATTTTCTCTGCCAGGATAGGTTATGAAAAGAGGTATTTAAAGTTTAGTGGAAATGAAAGGGGCGGAAGAAAGGAAAGGTCACTCAAGAACCTCGAGTACCTTGGCCTTAATAATGCCCTTCCCACCGGTCGGCTCGACGAGAGTCGCACCGCAGACGAGACAGCGGACTTTCGTAGAGGGATTGCTGAAGACTATCTGCTCGTTGCCGCAGTCTATGCACTTAACGCGGAGGAACCTGCTCCTCGGCATCGGGATGAGGTTCTTCGGGAGCGCCATGCTTCACACCTCCACCAGCTCGAACTTCTTAACGCGGAAGCCCTGTCCCCTGGTGTGGGCCTTGCCGCAGACGGTGCACCTAAAGCGGAGGTCGAGCTTCTTGACCGGCTTCTCCCTTCCAGCTGGATTAGGCCTCGGGAAACCGCGGTAACCCTTCATGATTCTCCTAAAGCGCCTCTGGCCCTGGCTGAGCTCGCTCCTCGGTCTCTTCTTGACCTTCTCGACCTTGTGGATCGTGTGCTTCTTACAGTAGGGGCAGTAAGTCCTTATCTGCTTCGGATACTTCATTCTCTCACCTCCACTCAGAGGCCCGGTGGGTTCCTACTGCCGTTCGGACACCCCCGAGCCGTGAGGCATGACAGTGCCTTCGCCTTCGGTAGGGAGGAGGCTTTAAAAAAGTTTCCGGGTCGAAAAATTTAAATACAAAAAGTAAATAAAAGGGAAAGGGGTGGGAAGGATGCGAATGATAGACAGCGTGAGAGAACTGGGGAGGATTGAGAAAAACGCTGAAAAGGAGTACAAACGCCTCATGAGAAAGCTCAGGGGACGGGAATATTCAGACCTAAGAGTTCTGCTCCTTCGAATGGCATTGGATACAGTCCTTCACAAACACCTGATGGAAGCCGTGGAGAAAGCATACGAGGAAGCCATTGATCTAATAGAAGACTTTGGATACGGGGAACTTCCAGAAACACCCGAGGATGCACCTTCCAAGCAAGTTTCGCAGGATGTGGTACTTATCCCTGGGATGCCCGCCATAGTCATGCCATCCTACGGCCCCTTAGGTTCGAGAATCCCTCCAGAAGACGCCCTGCGAGAGCTCCTTCAAAGGCTTCCAGAGAACGTGGTGGTGCCCGAAGACGGACTGAATGAAGTTGAAGAACATCTCCAAGAGTTCCTTGAAATGAACGAAAAAATGCAGAAGCACTATGAGAACGTCGAGAAAAAAGCCGTACACCCCATATTAAAGGCGATAGCAAGGGAAAGCATCAGGAACGAGGAACAGCACAAAGCAGTGCTTTCGAGGCTCCTTGAAAAATATGGTGAATGATTACACCGCAGGAGCATAATAGCACCGTTTCGGAGAGGTAACCTTTCCTTCCTTTTTCAAAACTTTTATCGCCTTGTCCACAGTTTTTTTGTCGAGACCGGCCATATCTGCTATTTCTTTGCTCTTAAGGGGTCTCCCAGCCTCTTTCAAGACCTTGAAAACGAGTTCAACTTCGCTCATATCCATCACCCTTTTGGTTTGTCAACAAAACTTAAATGTTTAAATTTAAAAGGTTATTGGTTAGAACTGCAGTATAAAGGGAACCACAAAAGGCACTACCGCAGTCAGCACGAAGCCGTGGACGAAGGCTATAAGCGCGACATCACTGCCTCCGAACTTCGTCATTATGGGCAGCGTCGTGTCCATGGTAGTGGCACCACCCATTGAAACGGCCAGCTCCCTTCGGATCCTTTTGATGGCAACGGGGTACACCAGAACGGTGAATATCTCCCTGGTTAGGTTGGCAAGGAAGCCTAACGTACCGTATACTGCCGAGTACTGGGCTATCAAAGGCCCGGTGAGGCTGTACCAGCCGCAACCGGCGGCAACTGCAAGCCCCCACCTGAGTTCTATCCCCAAAATCAGGGAAGCAAGCAGACCGCCCAGGATCGAGCCCAATAGGGTGCCAAATGGCAGTTTTACTGCAAGCCCGCCAAGTTTCCTGATTTCCTTCAACCTGAAGTTCTGTCCAAGCTCTATCCCGATTATAAATATCAGCAGGTAAAGCATGACCTCGTAGAGATTTCCGAATTGGGGGGAATAAAAGTGCCCAAGAGCAATTCCCGCCAAGAGTGAACTCAGGACGTAGACTAAAAACCTCATCGCCTTCCCCCCATGAGGAGAGCAATGCCAACGCTTCCGGCTATGGTCAGAGCGGCAAAGACTATGGACGATACTAAGAGCCAGAATGCGTTTATTCTCACCTTCCCTGCTTCCACCCCCATAAAGAATATCAGGAAAAGAAGCGCGGCGCTCATTGGGAGGTCCACCTTTACCCTGCGCCCCTTTTTGCGAAGAAGGTATCCAATTAGAAGGCCCGCGAGGAGTGGGATGAATATATTCATGCAAAGACCTCCCTCTTAAGGTTAATAAACGTATCGATGGGCTCGGTGGGTGTTCACGTCATCATCCGTGAGCCTTCAGCATGCTTGCTAATCCTCATCGCCCATTCGACTTAAGCAACTTCGTTTTAAACCTTCTCCCTGTCCATAATTATTCATCCAAAAACTTCAGCTCATCAATACATAAAACTGAGCAAAAGTTTTTACGGGGGGCGAATTATTCAATACCGGTGATGTTGATGATTCGCGCATCCGAAAGGGCCATGGGGATTGAGTACGCAATCAGAGACGTTGTTCTCCCCGCCAGGGAGCTTGAGAAGAAGGGAATAAAGGTCATCCGCCTCAACATAGGCGATCCGGGAAAGTACGACTTCCAACCGCCGAAGCACATGAGGGAAGCCTACTGTAAGGCCATTCAGGACGGCCACAACTACTACGGTCCCAGCGAGGGGCTTCCTGAGCTCAGGGAGGCTATAGTTGCGAGGGAGAAGAGGAAAAACGGTGTTGAGATAACTCCTGAGGACGTTCGCGTTACAGCAGCCGTTACAGAGGCGCTGCAGTTCATATTCGGGGCCCTCCTCAACCCGGGGGACAACATCCTCGTCCCGAGTCCAAGCTACCCGCCTTACACGGGCCTCGTCAAGTTCTACGGTGGAATCCCCAACGAGTACCTGACCCTTGAGGAGAACGGCTGGCAACCCGACATAGACGACATGAGAAAGAAAATCAGCGAGAAAACCAAGGCAATAGCGGTCATTAACCCGAACAACCCAACGGGAGCGCTCTACGAGAAGAAGACGATTAGGGAGATACTCGACCTTGCCGGGGAGTATGAGCTGCCCGTGATAAGCGATGAGATATACGACCTCATGACCTACGAAGGAAAACACGTCTCTCCTGGCTCCCTCACTAAGGACGTTCCGGTTATCGTTATGAATGGTCTCTCCAAGGTCTACTTCGCCACGGGATGGCGCTTAGGATACTTCTACTACGTCGATCCCGAGAACAAGCTTGAAGAGGTCAGGGAGGCAATAGACAAGATGGCGAGGATAAGGATATGCCCCAACACCCCCGCCCAGTTCGCGGCTATAGTAGGCTTAACGGGCCCGATGGATTACCTTGAGGAGTACATGGCCAAGCTCAAGGAGAGAAGGGACTACATCTACAAGCGCCTTAGCGAGATTCCGGGTATAAGCACTACCAAGCCCCAGGGGGCGTTCTACATCTTCCCGAGAATAGAGGAGCGCTCAAAGTGGAAGAACGACAAGGACTTCGTCTTGGATGCTCTCAATGAGGCCCACGTGCTCTTCGTCCACGGCTCCGGCTTCGGCTACGCCGGCGAGTGGCACTTCAGGATAGTTTTCCTGCCGCCGGTTGAAATACTCGAAGAGGCCATGGACAGCTTTGAAGCCTTTATGAGAAAGAGGCTTGGGGCTTGAAGCCTCTCTTCCCTTTTATTGTCATCCCCCAGAAACTACGGGAATAACCTCCACGTAGTCACCATCTTTCACGTTTTCGTCCTCTAAGACAACCCTTCCGTTGAGCTTTGCTATTGCGCTTTCTGTGTTGAAGCCGGCCTCGCGGAGAACATCTGCGACCCTCATACCTTTCTGCCACTCGATTTCTTTCTCTATTCCCCTTCCAAGAACCTTTATCCTGATCATCCCTCGCCACCGATTGGAAGTTCAACTGGGGATTTATAAGTTAAGCGGCCTCGGGAGTGGCGACCCTACGCACCAATCAGTGCCGGGCCAACCGCCCAGCCTGGAGGGAGCGTAAGTGAATGGGCCGCACGGGGTTTTATGCGTCCAAAAAACTTAAAAACCCTCTCCGGCTCATATAACCTGGGCAGTGAAATGCCGCGGTAGCCTAGCCTGGTAGGGCGCCGGCCTGCTAAGCCGGTGGCCGTTGGCCACAGGGGTTCAAATCCCCTCCGCGGCGCCATGCTTTCTCCGGGTTCCAATGCCGGGATAGCCTAGAGGTGAGGCGGTGGACTGCAGATCCGCTTTACGGGGGTTCAAATCCCCCTCCCGGCTCCACAGCAAACTTTGAATGTCAGAGGTTTGATAAGAGTGCCCCTCCTCTCCAGCTAAAAATTTACCTGTTCTAACTCAGCAATAGCATATCGGACGCCGTTTTAAGAGTGGTACATCCACTAAAAAGCAAAAGTTGATAAAAACCCCCTAAAAACTGAAAATCAAAACCACCCAAACATGCCGCCGGTGCTCCCTGGAAAGCGGACTGTAGAGGAGTGCAGGCAGGTTAACCTCCGACAACCTTTGCTTGGCAAAGCTTCTACCAGAGTTTTGGATACCAGTCCCTCGGCATGAAGACCTTGTCAACGTCAACCGCTATTCCCTTGCTCTTCTGGAGCATCTCCCCGCTCGTCATCGTGGCCTTACCGAGGGCAACGAGTTCATCCTTGAGGGTCATCACAGCAACTAAATCGCCCCTCTTGATGCCCTTGTTGAGCTTCACTATTCCCGGAACGGCCAGGTCGGCGCCGTAGGTTACCGCCGCAACGGCAGAATCTCTAATCCAGACCTTCGGCAGGTGTTCAACGGCCTTCTCCATGGGTTGAATAGCCTTCCTGAAGTACTCCTCAATACCATCCTCCTTCCAGAAGTGGTAGTAGTCGATGAGGTCGTGGAGAGTCACCAAAGTTTCATCCTCTTTGAAGGGGCCGCTCCTCGTTCTCCTCAGCTCGGCCATGTGGGCACCGACACCCAAAGCCAGACCAATGTGGTGGATGAGCGACCTTATGTAGGTTCCCGCTTCAACACCAACGCGGAAGAGCACGTCCTTGCCGTCTACCTCAAGAATCTCGATGTAGTAGACCTTCCTCGTCCTTAAGCGTCTCTTGACCGCACTCCTGAGCGGAGGCCTCTGGATTATCTCTCCTTCAAATTCCTTCATAACTGCTCTAATCTTGTCCTCCGGAACTTCCCCATGGAGGTGCATCAACGCGACGTACTCCTTTCCCGCAGGCAGGAGGGCCTGGACTACTCTTGTTGCCCTCTCGAGGGCAACCGGCAAAACACCGCTGACCTTGGGGTCGAGGGTTCCGCCGTGGCCGGCCTTGTTCAGGTCGAAGAGCCTTTTGATCCAGGCAACGACCTCGTGGCTCGTCGGCCCGGGCGGCTTGTCGAGGTTGATTATGCCAAACTGCATGTGCATCTCCATTGGCCTCTTCTCGGGTGGAAAGCCCCACTTTGGGTTAGTTTCAGCTTTCTCGTCCTTAACCAGAACCTCTTGCTTTACGTCAGCCGGAAGGATTCTCCTCACTTCGTCCCTCGCCATGAGCATCACCTATGGATCATTCAAAGCTTCCATAAATTCATCTTTTTCGATTCCAGCCAGTTTTAGAACACCCATAAGTGTTCCCGCTTTTAACTCTTTATGAAGGGGAACAACGGTTCCTATCCTCCAGCCGTCTTTATATTTAACCAGAACCACATGGCTTCCTCTCTGTCTGGATACCTCAAAACCGAACTTTTTGACGAGGACTTTAATAAATTGCTCACCCGAGAGCCTTGGCAATCCGGACATTGAAATCGCCCACAAACTTGATTTTTTCCAGTTCCTTCCTCAGCTCCGGAAATTCCTCAAGGTAAAGCTCAACGGCCTCCTTTAGATTTTCAATAGCCTCCTCCAGGGTCTCTCCTTGCGTTGTAACCCCCGTAAAAACCTCTCTTATTATGTATGTGCCCTCTTCTTCCCATATGACCGCATGAAGCTCCATTCAGCTCACCTCCGAATAATACAAAGGTACACCATCTTATAAAACCACCTAATACCTGAATCTGTAGGTAAAGACCGGCCAGTTGGGGAGATATTTGACGAGTTTCAGGTAGCCCGGCACAAAAACTTCCCTCTTGCCTTTTTTGAGGCCCTTGAACACTGCCCGTGCAACATCATCCGGCCCTATCGAGCCCTTCGGAACCTTCCCGTTCCAGAATCCGGTCTTGACCTGCTTGGGATAAACCCTCATAACATGGATTCCCCTATCCAGGAGCTCCTTTTCGAGGTTCACTGCCAGGTAGTGGAGTGCAGCCTTGGATGCGCAGTAGGAGGGAATCTCAGGCACGTTAATGAAGGCAAC
>Ga0256833_1003298_pt1 | contig 11085 bp, 10 predicted proteins | sample 356284metaG_FD_190535 | JGI IMG/M metagenome (GOLD analysis project Ga0256833, IMG submission 190535) | Hydrothermal vent microbial communities from Mid Atlantic Ridge, Atlantic Ocean - 356-284 | ecosystem: Environmental > Aquatic > Marine > Hydrothermal vents | place: Atlantic Ocean: Mid...
AGGTTATACATTTGACCCTAAGTACATTTCTATATTCTATAAAAATCTACAGAAGTACTATGATTACATTGATTTTAAATCTACAGAAAGAGACCAGAAAAAAGAACTTATATTTTACTCATTTAAGTTTGATATGAAAAACTGGAAGTATGTAGATGAAACGTCCCAGAAGAAAAGAGGTATTAGAAAATGAACCTTGACAGCTTAAAGTCTCAATGGGGAGACTTGCCTGAGTGGCAGAAACTACTTGTTGTTGTTGTTGTAACTTTTGCTATTGCTTATGGTATATACATGCTTTTTATAGGGGATAAAGTCTCAGAAAAAGAAAATTTAAACAGACAGGTTACAGCCCTTGAAAGGGAAGTATTGAGGCTAAAAAAGGCTTCAAAACCTGAAATAAAGAAAAAACTTACAAAAAAACTTAAAGAGATTGAAGTGGAAATAGAAAAACTTAACAAAAAACTTGCAGAGCTTAAAAACATAATACCAGAAAAAGAAAATTCCCAGTATCTTTTAACATTCTTCTCATCTGCTGTACAGGAAAATGGTCTTATCTTAAACTCTTTTAAGATTTCAGAGCCGGAAGATGTAATACTTTCAACAAAAGAAGGAGAAAAAGGAATAAGAATTGTTAAAGGTAAAAAAACAAGGTCAAAGAAAGAAATTAGACTAAAAAGGATAGTTTTAACTTTAAACCTTGCAGGTGATTTAGGTTCTTTATACAAGCTAATAAAAACCTTAGGAAAAAGCGAAAGGTATATAAGGGTAGATAAAGTTTCTATAAAAAAGAAAAAGAAGTTTTTAAGTATAAAACTAAAGGTTTCAACATTCTATTTGCCTGAAAGGAGTTAAAAATGAAAAAGTTAGTGTTATTAGCAGTAGTTTCAGTTTTCAGTATTAGTTATGGGGGAACAGAAGAGGTTTTCACTGAACTGAAAAACACTGTTGGATATATAAAAGTAGTTAATGGTAGTAACTACCTTATAGTAGAATCAGAAGATGGGGCAAAATTAATCAGAACAAAGAAAGACCCCGAAAGTATATTAAAAGGAAGTTTAGGAATATCCAAAGAAGACCTGAAAAATATTGGAGAGTGATAGGTGATGATGAGAACTAAATTGATTTGGCTGATTTTAGCTGTACTTGTAATGAACTTATACTCTCAGGCTTATTCATATGGAAATAAAAAAATAACAGCAGAATTTTTTGGTGCAAAACTTGGAACTGTCATTGATGCTCTATCTAAGCTTTCAAATAAAAATATAATCTGGGACAAAAGTGCTGTAAAGAAAAAAGACAGTAAGGTTTATTTATCCTTTAGAAAGCCTGTGTATATTGATACTGTATTTAAACTTACATTGAAAAGCTATGGGCTTACATACGTCCAATCAAATGGTATATACCAGATAAAACCTGCAGATACCGCTTTATTTACTATTCCTCCTGTAGTTGCAAAATATCTCGGGAAAAGCGTTTTTGATGGTTTAGTTGAGCTTGTTAAAAGTAATGTTTCCCCTACAGCAGAAGTTAAGGTTTACACAACAGGAAACGCTATATCTGTATGGGATACCAAAGAAAATATTGAAAAACTAAAAACCCTTGTAGAAGAATACACAAAACCAATAGTTGATGAAGCAGAAAAACTTGCGAAGTCTGAAGAAGAAAAAATGCAAAAACTCAAAGAACTTGAAGCAAAAAAAGCAGAAATGGAATCCCTCCTTGTAAAAAAGGAAGTTATTGTAGACCCTGAAAAATTCAAGGAAATAGAAGACCTACTGATAGCGGCTCTTTCTTCATACGGCAGCTACAAATACGACCCTAAATCTGGAAAATTAACTATTATAGAGATGAAAACAAATCTTCCTAAAATCTCAAAAATAATAGCGAAAGCCCAGAGAATAAATATAAAAACTAAATGCTACTATGTCCGTGCCCTTGAACCAGCAGAACTTTTAATGACAATAAAGGAAAATTACCTTTCAAGATACGGTTCTATCATCTTCAAATCAAAAGAGGTTTCAAAAGCCCTTGGAGTAGAGACAACAGGTGGTAGAGTAAATGAAGAAAAAACTTCTGCAAAAGAGAAAGAAAAGAGTATAATCACATCTTTACCAAAACTATGTATTACAGATAAACCAGAAGTTATAGAGAAAATATACAAAGATTTTTCAGAGCTTCTCCTAAAGAGACCTTATCAGATAGCTATAGAAGCAAGAATCGTACAGGTTGAATCAGATTACAAAAAAGACCTTGGTATACAGTGGAATGCAAATACTTACGCAAGTAGCGGTAATTTTGGCTTTTCAACATCTCCAGGGTTTACACCATTCATGTTTGATTTTCCAGCAGGAAATGTGGCTCCTGGTAGAGGAGCATCAATATCTATAGGAATGTCTTACTTACCAAATGTAAGTTTAGACTTGCAGTTATCAGCTTTAGAGCAGATAGGAAAATCAAAACTCCTCTCAAGACCTAAAATTGTTACAATAGACGGTGAAGGAGCTGAAATATCCCAGGGAATTGAAGTACCTTACCAGTCTTCATCTGCCCAGTACGGAACCAATGTCCAGTTTAAAGAAGCTGTTTTAAAACTAAACGTTATTCCAAGAACAACCCCAGACGGCAATATAATAATGAATATAGAGCTTACACAGGATTTCCCTGATTTTGGAAAAGCTGTTAATGGACAACCTCCTATAAACACCAAATCTATAACAAGTAAAGTTATAGCAAAAGATGGTTCTACAATTGTTATAGGAGGAATTTTAGAAAAAATAGAAGAAAGTTCAGAGGCTGGCGTTCCAGGACTTAGAAGAGTTCCTTTACTGGGATGGTTGTTTAAAAACAAATCTGTAAACATAACAAATAAAGAGCTTTTAATATTTATAACTCCAAAGATAATATACGAGTAAGGAGTTTTAGATGAGATTAAAAACTGTTTTATACATCTTTATTGCTTTGATACCTGCTTTTATGCTCTCCTGTGGAGTAGGAGGAAGTGCTGATAATGGCGCATCTGTTATATTAGAGGCTTCTTTAACCTCTGAGTATCCGCAGATAGACCTTATAAGAAAAATAGATAACGACCAGAATGGAACTTGTGAGAACTACACAATCCCAACAGATGATTTTATAGAAATAACATTTAAATCTAAAGTACCAGAAAACTCTAAACTACCACCTTCAGATGTAATAATAGAAAGCTACAGGATAAAATATATACCTTTAAAGAAAAATCTACCTTCCTTTGAAGAAGAGCTAACAGGGAACTGTATTATAGGCGCAGGAGAAACAAAAAGATGTAGATTTCCTATTTTTAAAAGTTTTGATAAATATACATTTTACCTTCAAGGGAGAGATGACGATTACCGTATAGAAATAAGAATACATGGTAAGGAAGTCTTATACGATAAAAGCATAGATTTAACTGTTTCTGGTACTGTAGGTATAGGAGATTTTCAACAGGAAGGTGAACCAAACTGCACTTTTGAGGAGAAATAAATGTATGACCTTATTATTTTAGGAGCTGGACCAGGAGGTTTTGAAGCAGCATTAACAGCATTAAGAAAAGGACTCAGTATAGCAGTAGTTGAAAAAGGAAAGTTAGGTGGGAACTGTTTAAATAGAGCCTGTGTGCCTACAAAGTACTTAAGAACTGGAGCCCATTTGATAGACAAGCTTCCAGTTTTTAAAGAATATGGAATTAATATAGACAATTACTCAATAAACTACACAGACACATGGGAAGGAAAGGAAAAAAGCATTTCCTTTTTAAGGAAAAGTATTTCTCAACTTTTCAAATCAAAAAAGGTACCGGTTTTTAAAGGTGAAGGAAGGATTATAGAAAAAAATAAAGTTTTGGTTAAAAAAGAAGATGGGAGCAGTGAAACAATAGAAGGTAGACATATTCTTATAGCTACAGGTTCAAAACCTGTTTCAATAGGAAACCTTATTCCTGATGGGAAGTATATTCTAACAACAGAAGACTTCATGGATAATTTAAAGGAACTACCAGAAAGTTTTCTTATAGTTGGAGCAGGGGTAGCCGGATGTGAGCTTGGTTATATAATTAACAGGTATGGTTCAGAGGTTCATATTGTAGAGATAAAAGATAGAGTGCTTCCTGTTCCTTTTGTTTCAAAGGAGATATCAAAACTAATTCTGAGAAAATTCAAACAGCTTGGGATAAAAACGTACCTATCAACAACACTAAAGGAATTTTCTATAGAAGGAGAAAAAATAAAAGTTTCTCTTTCTTCCGGTGAGGAGATAGTTGTAGATAAAATACTTCTCTCTGTAGGAAGGAAACCAAATACAGATATAGACGATATTGGTATACAAAAAGATGAAAGAGGTTTTATAAAAACAAATTCTTATCTACAAACAAACTACGAAAATATATACGCCTGTGGAGATGTAGTTAACTCTCCAATGCTTGCCCATGTTGCTATGTATGAAGCAAAAGTTGCTGTTAACAATATAATAAATGGAAATAAAAAAGAAGTAGATTACTCTCTTATTCCTTCAGCGATATTTACAGCAGTAGAAATTGGACATATTGGTTTAACTGAAGAAGAAGCAAAGGAAAAAGGTATTGAAACAGTTTCTGGATATTTTCCTTTTATGTACAACGATAAAGCAGTAGATGAACATGAAACAGAAGGGTTTGTTAGACTTGTATTTGAGAAAAATAGCAAAAAGCTTATAGGTGCATCTATTGCAGGAGCTTCAGCTTCTGAACTTGTTCATATAATGGAACTTGCAGTAAAAAACGGTATGACTGCTGAGGAAATACATGATTTTATCTACTTCCATCCATCTTTAAGTGAGATATTTGCATATGCCACTTACGATGTAGCAGTAGGAAAACTTTTCTAACAATTTTCAGACAAAGATAAAAACTTAGAAAATATGCCTTTGTTTTTTAACAGCTCTTCCTTTTTTCCTTTTTCTATAATCCTTCCATTTTCCATAACAACAATTTTTTCAGCAATATCAAGTATCTGAAGTCTATGGGTTATCATTAGTAGCGTTTTATTGAAGAAATGTCTTTTAATCTCATCTATTACGTATCTTTCTGTTTCAACATCAAGGGCTGAAGTTCCTTCATCAATAATAAGAATGTCAGGGTTTTTTAAGAATATTCTTGCTATTGCTATTCTCTGTCTTTCTCCCCCAGAAAGACGGGAACCTCTTTCCCCTAAAACTGTATCTAAACCTTCTTCCCACTTAAAAACAAAATCTGCTCTTGATTTTTTTAGAGCTTCAATAAGCTCCTCATCTGTTGCATCTGGTTTAGCTATAAGTAGGTTATTCCTCAACGTATCATTAAAAATAAAAACATCCTGTGAAACCATTCCTATATGTTTTCTTAAAGATGATACAGAGTAGTTTTTTATCTCTACACCATCTATTAAAACCTGACCTGTGTAGTTTTTTACAAGAGCTGGAAGTATCTTTACAAGTGTTGATTTTCCTGAACCAGTTAATCCTAAGATAGCGACTTTTTCCCCTTTTTTAATCTCAAGGTTAACTTTATCAAGGATTTTATTATTTCCTATCTGGAGGGAAACTTCTCTGTAATTAATACTTTCTTTAAGTCCATTGAATTCTAAACCTTTATCTTCCTCTTCTTCCATATTAAGTATAAACTCTATCCTATCTACAACCGGTGATAAACCTTTAAGACTAACAACTCCCCTCTGTAAAATTTGCAGAGAATTTACAAGTATAAGAACTCCCCCCAGAAAAGAGAAGAAATCCCCAGGGGTTATCTCACCTTTTATTATCCGTACACCACCATAAAAAATAATCCCTGCTGTTGCTGTATAGGCGATTATTTCAACAGATGATAAGTAAAGTGTTTCATAAAGGGTATTCTTTTTCTCTTTCTGATAAAGGTTTTCGTTTATATTTTTAAATATGTTATAAAAAATCTTTTTACTGAAAAGCTTTACAACTTCAAAACCTGATAAAATCTGATTTAAATGTTGTGTGTATTCAGAAAGACCTTCCTGTAGTTTCTTTGAGTATTTTTTCCTTTTTTCCCCGAAGTAATTTATAGCGATAGCTAAAAAGGGAACAGAAAACACAAAAATAAGAAAAAGTTTCCAGTCCCTATATATAAGCACTACAACAATTCCAATAACAGTAAAAGTTTCAGTTATAACATTTGTTCCTATTGTTGAAGTTATCTGGGCAAATCTCTCTAAATCATTTGTAAAACGGCTTATTAAATCCCCTATTGTCTGTTTTTGAATAAACGAAGGCTCAGCATTAAGAAGTTTTCTGTAAAACTTTTCTCTTATTTCTTTTAAGCCTTTATATATTATAAGAGGATAGACAAAATCTTTAAGGAAAAATCCAATCTGTTTAAAAATAGCAAGGGTTATAAGAACAGCTATTACAAAAATTAAGCTTTCATAGCTTTTTTTGACAAAAACATCGTCTATTATGTTTTTTACTATATACGCAACTCCAGCAAGAGAAACTGATTCAAGAACAGAACCAAACAAAGCAAGCAAAAAAAGAAGCCAGTATTTCTTAAAGTTTCTATATAGAAAAGTAAGGCTTTTACTCTCTATCAATACCTATTCACCTTATCTTGATTTAGATTTTTAAAGTTTTCAGGAACATAATTTCAAGCAAAGATAAATAATATCATATTTGTAATGGGCTTTAACCCTATCAGTAGAAATAAAATTTATTTTAGCAATTAGAAAATGCTTTTAATAGTAATACCAGTCAAAATGTTTTGACCACAACAAATATTGGGCTTCCTCAGTAGGTAAGTCTGTGATGTTAATGACAATATAAAAAATCAACTTTTTTAATCATTTTCTTTTATACAGATAAATTCTTTCATTTTTATAGATATATGAAGAGACAAGAACTTCCCTATTCAATTTCTTATTACAGCTTATAAAATAATCCCATTGAGGATTTTTTTTCTCGGATAGGACAATTTTTCTGGTCATTATATCAACATAAAAAATGAGACCCTTATGAACCTTACAATCTGTAACAACATTACCATCTTTAACTATCGGAACTATATGTTGAGCAATTTGACGGTATAATCCTTTTTTTTCAGTTTCATAAGGAAAATACACCAAACCAACGGTAGTTCTAATAACAAAAGAAAAAAGCAAAATACCAGTTAAGACCTTAAATAACTTTTCTGTGCCTATTCTACTTATCAAAAATGAAAAAAGCATCGCAACAATAGGAAACAGTGGAAGTATGTATCTACCTCTGGCACCTGCAGATACTAAATAAGGTAAATAGTTTATCAAAATTAAAGAACCCAGTAGATATACATTTTCTGCAATTGCAATACTTTTTAGTTGTTTCCATCTAAACAACACAGCTAATAGTATAACAATACTAACCAACAAAGTTTGTTTAATATTAAGTAATGGATACATCATAATATGTTTAAAAAATCTAAAAATATCTTCAGACTGCTTTACTCTACCGAAACTTTCATTCCACAGAGTTAAAAGGTAAACATCAGGGTTTTTTAAAAATAGAATCCACAAAATCACAGGAACTATTGAGAAAAACACAGATATAAGAGAACTACCTATTATCCATAACAAACTATATTTTTTATAAAAACCATACACTAAAAGAATAAACAATGTTAAAAATAAGAATGCAAAGGCTGGAAATCCTTTTAATAGGAAAGAGAAACCGGTTAATATTCCAGAAAATACAAACAGTATATAAGACTTTTTCTTAAAGGCGTAAAGTAGGCTAATTATCATACAAAAGACAAAAAAAGTCAGGGTCATATCTATCTCCGCCAAAAAACCATACCAAAACAGAACATCAATAAAGCTCAAAAAAATTAAACCAGAGAGTATAGAATACTTCCAGTCCCTAAAAAGAAATACATTAGAAAACCATACAATCAAAAAAGAAACCAAAACTGTGAAAGTTATGCTTACCAACCTTCCTGTATGAGTTCCCCAGCCAAATAGCTCTGAAAAGCCTATTATCAGCCAGTTAAATAGAGGAGGCTTCCTGTAATATTCTTCCCCAAGATAAGTAGGTTGAGAAAAGTTATTAAGATAACTCATTTCGTAAGCCATCACAGCCCTTGTTGGTTCTTCTCCTCTAAACCTATAATCTAAACTCCCAGAAAATAGTGAAATAATAGCAAGTGTATACAAAAATATGAGAAACTTTCTCATTTTATCTCCAAGACCTTTTTTATTACATTTTCAGGCTCAATCTGGGTTAAGCATCTATAATCTCCAAGTTTACAATCAGAACTACAACAGAACTTACACTCCACATCTATATTGACAAAATTTAGCAAATTATAATTTTCAGGCTTCCATATTGGATATCCTCCCAGTATCACAGTGGCTGGCTTTCTTAAGCCTACAGCAAGATGGTAAGGAAGACTTTCTACAGAAATAAGATGTTTAGAAAGTTTTATAAGGGCGCCAAATTCTCTCACGCTGTTAGAAGCAAATATACGAGGTTTTGATTTTGTTAAAGATATTATCTTATCCAGATACCACCTATCTGCTGGATGAGAAGCTAAAACTACAGGTTTACCTAAATCAAACATTAAAATATCCGTAATTTTTGCAGCAAGATTAGTTGGTATATCCTTTGTTTTCCATAATCCTTTTGGTGCTATGATATAAAAATCACCTTTCGTAATTTCCTTTGTTTTAAGATACTTTTCAATTTTCCTGATTATTTCTTCAGAAATGTGGTAAACAGGTAGTTCTTTCTTAATATATTTATTTGTATCAATATTTAAAAAGTTTAGTAACTCTATTCTATCCCAGAAAACATAGCCATGCCTTTTAAATTCTATCTGGTCTGTATATACAAAAGGAACAAGATATTTCTCACTTTTCTTCTTTCTAATGGCTACTTTTCTTTTACTTTTTGAAAATATAATTCGGTAATAAGCATCTCCTATTGCCCACGTATCAATTATTAAATCAAATTCTAACTTTCTTAAATTTTTAATATCTTTCACTAAATTTCCTGTATGGATTATAAAATTATCTATGTTTGGATTGTCTTTAACCATTTCTTTAGAAACTTTGGTAGTATAGAAAAAAACCTGTATATCATTCTTTTCCCTCTTTATAACATCTGCCAGCGCAGATGTAAAAAATGAATCACCTAATGAACCAGGCTGAAATAACAGAACTTTTTTTATTTCATCAACTACCATAAATTTCTTCTAACACCTCCTTTGCTCCCATATTAAGGAGTTTTTCTGCTAAAGTTTCCCCTAATCTTTCAGCATCTTCAATATTTCCTTCTATACTATCTCTAAAAAACCTATCTCCTGTAAGGTCTGATACAAAACCTGTTATCTTCAGTTTACCATCAGATATCTCTGAATAAGCTGCTAAAGGAACCTGACAGCCTCCTTCAAGTTTTTTCAAAAATGCCCTTTCTGCTGTAGCTCTTATAAAGCTTTCTTCATGATTTAGAACAGACACAATCTCCTTTGTTTTTTCATCATCAAGCCTTGCTTCAATCCCTAAAAATCCCTGTGCAACAGCTGGTATCATATAAGCTGGGTCAAAAACCTGTTTAACCTTATTCTGCAGACCTAATCTCTTAAGCCCAGCATAAGCCAAAATGATACCGTCGTACTGTCCTTCCTCAAGCTTTCTTATCCTTGTATCCACATTTCCTCTAAGGTCTTTTATTTCAAGGTCTTTTCTTTTTATCATTATTTGAGCTTTTCTCCTGAGGGAGCTTGTCCCAAGAACTGCTCCTTCTGGCATCTCATCAATAGAGCTGTAATTAACAGATAAAAACGCATCCCTCGGGTCTTCCCTTTCTGTAATGGCAACAAGTCCAAGACCTTCTGGAAAATATGTAGGAACATCTTTAAGGGAATGAACAGCAATATCTATCTCATTCCTTAGCATTGCCTCTTCTATTTCTTTTACAAAGAGTCCCTTGCCTCCAACCTTTGCAAGGGGAACATCTAAAATTTTATCTCCCTTTGTGGTTATCTTTACAAGCTCAACATCAAGGTCTGGGAAGTGTTCTTTTAGCTTTTCAGCTATGTAGTTTGCCTGCCAGAGGGCAAGCTTACTTTTTCTGGTACCTATTCTTATTTTCATATATTAAACCTCTATCTCTTCAAAAGATTTTATTTGTGGATATGGAAAGTCAGGAATATACTCTGCATCTTTTTCCCTAACAACTCTCATTACCTGCATTCCAGCTTCTGCAGCTGCTTTTATCTCATCTGGATTATCAGACAGAAATAAAATTTCTTCAGGCTTCAATCCTATAGCACGTGCTATTTTTTCATAAGAACCTTTTTCTTTTTTGTTTCCTATCTTTGTATCAAAAAAACCATTAAAGAAATCTACTATATTTCCGTATTCTGTATGGGAAAAAAACAGTTTTTGAGCTTTAACTGAACCGGAAGAGTATATGTACATTGGAATACCTTTTTTATTCCAATAGAGCATCTTTTCATATGCATCTTTATATAAAGGAGCTTTCACATTTCCAGATTTAAATCCTTCTTCCCATATATAACCCTGAATTTCTTTCAAAGGTGTTATTTTTCTATCCTCATCAATCCATTTCTTTAAGGTATCTATAACCTCTTCTGTGGACATCTCTCTTTTTTCAATTTTTTTCACATCTTCTAATATCTGTTTTATTTCTTGTTTGTTCTCATTTTCTTTCACAAAGCTTTCCATTTTTTCCTTAGAGTAGGGGAAAAGAACGTCTTTTACAAAGGATATAGGTGCAACAGTTCCTTCTATATCAATAAGTATAGCTTTTACCATCTCCTCTCCTTAAGTGAAACTACCCACAATTCATTGTAAATTAACAAAAAACATAAAACAACACTGACAAAAACTACCAGAAGAGGAATTCTTTTTATTATTATTATTAAAATAACCTATAGGGAATAAAACTGTGAAAAAAGCAACTCTTTTTTTACCGTCATTTTTTGCGTGGTTATTTGTTTACAGTCTTGTGGACTATGCGTTTTCTTTAGCTGGAATAAAGGATAAAGTTTTTTACCACCTTTACGGTGGATATGACTTTTCACTAAAAATTGTTATT
>Ga0256833_1003299_pt1 | contig 11083 bp, 8 predicted proteins | sample 356284metaG_FD_190535 | JGI IMG/M metagenome (GOLD analysis project Ga0256833, IMG submission 190535) | Hydrothermal vent microbial communities from Mid Atlantic Ridge, Atlantic Ocean - 356-284 | ecosystem: Environmental > Aquatic > Marine > Hydrothermal vents | place: Atlantic Ocean: Mid...
TACAGCAATAATAAGAATGAGAGAGATCATGAAGGGACTGAAAACAAACTTCCCCATAAAATTGTACAGAGACTCAAAAAAGCCTTCAGCTGCATAGTAACCTGTCTGAAAGAACTTTATTCCTCTGAATAACTCCGAAAAAATTTCATCAAAAGTTCTTCTTTTCCGGGGTCTTGGTATGATGCTCCAGAGCTGGTCAGAATTCTCAATAAAGCCATTTTCGGCAAGGGTTAAAATTAAATTTTTAACTTTTGTACTTGATAATTCCCTGGTTTTCTCAAAATACAGTCTTACAAGTTGTTCAAAATTCTTCCTCCCATCCATATTCTCAAACAGATAAAATTCAGGAGCGGAGAGAGTAAGATACTTCATCTGTCTGGGATTTTTGAGGTAGTAAAATTCACCATCAACTTTTATCACCTGTACGGCCACATAATCTCTGATGGCTCTTGGCCTGAATCTTGAAAATTCCTTGATTCCCCTTCCCTGTTTGTTACTCATTGATAGACTCCCCATCTAATTTCTTTAAATGTTAACATTATGCACACAAAAGGTCAAATTTTTAGATTGACTTATCCAACTTTCTGCTTACATTTTAGAAGGGAACACAAAAAATTTACCATAAGGAGGTGATAAAATGTGGCCGGATAAATACACAATTAAAGCAAGGGAAGCAATACAACTTGCACATAAAGAGGTGATGAAAAGGGGACATCAGCAGATAGAACCTGAACATCTTCTCTATGCCCTTCTTGAACAGGAAGGAGGAATAACCGTACCTATTTTCCAGAAGATGGGTGTTGACCCTGCCGTGGTGAAAGCAAGGCTGGAAGAGGCATTCCAGCTTATACCCAGAGTGGAAGGCGCTCAGGCGGTGGACAGGATGTATGTTTCTCCAAAAGTTCAGGAAATTATGAACAAGGCTGAGGAAGAGGCTAAAAACCTGAAGGATGAGTATGTCAGCACCGAACATCTTCTCCTTGCCATGATAGAAGTCAGGGGGACAAAAGTTTACGATATACTCACCCAGTTAGGAGTTACCAGAGATCTTCTGATGCAATCACTGATGCAGGTGAGAGGGCATCAGAGAGTTGTGGATGACAATCCTGAAGAAAAATACCAGGCTCTGGAAAAGTATGGTAGAGACCTGACAGAGCTTGCGAGGAGAGGAAAACTGGATCCAGTTATTGGAAGGGATGAGGAGATCAGGAGATCAATTCAGGTACTTCTGAGAAGGACCAAGAACAATCCCGTGCTGATAGGAGAACCGGGCGTTGGAAAGACAGCCATCGTTGAGGGAATCGCACAGAGGATTGTCAATGGTGATGTGCCAGAAGGATTGAAAAATAAGAGAATCGTTGCCCTGGATATGGGAGCACTCTTAGCAGGAGCAAAATACAGGGGAGAATTTGAGGAAAGGCTGAAAGCAGTGATAAAGGAAGTGGTTGAATCTGAAGGCGAAATAATCCTCTTCATAGATGAGATCCACACCATTGTTGGTGCTGGTGCCGCTGAAGGTGCGGTGGATGCATCCAATATGCTGAAACCTGCCCTTGCACGGGGAGAGCTGAGGTGTATAGGTGCCACTACCCTTGATGAATACAGAAAATACATTGAAAAGGACAAAGCTCTCGAAAGAAGGTTTCAGCCCGTATATGTAAGAGAGCCCACAGTTGAAGAAACAATCGCGATTCTCAGAGGATTGAAAGAAAAGTATGAAGTTCATCATGGAGTGAGAATCACCGATGGTGCAATCATTGCCGCCGCAAGACTCTCTCACAGATACATAACGGATAGATTCCTCCCGGACAAAGCAATTGACCTGATCGATGAGGCAGCGAGCCGTCTGAAGATGCAGATCCAGTCCGTTCCTGAACCAATTGATCAGCTCCAGAGGAAAATAATACAGTTAGAAATTGAAAAGCAGGCTCTCCAGAAGGAAACAGATGAAGCCAGCAAGGAAAGATTAAAGAAAGTGGAGGAAGAAATTGCAAATCTTCAGGAAAAACTGCAGCAACTGATGTCCAGATGGGAGGCTGAAAAGCAGGTTATTCAGAAAATTCAGGACATTAAAGCACGAATAGATGAAACAAAGATAAAAATCCAGCAGGCAGAGAGGACCGGTGATTACGACACCGCTGCAAGATTAAAATATGGTGATCTGGTAAATCTTCAGAAGGAGCTGGAAGAAGCACAGAAGGAACTTGAAAAATTTGGCGAAGAAAGACTTCTAAAGGAAGAAGTCACCGAAGAAGATATAGCAAAAATTGTTTCAGAATGGACTGGAATTCCTGTTTCCAAAATGCTTGAGAGTGAAAAGGAGAAACTCCTCAAAATGGAGGAGAGACTGCGGCAGAGGGTTGTTGGTCAGGATGAGGCTCTCAGAGCTGTTGCAAATGCCATCAGAAGGGCAAGGGCAGGCCTTCAGGACCCAAACAGGCCTCTTGGTAGTTTTATCTTTCTGGGACCCACAGGGGTGGGTAAAACTGAGACAGCAAGATCACTTGCAGAGTTTCTCTTTGACGATGAGAACGCAATGATAAGAATAGACATGTCTGAGTATATGGAAAAACACTCAGTTGCAAGGCTCATAGGTGCTCCACCGGGATATGTGGGATATGAGGAAGGTGGCTATCTCACCGAGCAGGTGAGGAGACGCCCATACTCAGTGGTGCTCTTTGACGAGATAGAGAAGGCTCATCCCGATGTTTTCAACATCCTCCTCCAGATTCTTGATGACGGAAGGCTGACTGATAGTCATGGAAGGACAGTTGACTTTAAAAACACCGTCATCATAATGACTTCAAACATTGGTAGCCAGTTCATAACTGATGCTGCCAGGGTGGGTGACAGAGAAGAGGTGAGAAGAAGGGTTATGGATGCCCTCAGAGGTAACTTCAAACCTGAATTTCTCAACAGAATTGATGAAATAGTAATCTTCAATCCTCTCACGAGGGAACATATCAAGGGGATCATTGATATTCAGTTGAGAAGATTGAAGGAGAGACTCTCTGAAAGAAGAATGGATATTGAACTGACTGAGAGAGCAAAGGATTACATTGCCGAGGTGGGTTACGATCCTGTTTATGGAGCAAGACCACTTAAAAGAGCCATCCAGAGATACATCCTTGATCCCCTTGCTGTGGAGATTCTTGAGGGTAAGTTTAAAGATGGTGACACAATAGTTGTTGATTACGACGACAGCGTAAAGAGAATTGTCTTCAAAAAGAAAGAAAAGTAAAAGTTCAGCGATGCCTCCTCACTCCCACTCTATCACAGTAGGGTGTGAGGGGGCACTCTGAACAGCGGGGAGAGAGAGGAGTACATATATTCTGGCCAAAGGTAACCAGCAGATTGTTTATGTCCTTCCAGTACTTCTGTGGTAGTTTTTTTCTCAGGGCCATCTCCGTTTCTTCAGGAGTTTTTGTCTTAACATAACCCAATCTGTTCATGATTCTGTGGACATGTGTATCAACGCATATTCCAGGCTTATCATATCCAAGCGTTAAAACCAGATTAGCAGTTTTTCTCCCGACACCGGGTAACTTCAGCAATTCTTCCAGCGTATCGGGAACTTTACCTCCATATTTCTCCAGCAAAATTCTTGATATTTCAATTATTCTCCTGGCCTTATTTCTGTAAAATCCCACAGGATAAATTAACTTCTGAATCTCCTCCGGGGAAAGCTTTACCATTTCCTGAGGCGTGGAAGCCCTGGTAAACAACCTCCTTGATGCCTCAGCAGTCACCTCATCCTTTGTTCTCAAACTGAGAAGAGTCGTTATGAGAATCTGGTAGGGTGTCCTTTTTTGATTGCTGTAAAGGGTGACAATGGGTGTGTTAAAATTTTTCGTCGTTTCCCGCAAAATTTTTACAACCTGAACAATATCACTGTCCTTCATCTCAGGAAAAAAGCCAGTCTGCCACCCAGATGTTTCATGTAAAGCCCACCCGGAGATTTGTAGAAACCTGCTGCCGGGAGAAACAAACCAATCTTCTGTTCAAGTTCGCTGTCCAGTTTCATTTTAACGGTGAGATCAAGAATGGAATTTTCGAGAGGAGTTCTGAGCACAACGCTCCCTCCCACCTTCACATACCTCTGTCTGTCCCCAAGATTGAAATTCTCTATTCTCAATTTACCATTGTCAATCCTTCCCATAACCGAGAGGGTATCCAGTTTCAAGGTGTCGAGACCTATGAGTTTCAAATAACCACCATCAGAAAGAGTAACCCCTCTGCCCTCCACAGCCAGCAATCCTCTGCTCTTTTCCCACTTCCCGGGATAGGAAATCTGGATTTTTCCCTTTAAAATACCTTCAAGCTTCGTACCCTGCAGTTTTTCCTCAAGAAAAGGAAGTCTGGAAAGATCAAGGGAGGAAAAATTCAGATCAAGATGAAAGGTCTCTCCAGAAGAAACAAATGCATTGACTTTCGCTGAAGGATCCTCAATTCTGATATGAAGATCAAGCTTGCCACCGAGCAACTTTGTGTATGAAGGCTTCACGGAGACCTTCTCAAGGGAAAATTCTCCCGCAGGAAAAGTGAGGTGGAGGTTTTTCACCTTTATTCCTGAAAGGAGGGAGAATTTTAAATCTGAATAGGTTATGTTCAGATCACTTGAAGAGTTGAACCTTTCTATTATCTCATCAATGATTTCACCTCCCGGGAATGTTACAAATAAAAAAAGGAAAAAGAAAAGAAAGAAGAGGAGAAGATAAAAGAGCTTCTCCTTCTTCTCAATTTTTTCAACCCACTCTTCAACCTTCATCTCCTACTCCACCTCAATCTGAAGTATCAACTCAAGATGATCTGGATCGGAAACTTTTTTTCTGATCTGTATTCTCCTCACTCTGGTGTTAAAACGGGAATTCTTTTCAATTTCAAAGAGAAAATCCACCACTTCACTGAGATTAAGATTATCCATTCTTATCTCAAAAACCTTTTTTCTATCACTCCTCAGAGGCTTAATGGATGTAACATTCTTCTCAAGTCCCAGTTTTCTCGTTCTGCTGCTGAGATAGGCGAGTATGGAGCCCCGGGTTGCCCTTTTACCATTTTTACCCACAAGTTTTTTCAATCTAAGATACTCTGAAGCCAGCCTTTTAACCTCTGCCGCTTCTTTTCTTTTATACCTGAGTTTCCGCTCGTAGTAACTCTTCCCAGAGAGAAGTGACCACTCAACTATCAGAAATATCAGGGAAATGAGGATAAATATAGCAGCGGCAATTAAATACCTTCTGTTCTGCTGCGTTAACTCCATTATTCACCTTTGAGTTTAGCCGTTATTGTAAAATCAACTCTCCCGCTCTTCTGAAGTTTCCTGGAATCAACAATGGCCACAGATTCCAGAACTCCGGAGTTTGAGAGAGATGATCTTATTTTCTCGAGCATGGAAAAATCGGAAGTTTCTCCTCTCAACCGCATATTACTTCCTTCGATGGTAAGATCAGTGACAGTGATATTTACATCTGACGGCATGGAAGAAGAAATTGACTTCAGCACATCTATAACTGCCATCTTTTTCTTCCCCCCTCCACTCTGCAACCTTTTTTTCAATTCATCAATTCTGGATTGAAGAGTATCAACATAATCATAAAAAACAGTTTCTCCGGGAAGTGCCCTGTGGATGGCTTCAAGTTCCATCTTCTTTGTCTCAACATATTCCCTCTTTACCCTTGAATATGAAATAGCCGTGGAGATGATGATAAAAATAAGCACAAGAGTGTAGAGAATTCCTGTGGTCAGCAATCTGGGCCTCAACTCCGCCCACTCCTTCTCACCCTGTTCCGCTGGAAGTGCAAAGTTTATTTCATTTGTAAATGGACCTCTGAATCCGTTGAGGGCAAGGGCAAGGGGAAGATGAAAAGAGCTCTCAGGAGGTTCAGGGGGAAAATATCCTGCCAGATTTACACTGAGCACCTCACACTTAATCCCCGTAACTTTTCCAAGAATTTTCACAAGATTTTCTGGTCGAATCCCTCCTCCAGTCAGGTAAATCTTTTTTATTTCCCTCCCCGTTTGATTCCTGAAGGAGTAAATGGTCTGGAGAAGTTCAACTGAAAGCAGCTTGAGGTAATCCTCAACCAGCCCCTCGGCAAGGGAATCTCCTCTCTTTATCTTCTCTGCATCCTCCCTCTCCACACTCTCCCTCTTCATAATCATCTCTGTGAGCAAATCCCCACCTACAGAGAGATAACGGGGATAAAACTTCTTTCCTCCTGCCCACCCTGTAAAATTTGAATGATCATGTTCAATGTCGAGGATCGCCACATCCTCTTCCTCTCCCACAAACTGAAAAAGGGTGGAAAGATAGAGAGATTCTATACCTATTCTGGATACGCTGAGGGAATTCTCCCTGAGAGTATCTGAAAATGATTCAATTTCTTCATTTTTAACAATTGCCACGAGAATAGTGGAGCCCCTGCCCTTTTCCCACATCTGAAAATCGTAGGTTACCTCTTTCAGAGAAAAAGGTATTGTATCTTCAAGCTCAGAATCAAGAACCTGAAGAATTCTTCTTCTCTGAGTAAAGGGAAATCTGAGAATTCTGAAAGTCGTACCTCTTCCCGAAATGGCAGTTATTGTCGTTCCCTCTGGAGAAAAGTCTGAAAGAGAAGTCACTGTGACATCCTTCAGAGAAAACTCTCCCCTCTTTTTTTCAACTGTGACTGCTCTCACCCTTTTTCCTTCAACCACTATACCGGTGGAAAGAGCCATCACTTAACTCCAATGGATAAGTACTTTTCTTTCCTTCTTTCCAGTCGTTTATTATCTCCCATTTTCCTCAGTTCCGCAATGTTTCTCAGGATGGCTTCTCTAATATGTTGAGAGGTCTCCTCTGGATCCCAGTGGGCACCCCCTGGCGGCTCATCAATAACTTCGTCAATCAGTCCCAGTTCAAACAATTCTTCTGATAAGATCTTCATTCTTCTGGCAACTTCTTCGCTCCTTTCCTCCGTTCGATAAATTATGGTTGAAGAAGCCTCAGGTGCAATTACCATGAAAATAGTGTGTTTTAACATCAGGATCCTGTCTGCTAAACTGAAAGCTATGGCTCCACCACTTCCACCCTCTCCAATAACTACACCGAGAGTTGGTGTGGGGACCATATACATTTCGTGCAGCATAGTGGATATCCAGTATGCCATCCCCTCCTCTTCCCTTTCAAAACCGGGGAAAGTACCGGGATTGTCAACAAGGGTTACAACGGGCAGAAGGAAACGGGATGACATTTTCAACATTCTGATCCCTTTCCTTATACCTGCAGGGGAAAGGATGTTTTCCTTCCTCCTTGACTTCTCCTGAGCAACAACCACAAATTTCTCGTTACCCACCCTCCCCAGTCCAGCAATTACCGATCTGTCCTCCCTCTGACATCTATCCCCCTTAATCTCCAAAAATTCGTCAAAGATCAATGGGATCAAATCACTGCTCCTGGGACGGGACGGATGTCTTGCAAGTTCCACCTTCTGCCAGTAGGTCAAATTTTCTTCTAACTTCTTCCTCTCCTCCAGAAACTTATCCCGAAGGATCTCCTTTTTTAAAGGATTTTTTGTTCTTACCAGACGCAGATAAAGGTCTCGGAGATCTTTCTCAAATTGCAGGAACCTCATTTCCCCTCAAAAACTCCTCAATTCTCTTGTTTACTTCCTCCTCCTCAGGTTTCAGGAAATAAAACCCTTTCTCCTTCCTGAACCATATGATCTGACGCCTCGCCAGATCCCATGTGGAGGAGAAAATTTTTTTCTTCAGCTCTTCAGTATCCCCAATTTTTCCTTCAAGATACAGAATCACTTCTCTATATCCGACAGATTGCAGTGGCTTAAGTTCCTTACTGTGCTTTTTAAGAATTTCTCTCACTTCATCTATCAATCCTTCCTCTATCATCTTCTCAATTCTGAGAGCTATTCTTCTCCTCAGTGTTTCTCTATCCCATGAGAGAAAGATTCCAAGAAAATTGTATGGTGAATCTGCAAAGGCATGCCTCTTCTGAAGCTCACTCATCCTCTCTCCCGTGAGATACCAGACCTCAAGAGCCCTTACTATTCTCACAAGATCAGCAGGATGAAGTTTCCTGGCCGTCTCGGGATCAACCCTTTCAAGTTCTCTGTAAAGGGATCCAGGGGATAATTTTTCTCTCTCCTTCAGTTTTTCCCTTATTTTTTCATCCCGCTCAGGCTGCTCAAACAACCCGTGGAGCAGAGCTCTGATATAGAGACCAGTCCCCCCCACCACAATGGGAAGTCTCCCCCTGGAAAGAATCTCCTCAATTTTTTTTCTTGCGATTTTCATGTAGTCGTAGGCGGTAAAATTCACCTCCAGATCCACAAAACCATACAGGTGATGGGGAACTTCCTCCATCCACTCCTCAGGTGGTACCGCCGCCCCGATCTTCAATTCTCTGTAAACCTGCACAGAATCCGCATTAACAATCTCTCCCCCAAAGTGTTTCGCCATTCTGTAGGCAATCTCACTTTTGCCAGATGCAGTTGGTCCAGATATAACGACTATCTTTGGTTTCAATGTTCATCCCTCAAAAAGATCTTTTCAAACTGGGCTTTGCTCAATCTGTAAATTGCAGGCCTGCCATGGGGACAATACTTTGACTCCTCATACTTTTCCGCTTCTTGAATGAGGTACTTCATCCTTTCAAAACTCAGGGGAGTGTTACCCTTGATGGCGCTCTTACACGCAACAGTGGCGGCAATTTTTTTTATGTACTCCTGAAGAGAGAGGGGTTCCCCTTCTTCCTCAAGTTCTACAATGACCTCCTCAACTATTTTTTCAACATCCTCACCGGTAAGGAGGGAAGGATAAGCGGTGAGATATATCCTTTGCCCTTTTCTCTCAAAACCAAATCCAAGAGATTCAAGGTAGGGAATCTGTCTCTCCAATATCTCCCTTTTCTCATCACTTAACTTCAACTCAACAGGAACCAGCAGGTACTGGGTTGCTCTGCTTTTTCCCTCAAAGTGTTCCATCAGTTTCAGGTAGAGTATCTTCTCATGAGTTGCATGCTGATCCATGAAGTAGAGAGAGTCCCCTTTCTGATAAATTATGTAAGTACCAAAAGCCTGTCCCAGAATTTTGATTCCCTCATCTGTGGTCCCTGACAGGGATTCAAAGAACTTTTCACCTATTACAGAATGATTCCCTTCTCTGACCGGCGATGAAGTGGCATACTCCTCTCTTTCACTCTCCCTCACCCACACCTTTTCTACAGGCATGGTGGCTACCCCTTCAGGAGCAAAGGAGATAATGCTCTCCCCTACAAAACTCATTATCTTTTTTTCGTTGAAAAATTTTACTTCAAGCTTTGAAGGATGAACATTAACATCAATCCACTCAGGGGGAACTTCAAGGAAAAGCACAAATACCGGGTAACGATCAGGAGGTATGAAATTTCTGAAACTTTTTATGATGACGGCATCAAGAATCTGGTTTTTCACAAATCTCCCATTTACATAGGTGAAGATGTATGAACTTCTCTTCCTGGCAAAAGCTGGAGGAGCGTAAACGCCGCTTATTCTCATACCATCTCTCTCAAACGAGAATTCAGTCAGATCATCCACAAAATCTTCTCCAGCAAAGATGGTTCTGACCCTTTCCTTTATCCCTCTGGAAGGGGGAAGATACAGTTTCCTTTTACCCTCTGCAGAAAAGGAGAATCCTACATTCCATGAGGAAATCGCCTCCTTCTTCACCACATCCCGGACATAGTTTTCCTCAGTGGAGCTTCTCTTCAAAAAGCGTAACCTTGCAGGTGTATTGAAAAAGAGATACCTCACTATGACATCGGTACCCTCTGGAGCATTTGTCTCCACCGGTTCTCCCGCACTTCCCCCCTTCACCTCAATTCTCCACCCCTCTTCACTCCCCCTTTCCCTTGTGGTTATGGTCAGATGTGAAACCGCCCCTATTGATGCAAGAGCCTCTCCTCTGAAGCCAAAAGTCCTGATGGCATAAAGATCATCAGGTTTCTCGATCTTGCTTGTTGTATGCTCCTGAACGGCAAGGAGGAGGTCATCTCTGCTCATTCCAGTACCATCATCTCTGACCCTTATGAGTCTTTTACCACCCTCCTCAACCCACACTTCAATTTTCGTGGCACCTGCATCAAGGGAATTCTCAATCAACTCCTTGACAACAGATGCGGGCCTCTCAACAACCTCCCCGGCAGCAATTTTTTCAACCAGTTCCGATGGCAGTTTTTTTATTCTTCCCATTTTTAAAACATTTCCTTTGTGCTACAATAAAGGGAAAATGAAGAGAAAGTACCTCATAATTCCTGTTTTTAGTTTACTTGTTTTTTTTCTTTCTGTCTATACCATCGTAGAAATAAGAAAACCTGTTCCACCCTCAACCTTTGAAACTGAGGTCCTCTTTTTTTCTTCACTTCCCCACACCCTGAACGCGCTCCACTGGATCAGGAAATTTCAGAAAAAGCCTGTAGATTACTATCTGGTCAGAACAGTTGAGGAAATAGAAAAGGCCCTTCTACTCAAACCCACAGCAGGTTACCTCTGGCTGTGGGACGCAAAGTTGAGAAAGATGCTTGGTATGAGATACAAAAGTTTCGTGGAAACAGCACTGTGGATAGATCCCTACAGGATTAAACATGAAGATCTCCTCGACCTTCTCACCCCCGGGGAGATCACCTCCTCCTCAGAAATCTACAGAACAAACCTTTTAGATAAACTCGTTCTGCTCAACAGAAACTGGAATTTCTTCAAAGAGCTATTTGAAAAGATATGGCAGGACAGGTATGGGAAAAAATTTCTACTGAAATGGGTGCCCGGAACAAAATGGGGAAAGGAGTATCTGGCCACATTTCTCGCCCTGAAGGGATACCCTGACAGAAGTGTCACAATCCTTGAGGAACTGAAGGGGGAAAGGATAAACTGGAGGCCCCTCTGGGCTCTGATAAAAGTGGCTGAGAAGGAGGAAGGGAAGGGAGAAAGAAAGGTGGCAGAGAAGTTGCTTCTCAAAGTGTATGAAATGCAACCATATTTTGACAATATTGGCGTGAGAATTTTTAATTTTTACTACAGGGCTGGAGAAAAGGAAAAGGCCATGAAATTTT
>Ga0256833_1003300_pt1 | contig 11076 bp, 12 predicted proteins | sample 356284metaG_FD_190535 | JGI IMG/M metagenome (GOLD analysis project Ga0256833, IMG submission 190535) | Hydrothermal vent microbial communities from Mid Atlantic Ridge, Atlantic Ocean - 356-284 | ecosystem: Environmental > Aquatic > Marine > Hydrothermal vents | place: Atlantic Ocean: Mid...
GGGGAGCGACCTGCTGATAGCCGAGTGCGTCTGCAGCCGTCTGGACAAGGACGGAGTAGCTGTGGCGCCCCCCGTGCCCTATAGCGTTGCGTTGGAGCACGAGGCCCTGGGCTACACCGTCTCAGTGCCCCCCACGGTGTTCATAGAGTACCTCGTCTCTGTGCTCGGGTCTATGCTTCGGCACGCGGGGCAACTAGTGTTGGCAGTGTTCCACGGCGGCGCTGTGGCCGCATCCTATATGGCCGCGAGGCAGGTGAGGAGGAGGACAGGGAAGAGGGTGCTCCTCTACAGCTTCTGGGACGCCATTGCCGCCAGGCTCGAGGAACATGGAGTGCCCAGGTACCCGATTCACGCAGACGCTATTGAAGCCAGCATCCTGGCCGCCTGTGGCCACAGTGGGCCGTGGCTCCGCGAGTCCAGCAGGGAGGAGGTACTGGAGGAGGCCCGGCGGAGAGCCAGAGAGCTCCAAGAGCTGCCCACGCCATGGCTCGGAGAGGACGCACCCCTCCAGCTCTACCCCATGGAGTCAGTGCCTGCCTCAAGGGAGCTTGGAGAGGAGCTGCTCTCCGCGGCGCTCGAGGAGCTGAAGCGGCTGCTCGGCGAGGAGTAGACCACAGCGCTCAGCGCCATCCTCTTGGCCACCGTCACCGCGGGATCCCCGGTGTAGCCGAGCAGGGGCACACGGAGAACCAAGAGCCCCTCCGAGGGAGCAAACCTCGCGGTACAGCCCACGGTGGCGGCGTAGAGCAGCACCCTCGCCAGCAGCGGGCTTGGCCCTGGGCCGAGGAGAGGGCGGAGCAGGAGATAGCTCGTGGAGACGAGCAGCCTCGTATCCACGGGGAGCCAAGCCGCGTTGTCGCTGCCCAGGCCAGCAGGTAGCCCCTCCAGGTAGAGCTGAAGCAGACCACGCGGATCCGGCAGCGCACCCATGTGGTAGTAGTTGCTCACGGGACAGTAGATCGGCACCGTGCCCTCCTCGGCCAGGAGCCGGGCCTCCCCCGGCCCTAGGTGAGTGAGGTGGACAGCTCCCGCCGCGCCGCTACCCTCGACGAGCAGGTAGTCCCCCATGGCGGCGAGCGCTGGGTCCTCCGAGACATGGACATGCAGCCCGGGGCCACGAGCCCTAGAAGCTGCCTCCCGGAGCAGCTGCGGCTCCAGGTCGAACGGCGTATCAAGGCCGAGCCCGTAGCGCTCGGCCAGCGCCAGGTACTCTGCAGGCCTCTTCTCCATGGGCTGCGCCGCGACACCCACCGGGAGCCCGGCAATCCTTGAGGCCTCCTCAACCGCGGCCGCGCCGAGCCACCCCATCTCCGCGTAGCTGATAGCGTAGACCGTGCCGCCCCTCCTCAGCTCCTCCAGCACACTAGCCGCGGCGGAGACGAGTCTCTCCGGGGCCGCGGCCTGGAGGAGCCGGTATTTCAGCCCATGGGGTTGGGAGACAAGCTTCTCTAGTACCAGGTCCTCGCCATGCTCGGCGAGAACAGCGTCGAGGACATGGAGGTGTGCATTGCAGAGCCCCGGCAAAACAGCGGCGTCGAGCACCGGGACGCCCGGCGGGCAGCCATTGGAAGCCTCCAGGATGGAGGAGCCGGCCTCAAGGCATATGGGGCCCCGGGGCTCCATCCCCGGGGGCACCAGGGCGTAGCGGAGCCAAACACGCCGGGGAAGGCTACTCGATGTAAACGGTCTCCCCACGGTACCGTGCCTCCTCCAGGGCGCGGAGCCTCCTGGCAAGCTTTATCGCAGCCTCCACCGCGCGCCTCGCGTAGTCGTCGACCCTCTCAAGGGCCTGCATCCTGTTCATCCCCGGCCCGGATATGCCAAGCGTGACGGGCTTTCCATGCTTCTCCGAGAGATCCATAAGCTTCCTAGCAATCTGATGTGCGATCACCTCGTCATGCTTAGTCGCACCAGTTATAATCGCGCCCAGCGCCACCACAGCGTCGACGTCGTCCCTCCGCAGCAGCCTGTCCACGAGGAGAGTCATGTCGTAGGCGCCAGGGCTCTTTACCACATAGGTTACCTCAGCACCAAGGAAGCGGGCATGGCTCAGAGCCCTCTGAAGCATAAGGTAGGTCACATCATGGTTGAACTCCGCCACCACTATAGCCAGCCTGACGCCCTCTCCACCAGCCAAAACCAGGCCACCACCAAGACAAGGGGGACAAGCCACCCGGGGAAAATGAGAGCTACGCGCCACCCCGCCCAACAGACTCCCTTGTCATTGAAATCATTAGCCAGTACAAGACTCGAATGGATAACATGGCTTAATATAAAAAAAGTTACTGCTACCGATAGGCCATATTGTGTTGGTGAACTAGGTGAATCGCTTCGCACTGCTGGTAGCCGGCCTCGCGGCGGCAGCAACGGTGCTCGCCACGCTGTCCACGCCCAACCCCGCGACGCTGGTGGCCTCCAGGAGCCTGCCAGGGATCCACCTGGCCTACTACAGGGTGCTCGGCAGAAACAGCCTCTACCTCTCAATGCCGGGGCTCCCATCCACGGTCAGAATGGTGACCGTTGACGCCTACGGCCTAGCCCCCGACGGCAGGATAGTGAGCCTAGGCCACTACCGGGCAGCCAGGGGCCGCCCCATAGTCATACCCCTAGACAAGCTCAGACCCTACGCAGAGGAGTGGGCCGAGAAGCTCCATGGCCACAAAGCCGAGCCGCCAGTGCTCCTCCTCACAAACATCTACACCAGGGACGCCGTCTACTTCGCACCTCTAAGCATAACCATAGACCCCTACCTGGTCGCAAACGGCCAAGCAAACCTCATAAAAGCAACTATACTCAACCTGGCCCGGATAACCGAAGCCAAGAAACCGATACTAACGCTCAGCAAAGAAGGCGAGCCCGGCGCCACAGAGTTCCCACCACCCTGGCTACCGCCAACGAGGCCGCCCTACAAGTACTTCCCCGGCCTAGAATGGAGGCTGAAAGGCTATACTGTGATAGGTACCGTAGACGTCCCCGTAGCCGCGATACACGTACACGGTAACCCCAACACGGTATACAGTATTGACATTGACACTCATCTCAAGGCGTCCCAGAGCAACCAGATATCCTTGATGCTGGGAGCAACCGGGGTAGAATACAAGTACGAGCAAAGCATCAACGGCGAGACAGTCAAAGCCCTCTCCACAGACTTCATAGGATTCATATACAAACTGGACAGCTGCGCCAAGTTCGACGCATCCCTCTCTATCGGCAACGGTGGCTGGCTACCCACACCCGCATACATCTACGAGCCATCACTAAACGGCATCGTATCAGATGCAGTGGATGCACCCCCGGATACTAGCGACTATGTAGCCGGTGTAGGGATTGAGGTTAAACTTGTCAACGCAGAATACCAGCTCTATTCCATCTACACCGGGTACTGGATATCCCGATACTTTAACACGACTCTAGGCCAGATAGCCCTCAGCCAGGGAGGGAGCTGCAGCTACATCAAGGGCTGGGGGGAGGTAGCCCTAAACTGGCCCACCGCAGCAATATCACTACGAACGATACCCCTAAGCTCCGCCACAAAGACCGTTGACATGAGCCCAGCAGGCAGGTATTTCTGGAAGCACGAGGACTACGAATATAAGGACTATTTCCATATCGGCGTCTCTGTGCCGCTCGGCGAACTAGTCGACAGCCCCCTCGCGAACTTCATGGATCTAGTGGTATCATATGAGTCGGAGAGCAGCGCATCAAGCTATACAGTTGCTAAACTAATGCTTAACAGTAATCTTGCGGACGGCAAGTGCCACATCTTCCCGAAGGAATATGTCAGCGACTACAAGGTCTACTACGGCGATGTTGAGATCCCGCTCAAGTACTACCTGCTGGATGTCACCGTCAAGCGTAACGGCGTAGGCTATTGCAGCCCGTGAAGATCTGCGCCGCCCGGGATCCGCCTAATTTTTTCTATTTACTATTTTTAGTATCAAAAGATATTTTACAATCTTCTTGGGATCAATGTTCGTTGTTTCTATGCGTGGTATGCTTGGTTGTTTTTGTCGTACAGGGCGTGTGGCTGGCGGTAGGTGTAGAAGCCCCTGCTGGCGGCTTGTCTTGCTGTGGGCTGGGATGGTGGTGCTGCGTGGAGTCTGGGTTGCGGCGGGCGCTGGAGGCGCTTCGTAGGGGGCTGCCGGTGCTGGTGCATGATGATAGTGGCCGTGAGGATGAGGTTGACTATGTTATCCATGCGTCGGCGGTTACCGCTGACCGTGTGTACGAGATGAGGACTTTGGCTGGCGGCTTGATCTGCTATGCTATGCCGTTGGCGGCTGGGAGGAGGATTGGTCTCCGCTACGCCTACGAGATGTACGCCGAGGACCCGATGTTGGCTCCTATTGCGGGCAGGGTGCTGAGCTATGGAGATAAGCCGGCGTTCTCTGTCTGGGTCAACAGTGTGCACGTGAGGACTGGGATCCGGGACCGGGACAGGGCTTATACGATAAGGATGCTTGACCGGCTCAACGAGCTGATAGTCTCTGGGAGGCTCGGGGAGGCCAGGAGGTTCCTCCTGGAGGAGTTCACGGTGCCGGGGCATGTGCCCGTGCTCCTGGGAAGGAGGCTCGCGGAGAGGAGGGGGCATACGGAGCTGAGCCTCCACCTGGCTATGCTGGCGGGGCTGCGTCCCTCCACGGTTATCGTCGAGATGCTTGACAAGGGGGATGCTCTTAGCGTGGAAGAGGCTCGGAGGGTTGCCCGGGAGAGGGGCTACCCGCTGGTGGAGGGCTCGGCTATCATAGGGGAGGTGGAGAGGCTTGGTGAAGATCTGTATTGTAGATACAACCTTTGCTCGGGTTGACATGGCCTCGGCTGCTATAGAGGTGCTCCGCACCCTTATGCCCGATGCGAGGATACTGCGGCGCACCGTGCCGGGGCTGAAGGATATCCCGGTTGAGGCTAAGCTGCTTATTGAGAGAGAGGGGTGTGACGCCGCGATGGTCTTCGGCTGGGTTGGCCCCACAGTGAACGATAAGATAAGCTACGGTGTCTATAGCCTCGCGCTGCAGCTCGTGCAGCTCGAGCACGGAGTCCACATCCTTGATGTTACTGTGCATGAGGATGAGGCGCCGGGGGATCCGGCAAGGCTCCGGGAGATAGCGTTGGACCGGGCGAGGAAGCACGCGGAGAACCTCTACCTCCTCCTCCGCAGGCCGGATGAGCTGACCCGGAGGGCTGGGACGGGGCGGAGGCAGGGCTACCCCGACGCTGGGCCCCTCTAGCGCAGGGGCTCCCAGCCCTCCTCCACAGCTCTCTCCGCCTCCCGGGAGAGGCACCTGGGGGGAGGCGTGCCAGCTGCCCCGGGGACCGCGTCCTCAACCTCGTACGCCATGTGGACGCAGCGGCCGCAGGGGCACTGCTCCACGCAGGCCAGGCGGAGCCTGGGTCCCTCAGCCGTGGTGGGGAACCCCCTGCCAGCGGGGTCGTCCACGACGCTGCGGCCGGCCGCGAAGACGTGGGGGGTCACAGTGACACGTAGCTCGTCCACGAGCCTAGCGGAGAACAGGCTGTGGGTTAGCACGCCGCCGCCCTCCACGAGGAGCCTCTCAACGCCGTGCTCCCGGTGGAGTATTTCCAGCGCCTTGGCTAGGTTCACCTTGCCTGGGGTCTCGGAGGGCACGCTGTACACCGTGGCTCTTGTCCCGGCTAGCCGCTTCTCCGCCTCCCCTTGGGGTACCGCTGTGAAGACCACGACGGGGGGCCCGGGCTCCGTGAATATGCGGAGCCCCTGGTGGAGGCGGAGGCGGCCATCGACCACGACGCGGATGTAGCGGCTACGGCGGGGGGCTAGCCTCTTCCGGAGCGTGGAGTCGTCTATGAGCACCGTGGAGGCGCCCACCATGACTGCGTCCACGAGGCCGCGGAGGAGGAGGAGCCTCGCCTTGTCGTAGCGGCAGCTTAGGAGGCTGTAGCCCGTTGAGGACGCTATCCTCCCATCGAGGGTTGTCGTAGAGAACACGGTGACGTGGGGCCTCCGCACAGCGGCCCACCCGGGGAGGGGCGTGGCCCCCTAGGTTTTCTTTAGCTCCCTCAGCCTGAGGCCAAGAACCCTCTTCGCCGTCCTTATGGTTCCAGTGGTCCTCACCGGGACTAGGATGGCGCGGCTGCCGCCTATCCTGCGGACGAGGGCCATGGCTGCGAGGACGAGGTGCTTGGTGTCGTGGCTCGCCCTGAGTATGCCGGCGCCCGTATCGGGGTGGTAGTAGATGAGCTGTAGCCTCGCAAGCGCCACCGTGAGCTGCCCGGCAAGCCTCTCTGTGGCCTTCAGGATAGCCTTCTCCACCTCCTCTGGGGGCGGGGGCCTCCCGTCCTCGGTTACCACGTAGAAGACTATGTAGCGTCTCCTGCGGCGCCTGCGGAGCTTTCCAAGCATGTCTTCTGCCTCGCTGCTCGCCAGCGCGGCGGCGACGGCCTTGTTGAGGAGCCTCTGCGCTGCCTCGAGCCTCTCAAGCCTCTCCTCGATGGCGCCGAGTCTCTCCCAGAGCGCCTGGAGCCTGCGGCTGAGCCGCCACGCCGCCCAGAGCGCGGAGGCTGCTGCCGCCGCAGCAGCTGCTGCGAGGATGCTCATCTCCCCTCACCCGCTAGCGCCTTGTCCAGGGCCTTCCTGCAGTATGCTGTCAAGGCGAGCAGGGCGAGCTGCGGGGGCACACCAAAGGCCTCCAGCAGCGCCCTCGCCGAGGCTGGAGGCCAGAGCTGCCAGGGACTCCTCGCGCCGCTGGTAACGGTGAACGCCGCGTCGTAGGCGGAGGCCCTCCTCGCTATTATCATGATGCCTCTGAGCGCTGCACGGGGGTCCCCGCCCCGGAGGAGGGGGAGGAGACGCAGCTCGACAACACTGCCGCCCTCGCGGAGCATGAGGGCCTGGCTCTTATCCATGTAGCGGGCCATGCTGGGGGTCAAGGTGACTAGGGAGACCCTGGGGTCGCGGGCTGCAAGCCTCGCCGCCTCAGCCGACCTGGGCTTCACCGCCATGAGGTCATAGCTGAGCGAGAGCCTGGCTACTTGGCGGACGACGTCCTGCCACCTCTCCGCCTCCACCGTTGCCCTGGTGTAGGCCTCGAGCCCCGCCTCCCTCAGAGCCCGGGCGGCCTCGGCCGCGCCCCGGGGATCGCTGCACTCCACCGCCGCCACACGGTAGCCGAGCCTCAGGAGCATCTGGGCCAGCTGCTCCCCGGCCCTCCTACCGCACGCCACCAGGCCCAGGTCGCAAGGCTTCAAGCCAGCAGCCCCAGCTCCTCCAGCAGTCTCAGCGCCCTCTCCCTACGCGGGCTCCCCTGCACGGCTATAACCATGTGCACAACGTCGTCACCATCCACGAACCTGACCTCACCCATGTAGGCCTCCTGCTTGCCGAGCCGGAGGTAGAACCTGCCAGCCTTCTCGTCGTAGCGGCTCTCGAGGAGGAACCGAAGTATCTTCTTATCGCTCTCCCCGAGCCTAGAGGCGAGACTGCGAAGCATCCCTTCAGCCGCCCTACCCTCGAGACGCACAACTATCCTAGTTATCGGGTTAGAGTAGTGGCCCTCCACCGTGGAGACACTGACCCTGGCAGAGCCACGCAACTCTTCAGGCACAAGAGACATGACCGCCTGCTTAACCTTCTCAACGTCTTCCGTAGCATGTGCATGGGCCGCAAGCTCAACCCAGAGAACCTTAGCAGGTATGGGCAAAGCACTGCACCCCTACTAGCCCCTAAGAGCCCCTCCCCCCTGCACGGCGGGGAGGTCCCACGAGAGAAGACTAGAAAGGAGCCGATACTATATGGGTTTGAAAGAGCCGGTACTTCCCAGGGGAGGGACTCCCCCGTAATAGTGCGGAGAGGCTACTGGAGGTCGCCGTGATGGTATTTCTCCCTTATCTCGTCTGGGGCTATTAGGCGGGCGCCGCGGCTGGCCTCATGGCGCTTCTTGAGTTCGCGCTCCCTCTGCTTCTTCTTCCACTTGTACTTATGGGTGCCCTTGAGGCCGCGGGTCTTCCTTAGGCCGCGCATCTTCTTACCGGCGCTGGTTAGGCCACGGAACACGCGGCCCCTGTTCCGCTTCTCACATATCCACTTCAGCTCGGGGTCGCGGCAGATGGCGGGGTGGCTCCTGTCCACAAGGATGACCTCGTACCACTTGTAGATACCATCCTCGCCGACGTAGTAACTGTTGAGGACCTCCATGTTGGGGTACTTCCTGGCCGCCCTCTCCTCGGCTATCAGCCTCGTAGGCTTAGCAGGCGCGTAGCCGTAGACACCCATCCTCTTGGGGCGGCGGCCCTTGTTCGGCCTGGGCCTGTTAAGCCCACCCTTGCGGACACGGACACGGACAACTATGATGCCCTGCTTCGCCTTGTAGCCTAGGGCCCTGGCGCGGTCGAGCCTCGTGGGCCTGGGGATGCGGACTACGCTGGGCTGCCTCCTCCACTCCATTATCCTCTGCTTCCAGAGACGCAGAAGCTCGGGGTTATCGTAGCGCTGCTTCCACTCCTCCCTGAGGTAATGGTACAGCCCGTGCGCCATCGCTGCATCACTCCCATTACTGCCCAGCGGCATAGCCCCTCAGCCCCCCTTAAAACTAGAGCGCCCTCCCCCGCAAACAGCGACGAAGGAATGAGGCTCGGCCGGGGCGCACCCTATCCTCACAGGCCCCTCCAGGCCAGGAGAGGCCTCGGCAATGCGGGCAAATCCTCACCGCCGCGTCTTCACAGCCTATGAGGGTGATCAGCCTTTCTTGGCTGCCGCCGCGACTATCTTTATCACGTCGTTGTCTCGGAGCACGTAGTCCTCTCCTATCCTCTGCTTGGTGCGTGCATTGACCGCATAAAGGAAGGTCCTGCCCAGGTCCGTATGGATCATGTATGCGAGCTGCCTGGCGGTGGTGCCTTCAGGGACAAGGTATGCGTCCGGGAGTGTCCGGCCCTTGCCGTCCGTGTAGCGGTGTATATCCTCGACGGGGTAGACGACTATCAAGCGGAGAGCCTCAAGGAACGTCTTGTTTATGACGTCCTGCACGCCGGTGCTGCCCCACTTCTTAAGCACGTGTTCCCTTATGTACTCGAGGGCGCGTAACTGTTGCCTGCTGAGCCTCTTCTCGTCCAGTATTTCGAAGTCACTGTCGCCCGGTATGTATCTTATCAAGCCAGCCCTGGCTGCCTTTCTTAGGGCTAGCTCGGCGGCCGCGCTGGTAGGCACCACAGGGTAGGGAAGCTCCCTCCTCATCCTCTTTATGTTGTCCTCGGCCTCTGGTATGTCCGCCTTGTTAGCTGCTATAACCATCGGCTTCGAGAGGCGTAGGTAGTGGACGAAGCTCCTAAGGTCGTCGCGGCTCCACTTGTTGAGGGGCTTCCCCTCTAGCCCTGCGCCGCGGAGGGCCTTCTCCACGTGGCTGCGGGTCACGCTTAGCCCGCTCAGCCTCTGCGCCAACGCCTCTACGACATTCTCGCCGGTAGTGGAGACCCTCATAGCAAAGCGTTCCCAGTCCTTGCTCACTATGCCCAGCATCCACTCCTCTAGCTCCCTCTCGAGCCACTTGACCTCCTCCACGGGGTCGTAGCTGCCGGGGGGCACAGGGTTGCCCGCCGCATCCGTGGAGCCGCTCGCGTCCACTATCAATATCGTGGCGTCAGCCCTCCTTATCGCGTCAAGGAACCGGTTGCCTAGCCCTTTCCCCTCGTGGGCGCCGGGTATGAGGCCGGGGATGTCAGCCAGCTTAACCGGGATGAACCTCCAGCCTTCTATGCAGAAGCCGCTCGCGGGCTCGCAGCGCGGCAGCCCAAGCTCTGGGTGGACGCAGCGCTTCCTCACATAGCCTACACCGACGCTAGGCTCCAGGGTGACGAAGGGCCTATTCCCTATCTCTACCGTGGCCAGCGTCGCTGCCGCGAAGAAGGTTGACTTGCCGACATTGGTCTTCCCGACCAGGCCGGCTAGGTGCTCCGGCGGGGGCATAGCGTCCTCTCCCTCTACGCGGCCAGACTGGAGGGGGACTGGATTATTACCACCCGCTCCCGGGAGCCCTGGGCTGAACCTGGATGAGAGGCATGGCGGTGGAGCGCACCTTCGTGATGATTAAGCCCGATGCCGTGAAGAGGGGGCTGGTGGGCGAGATAATAGCGAGGTTTGAGAGGAAAGGCTTCAAGATAAAGGCCTTGAAGATGAAGTGGCTGACTCGCGAGGAGGCCGAGAAGCTCTACGAGGTACACAAGGGTAAGCCCTTCTTCGAGGAACTCGTCGAGTTCATAACCAGCGGCCCCGTGGTCGCAATGATACTTGAGGGTCCCAGCGCGGTTGACGTTGTGAGGCTGATGATAGGTGCCACCGACGGCCGCAAGGCAGCCCCCGGCACCATTAGGGGCGACTACGCGCTAGACATAGGCGCCAACGTGATACATGCTAGCGACAGCAAGGAGTCCTACGAGAGGGAGCACAAGGTATTCTTCACAGAGGAGGAGATAGTAGGAGACTACTAGTCCCCCGCGCCCCAGAGGCCTCTTTTACACAGAGCCTTGTTCTAGCTTCTCAATGGTTCCTCGGAGATCCCTCCAGGAGGGGGCGCTGCTCCGCGGCTCTATGCCCGCCACGACCCAGACCCGCGTGTAGTCCGTGACGGGGTGCATGGATACGTTCTTGTAGAACACGGCTACCTGTGCAGCCACGTCTGCCACGTCCCAAGGCCTTATCCTGTCCACGCCCAGGTACTTCAACTCAGGCAACTCGTAGACCAGGCGGACAGCCATACCGTTCACCGCGTCCCAGTGCTTGTAGATGAAGAGAGCCTTACCCTCAACGAGTACTTCTTTGAAGTACTTATGTACAAGCATCTTAGGCCCGATGTTGTTCTGCTCTACTAGCACTACTCCATGCCGCGGCTGGAGCTCCCGGAGCCCAGCTAGCAGTAGCAGCAGCCGGTACGGGCTAAGGTGGGGCAACGGGCTTCCCCACACGAGGGCTAGATCCCAGAGCTCTCCTTTGCTGAGTAGCTGAGGAAGCTGTGTAGCGTCGCCGCGCCGGAACCCGATCTCCACCCTGCCCCGCGCCGCTTCGGGCAAGAGGCTGAGCCAGCCCGGGGCTTCCTCGACCATGCTCCT
>Ga0256833_1003301_pt1 | contig 11075 bp, 10 predicted proteins | sample 356284metaG_FD_190535 | JGI IMG/M metagenome (GOLD analysis project Ga0256833, IMG submission 190535) | Hydrothermal vent microbial communities from Mid Atlantic Ridge, Atlantic Ocean - 356-284 | ecosystem: Environmental > Aquatic > Marine > Hydrothermal vents | place: Atlantic Ocean: Mid...
ACTATCTCGCAAAACTTTTTAAAATCTTCCTCTGTATCTATACCTATGCTGTCTTTTTTAGCCTCTATTACCTTTATTCTGTATCCATTTTCTAAAAGCCTGAGCTGTTCTAACTTCTCTATCTGTTCGTACATGGAAGGCTCTAATCTGTAAGCAAAATCAAGTAGAACATCCCTGTTGTATCCGTAGATACCAATATGTTTTTTCACAGGAAAGCGGAAACTGCTTAGCATCTGGGAAAAGTCTATATCTCTATAAAATGGAACAGGGCTTCTGGAAAAATAAAGGGCATAACCTTCCCTGTCTGCAACAACTTTGACCACGTTAGGATTAAGGTAGTCAGCCTCATCTGTTATTGGATAACAGAGTGTTGAGACATCTGCTTCATCTAAAGCCTGATAAACTCTGTAAATGTCTTCAGGGTCAAGGAGTGGTTCATCTCCCTGAACATTTATAATCTTTTCATCTCTCAAATCTTTTGCAACATATGCAACTCTATCACTACCACTTTTCAAATCTGAAGGAGTAAGCACTGCCTTAACAGGAGAGTTTTTAAAAATCTGAATAATCTCTTCACTGTCTGTTGCAACTATAACCTGTGAAATTTCTTTTACCCTTAGACAGTTTTCAGCAGTCCACTGTATAACAGGCTTCCCCTTCACCTGAAGGAGAAGCTTATTTTTCAGTCTTGTTGAGCCTTTTCTGGCAGGAATAATTATAACAGCCAATTATCTTCCTATCACCCCTTCTATTGGAGAAGAAGCAGAAGCATACATTTTCTTTGGTATTCTTCCTGCAAGGTATGCAAGTCTTCCAGCAATAACAGCATGTTTCATTGCAACGGCCATCTTGACAGGGTCTTTTGCCTGAGCTATGGCTGTGTTCATCAAAACTCCGTCAACACCAAGCTCCATAACAATAGAAGCATCGGAAGCTGTTCCAATTCCAGCATCTACAATAACAGGAACAGAAACTGCTTCCTTTATAAACAGTATGTTGTAAGGATTTTGCAGACCAAGACCAGAGCCTATAGGAGCTGCCAGAGGCATAACAGCAGCACATCCTATATCTTCAAATTTCTTTGCCATTACCGGGTCGTCTGTGATGTATGGAAGAACTGTAAAACCTTCCTTTACTAAAATTTCTGCTGCTTTTAATGTTTCCACCATATCTGGGTACAGAGTTTTCTGGTCTCCAATAACTTCCAGCTTCACAAATCCATGCCCCAACGCTTCCCTTGCCAGCTTTGCTGTCAACACAGCTTCCTCTGCTGTATAACATCCAGCTGTGTTAGGAAGTATCATTATTTTTGATGTGTCTATATAATCAAGGAGATTTGGTTTGTCAGGGTCTGTGATGTTGACCCTTCTGACAGCAACAGTTATTATCTCCGCTCCTGATGCTTCTGTTGCCCTTTTTGTCTCCTCAAAATCTTTATACTTTCCAGAACCTACAATCAGTCTTGAGCTAAACTCTCTATCTCCAATAACAAGTTTGTCATCTTTTAAAAGCTCTTCATACGTTGTCATTTACAGACCTCCAGATGTATTTAAATAATTATAACTTAAGTAATATATATAGCTTCTCCTTTTTTCACAATATGAGATTTGACAGAAAGTTCCTCAGTCAGATTATTTCTGAATACTTCCATCACTTCAGGCTCTCCGTGGACAATGTATACAGTTTCTTTGTCTTCAAAGTTTTTCAGCCACTGTAGAAGAACAGATTTATCAGCGTGGGAGGAAAAACCATTAATAGTGTATATTTTTGCCTTTACTGCTATTTCCTCCCCATAAATTCTGACAGTTTTTGCACCATCAATGATTGTCCTTCCAAGAGTTCCCTTTGCCTGATAACCAACAAATATAACAGAGCTTTCAGGTCTCCACAGGTTATGCTTCAGGTGGTGTTTTATTCTTCCCCCTGTGCACATTCCGCTTCCTGCAAGTATTATGGCTCCAGAATCTATTGCATTGATGCTTTTTGACTCCTCAACAGTTGTTGTGAAATGAACGTAGGGAAATATAAATGGATTTTTTCCTTCCTGAACCATCTTCTTAGTTGCTTCGTTAAAGTATTCAGGATACTGAAGAAATATTTTCGTTGCAGATATGGCAAGGGGACTGTCTAAAAAAACTTTACACTTAGGAAGCTCTCCCCTGTCATACATATGTCTCAGGACATACAGTATCTCCTGTGCCCTCTCCAATGCAAATGTAGGTATAACAATATTCCCTCCATCAGAGAAACTGTCTTCAATAGCCTGCTTGAACTCTTTTATTGTTTCTTTTAGAGATTTATGCCTTCTGTTTCCGTAGGTAGATTCTGTGAATATAATCTGTCCATTTTTCTGAAACTCTAAAGGTTTTATAATAAGCCTGTCTGTCATTCCTAAATCACCTGAGAAAATCAGCGTTTTCCACTGGTTGCTTATTTTTATCTCTATTTCAACGTAAGCAGAGCCTAATATATGACCTGCATTTTTGAAAGTTATCCTCAGGTAATCTGTAATCTCGTAAGGTTGATGGTAGTCAAGAACTATCTGAAAACGTTCCATAGCTTCATAAACATCATCCTCGTCGTAAAGGGGAGGTTTTACTGCTTCTGGATGCCCCCTTCTAAGAGCTTTTCTGTACTGAACCCTGTATTCCTCTTCCATAACTTTTGCAGCATCAAGGAGCATAACCCTTGCTATACTCCTTGTTGGAGCTGTTGATACAATTTTTCCTCTAAAACCTTTCTTCACAAGAAGAGGAATTCTTCCTATGTGGTCAATGTGAGCATGTGTTACAATCAGATAATCAATATCTTTAGGATTAAAACCAAAGTCTTCATAGTTGAGTTTTTCATCGTGTCCCTGAAACATACCACAGTCTATTAAGATTTTCAGACTTCCCACTTCCAACAGATGACAGGAACCTGTAACTGTTTGAGCAGCTCCAAAAGATCTGACAACAGCTTTGTCTATCATAATATCCTCCTAATGGTGGTGATGAATTATTCCCAGTCCCCTCAAAATAAGCCACGCTCCTAAAATAATAACTATAATTCCTGCAGAAGATGACAACTTCTTTCTGAAAGCAGGGGAAACAATCTGAAAGATTTTACTGGCAAAAAGCATCGCAGGAACTGTTCCTACCCCAAAGAAAAACATAACTAACATTCCCTTGAGGGGAGAGCCTTCAAACATTGCCTGCATCAAAAATGCATAAACAAGGGGACAGGGAAGAAATCCGTTAAACATACCTAAAAAAAACGGATTTTTCCTGAATTTAGACAGTATCTCTGCAACAGTCATAAATATAAGGTCTAAACCGGGAACACCCTTCTCCTTAATATTACCCGTTATCTGAAGGCCAAAAAATATCATCATTATTCCTAAAAATACAGAAAGACCTTTTTGAACAATCTGAAACTCTAATTTGTGGAAAAACATTCCAAAATAACCAGCAAGAAATCCAAGAAACATATAGGTAAATACTCTTCCAGCAGAATAAAGAACATTTCCCAAGAACCAGGAACGATACTGGATAAGGGGAGGAATAAAACCGCACATTCCAACACAGTGATAAGAGCCGAGAAAACCGGCAAGAGTAAACATCAAATACTTCAGCAACAGAAAACCTCCCTCATCAGTAAACTATAATCATATTACCAGAAATAAATGTATTACAATAAAATAAAAAAGGAGGAGAAGTTGAGAGTAGTTTTTTGGGGAACGCCTGATTTTGCCGTTGAAAGTTTAAAAAAACTGATAAAATCAAAACATAAAGTTGCTGCCGTAGTAACACAACCTGACAAACCAAAGGGAAGAGGAAAAAAGATAACACCTCCTCCTGTGAAAGTGGAAGCTCTGAAACACGGCATTCCTGTATTGCAACCAGAAAAAGTAAAAGATAATAAAGAACTTTATGAGAAGCTAAAACAGTTAAACCCGGATATATTCGTTGTTGTAGCCTACGGGAAGATACTACCGGAGGAGATAATAAACCTTCCAAAGTATAAAACTATAAATGTTCACGCCTCACTTCTCCCTAAATACAGAGGGGCAGCACCTATCCACAGAGCTATAATGGAAGGTCAGGAAAAAACAGGCGTATGTATAATGGAAATAACCAAAGAGCTTGACGCAGGAGATATATACCAGTGCAGAGAAATTCCTATAACAGATAAAGATGACATCATTTCTATACATGACAGATTAGCTAAAGAAGGGGCTGAGCTTCTCATTGAAGTGTTAGACAAAATAGAAAAAGGAGAAGCTGTAAAAACACCCCAAAAGCACGAAGAAGCCAGCTATGCAAAGCCTATAAAGAAAGAAGAGGGAAAAATAGACTGGAAGAAATCTGCAAGGGAAATATTTAACCAGATAAGAGCTCTAAAGGTATGGCCAAAAGCTTTTTCAAATTTTAGGGATAAAGAAATAAAAATATTAGATGCAGAAATTGTTGATGAAACATCAGAAGGGAATATAGGAGAGATAGTAGAAACAGTAAAAGGAAAAGGATTTGTTGTTCAGACAGGAAAAGGTAAACTATTGATAAAAAAACTTCAGTTTCCAAACTCAAAACCAATATCTGCTGATGATGCAGTAAGGGGTTATTACATTAAAGAAGGCGAAAAGCTCCAATAATCAATTTGACTAAAATCAAGTAAAAATTATATAAAATGGTATATTCTAATACTGTATAAGGATTAATAATGGAAAAAAGATTTGTTATATGGGGCAGAAACCCTATAATAGAAGCTTTAAAAGCAGGCAAAGACCTTGAAAAAATACTCATTGCCCATGACACAAGTATTCCAAAAGAGCTTGTTAAACTGGCAGAAAAGAAAAAAATCAAAGTTCAGAGAGTCCCGAGAAAAAAAGTTGAGGAGATTGCAGGAACAAAAAAAACACAGGGTGTTGTTGCACTGGTCAGTCCAGTTCAGTATACAGATGAAAACAACCTTATTGAAGAAACAATCAAAAAAAATGGAGTTTTACTGATAATGGACCACATAACAGACCCCCAGAATGTGGGAAATATGATAAGGACAGCTGAAGTGTTTGGAGTAGATGGGATTGTCATTCCAAGAGAAAGAAGCTCACCTATAAACGAAGTCGTAGTAAAAGCATCAACGGGGGCTGTTTTCCACATACCTATCACAAAAGTAGGTAGTCTCAGACAGTTTCTTGAAAAATTTAAGAAAAAAGGCGGATGGGTTGTTGCTGTTGAGAAGGGAGGAAAACCTATACACAAATTAGAGTTTCCATTCCCACTATCTGTTGTTTTAGGCTCAGAAGGAAAGGGGGTGTCAAAATCTGTTTTAGATAGTGCAGACCTGATAGCAACAATACCAATGAAAGGAAAGATAACATCCCTAAACGTTTCATCTGCAACAGCAATAGCCCTGTGGGAGGTAGCAAAACAAAAATGGATAGAAAATTGATGATAAAGGTCATAAAAATTTTGATTTTAGACGATAGATGTTGCAAAATAATTTAGGTGGTAAGAAGTTACTAACATAAACACGAAATAGAGGAGGTTCAAAATGGCTGAAGAAAAAGTAAGCAGGCGTGACTTCCTCCTTTATGCAATGGGAGGATGGGCTGCTGTTGGTTTAGGTGGTGTGCTGTATGCAATGTATAAAACATGGGAGCCCCTTCCAGAAGTTAAAGCAGCTGGTGTTGTTAAGTTTGACCTTTCAAAGGTTAAACCAGGTCAGATGAAAGTTGTCCAATGGAGAGGAAAACCTGTTTTCGTTCTGAGATTAACACCAGAGATGAAGAAATGTTCAAACAGGGTTATAAAGGGTGAATATGTGGTTGTTTTAGGAATTTGCACGCACCTTGGATGTATCCCAAACTGGGAACCTGACAGACAGATATTCAAATGTCCATGTCACGGTGGAGAATACGATGCCTGTGGTGTAAACACTTTTGGTCCTCCTCCAAGACCATTAGACATCCCTCCTTTCAAGATAGAGGGGAATACTATTGTTTTAGGTGAAGCAGGTCCAGAATACGAAAAAATGATGAAAGGTTAGGAGGAATAAGATGGAGAAAAAAGGTGGGTTTATGGGATGGCTTGATAAAAGGCTTGCTGTAGACAGCCTGTGGAAGGTAATGATGTCTGAGTATTACCTTCCAAAAAATATTAACTTTCTGTGGAGTTTTGGTGTTCTTACAATGCTCGTTTTTGTTATTCTTGTAATTTCTGGAATATTTGTTCTTATGTACTACAAACCAGATTCTCATATGGCTTTTGACAGCGTTAACAAAACAATAATGATGGATGTTGCATATGGCTGGGTTTTCAGACATACACACGCTGTAGCGGCATCAATAATGTTTCTGGTATTGTTTGTTCATATGGGTAGAGGAATATACTATGGCTCCTATAAAGCTCCAAGGGAAGTTGTGTGGGTAACAGGTTTCATTCTTTTTGTTCTTATGGCAGCAACAGCATTTACAGGATATCTCCTCCCATGGGGACAGATGTCTTACTGGGCTGCACAGACAATAACAACACTGTTTTCTAAGATACCGTTTATTGGTCCAGACCTTGTCATATGGATAAGGGGTAACTACATTGTTGAAGATGCAACACTTACAAGATTCTTTGCACTTCACGTAACGCTTTTACCTGCTCTTATTCTTGTATTTACTGCAGTTCACCTGTATGCAGTAAGGATTGTAGGTTCTAACAACGAAGACGGTATCCCTATGACAAAAGAAGAAAAGAAGGAAAAAGGTATTCCTTTCTGGCCTGTATTCATGTCTAAAGAATACTTTGTAATGTCTGTATTTTTGCTGTTCTTCTTTTTCCTTGTGTTCTTTAACTATAACTTTGCAATGGACCCTATCAACTTCCAGCCTGCCGATTATCTTCAGACACCACCTCATATATATCCTGAGTGGTATTTCCTTGCATTTTACGAAGTATTGAGAGGTTTCTTCTTCAGTGAAGCCCTTGGATTAATAGCATTTGTTCTATCTATGTTTATACCTCTGTTCTTACCATGGCTTGACACCTCTCCATACCCATACGTAAGTGGTAAACACAGACCGATGTTTAAGGTTATATGGTGGATATTTGTTGCTGATTTTGTGGCATTAACAATACTTGGAAAACTGCCACCTACAGGACTGTTTGCATGGATTGGTTTTGTAACTTCCATCATTTACTTTATTTTCTTTATAGCCCTTCCAATTATAGCTGCAATTGAGAAAAAGAAGGTGGCAACTGGAGGTGGAAGATAATGAAAGAGTTAAAGATATTAGCAGTATTGATAGTTATAGTAGGAGTTACATACTGGGGAATAGAGCCTTTAGCTCACAGCATAATGCACAAGCATATAGAAGAGGCAATCCACAAATATAACCTGCCAGATTATAAATTCTCTGACCTTGGTTCAACACCTCCATTAGATGGAGACCCAGTTAAAGGTAAAGAGGCATTCCAGATGTTCTGTACATCATGTCACGGTCTTAAAGCTGACGGTATTAATCCTCCAATGGACGCAAAAACAGCAGCAATGTCTTTTGGAGTTGTTCCTCCAGACCTGTCAAACGTTACTGAATTTATCGATAAAAAATTTCTCTACCACTTTCTGAAAGACCCTGCAAAAGCAACAGAAAACAAAAAGTTTGCGATGCCTGCAATGGGTTTAAATGATGAACAGATTGCTGACATAATTGCGTATTTAGAATCTAAAGCTAAAAAGGTTCACGGTGCAGAGCTGTTTAAAGAAGCATGTGGAAGATGTCACGGTGCAAAATATCAGAAGATATATGCCGAAACTCCACCAGAAAATCTGAAAAAATATTTAGGTAAGGTTCCTCCAGACCTGTCTATTATTATGAAAGCAAAAGGGGAACATTATCTTGTTTCCTTCATCAACAAACCTCAGGCACTTCTGCCGGGAACATCTATGCCAAGGGTTGGATTAAATAAAGAAGCTACAGAAGAGCTGATGAAATATCTTGATGAGATTTCTGACCCACACAAAGAGCAGAGACAGAAAGTCGGTATTATTGTTCTCGTTTACATGCTTGTTATGGTTGGTCTAACATATGCATGGAAGAAGAAAATCTGGAAAAACGTACATTAATCTACAGGGGGAGTTAATCTCCCCTTTTTTTACTGCACTTCTATCTTATATTTCTCTTTGTAAAGCTCTTTAAACTCTTCTAACTTTTCCTGATACTCTTCTCTTCCCATAAGGGCGTATGTGAAGTTTTTGCCTTCTTCAACAGCAGGCTGGTCAAAGGGATTTATTTTGTATAGATAGCCAGAAAATCCTGTGGCAAGCTCATAAAGATAGATAAGCATCCCAATGTTATAGGAAGATATTCTGTCTATAGATATTGTGATGTTCGGGACTTTACTTTTTATGAGGGCTGCTTTTGTCCCAAGGAGCTCTTTACTGAGTATCTCATGGAGTGAATGGCCTGACAGGTATGATATATCTTCTGGAAGCTCTTCAGGGATTCTGTAATCTGTGTCTGTATTTTCAACTTGCAGAAATGTTATGATTTTGTCCCTTATTCCTTCCCTGTAAAGCTGTATCTGGGAATGCTGGTCAACAGTTCCTATCGCCTTTACAGGTGTCTGCCCAAGACCGTCTTTACCTAAACTCTCTGCCCAGAGCTGCCTGTACCAGTCTACGAAGGAAGAGAGTTTTTCACTGTAGGGCATCATAACAGATATAGTTTTTCCCCTCCTCATATTTGCTATGTAGTGGGAAAGAGCTATCAGATAAGCAGGGTTATGCTCTACATGTTCTTCTATGGAGCAGACTAAGTCCATCTTTTTTGCTCCTGCCAGTAGCTCCTCTATATCAATTCCTGCCACTGCAGCTGGAAGAAGACCTACAGGAGACAAAACAGAAAATCTGCCTCCCACCAGTGGAGGCACGTCAAACATCTTTATCTTTTCCTGATTTCCCAATTTTCTCAGGAAACCTTTTTCTGGGTCTGTGGTAAAAACTAAGTTTTCCCTGTATTTATCTCCCAACTCTTTTTTAAGCATAGACAGAATAACTGAAAAGTTAGCAATCGTTTCAACTGTAGAGCCAGACTTTGTGACAACATTAAAACATGTGTTTTTTATATCTATCCGCTCTAAAACAGATTTAAACTTCTCTGGGTCTACATTTTCTAAGAAAAATATTTTAGGTTTTTTCTTTATATTGTAGTTTGTCTCTGTCAAGCTTTCAAAAAGCATCCTTGCCCCAAGGGAGGAGCCTCCAATTCCAATAACAACGAAGCTCTCAAATCTATCCCTTATGTATCCTGCATACTCTTTTATATGGGAGACATTCTGATAGGGTAATCTGCAGAAATAAAACTTTCTGTTTTTTTCCTTCTGTATTAATGAGTGTGTCTCCACAACAAAGTGTCTAAAGGAGAGTAGCTCCTCCCTCAGGATACCATCCCTCTCTCCTATAACCTCTGCCATAACATTTGTGTAGTCTATCCTTATCACTCTCCCACCTCACATGTAGTCTTTTAAAACATCTGGAATATCAAAACTTCCATCAGCTTTCTGGTAGTTTTCCATAATAGCGAGGAGCGTTCTTCCTACAGCAAGACCTGAACCGTTAAGTGTATGAACAAAATGGATTTTTCCATCCTTGTCTCTGTATCTGATTTTTGCCCTTCTTGCCTGAAAGTCTTCTGTGTTGGAACAGGAGGATATCTCCCTGTATCTATTCTGGGAAGGTATCCATACCTCTATGTCGTAAGTTTTTGCAGCAGAAAATCCAAGGTCTCCAGTGCACAGCTCAACAACCCGGTATGGAATTTCAAGCAATTGCAGAATCTTTTCTGCCTCTTTTACTAAATTTTCAAGCTCGTTGTAGGACTCTTCAGGTTTTACTATCTTTACTAATTCCACTTTGTCAAACTGGTGCTGTCTCAGTATCCCTCTGACGTCTTTTCCGTGGGAACCTGCCTCCCTTCTAAAGCAGGGAGTATAAGCCGTATAGTATATAGGCAGTTTTTCTTCAGACAGAATTTCTCCTGCATGGAGGTTTGTCAGTGATACTTCAGCTGTTGGAAGGAGGTATAAATCCTCGTCGCATACTCTGTATAGGTCTTCTTCAAACTTTGGGAGCTGACCTGTTCCAGTTAATATCTCCGGTTTTACGAGAACAGGAGTCCAGACTTCTGTATATCCATGCTCTTTAGCGTGAACATCCAACATAAAGTTAATCAGAGCCCTTTCTAATCTTGCAGCTTCCCTGTACATAACAGTAAAACGGGAACCTGACAGTTTTGCTCCTCTTTCAAAATCCAATATTCCTAACTTTTCTCCAATCTCCCAGTGGGGTAGTGGCTCAAAGTCAAACTGTCTTGGCTCTCCCCATTTTCTTATTTCCACGTTATCCTCTTCGTCTTTACCTACAGGGACAGTCTCGTGGGGAATATTTGGAATAGTGAGTAAAAGAGACTCAAATCTCTCTTCAACACTTTTTAGCTCTTTTTCTAATATCTCTATCTTTTTGTTTTTTCCGTGAACCTGCTCTTTTACCTTTTCTGCTTCTTCTTTTTTCCCTTCTCTAAACAGCTGTCCTATCTGTTTTGACAGTCTGTTTTTTTCTGCTTTCAGGTCTTCAAGCTCCCTGATAAGACTTCTTCTTTCTTCATCAACATCTAATATCTCATCAATCATCTTGCCGTAAACAGGGTCTCTTTTAGAAAGTCTTTCCTTTACAAATTCTGGATTTTTCCTTATTAGTTTTATGTCTAACATCTCCTCTCCTACTTTGCATATATGTCATTCAGTTTTTTTAGAATTCTCTCTTTAAGGGGCAGTCCTTTTTCTGCCTCTTTCATCAGATTGTTTATCTCCTGTTTTCTTTCATAACATTCTTCAAAAGGCAGATTTTCATCAACACATCTGTTGTCTACAACCCTTTCTGCAAACTCTAAATAAAATATAGCTTCCTGATACTCTTTTTTACTGATTGCATCTTTTGCAGCTTCTTCCAAAATCTTCTCGTATTTAGGCTCTATTTTCAGGTTGTAGTTTATCTTTAGACCTTCTATAAAAAGGTCTGCTGATTTTCTTATATTTCCCTCGTCT
>Ga0256833_1003302_pt1 | contig 11070 bp, 8 predicted proteins | sample 356284metaG_FD_190535 | JGI IMG/M metagenome (GOLD analysis project Ga0256833, IMG submission 190535) | Hydrothermal vent microbial communities from Mid Atlantic Ridge, Atlantic Ocean - 356-284 | ecosystem: Environmental > Aquatic > Marine > Hydrothermal vents | place: Atlantic Ocean: Mid...
TAGGGTATGAACCATCATCATTTTTAATAGTACCTCTAGCTGTATGCCCTAAAATAACAATATTTTTCTCATTGGTAAATTTTAGATAAAAGAGTTCATCATTCTCTATTTTAGTATCACCATTAATGGTTACAGAGATGTTTATATTTTGTGAACCCTCTTGAATATTATAAGTTGTGCTATTAATCTTGACATAGTCACTATCTGATGATTTGGCTGTATTATCTTGTGTATAGTAGTCAAATGAGCTATTGGCAAGTGCTGGTTTATCGAGATGAAAATTAAAGTGCATTATTTTAGTAGAGCTATTTCCCTCTACTACAGAAACATCGCCTGTAGAGAAATCTACACTAGGAAATGAGCCATCATCATTAATAATTTCTGCTTCGGATTCACTATCTATAATATAACTACTTCCAGAGATAAGTAGTTTTACATTTTCATCTTGTTCGGTTAGATTATCTTCAATGGTCTGTATGTTTACAAACTTATCTTTGTCTCCTGTATTAAAGGTAACAGTTCCATTAATGGCTGTATAATCCTCTCCTGCTATGGCTGATGGAGCAGAGCCATCTTGTGAATTATAATTAATTGTTAAACTAGGCTCTCCTGCTGGTAGAGGTTTAGTTAAAAAGATTTTACACGCTATATCATCTCCCTCACTCGCATCATCACAATGAACATCTACCTTTATGGCATCATCATCATAGATAGTAGCTGTAGCACTATTATCTGTTATTGTACCCTCTGAAATAGAGTCTATAATAACTTTAAAGTTTTCTGTTGTTTCAGGATTTAAATCTCCTTTTATAGTAATGGGTATAGTAACTCTATCACTATTTGCATTAACAGTTATAGTGTCAGAAACACCAATATAATCGCTTCCACTACTAGCTGTTCCATCTTCTGTATGGTAGGTAAGGGTTATATTATTAGTAAGATTTCTATTAAAATAGGCAACCAAAGAGAGTGTTTGGTCACTATCAGACTCTGTAATACTATCGTCATTAAAAGTAGTTATCTCTAATGGAGCTAAATCATCGTCATAGATGATTCCTTCGCCTTGGGCATTACTAACTACATATCCTGTAGTAGAGTTTGATATATTCATGTAGAGCTTTTCAGTGTTTTCATGCGTGGTATCATCTATTATGGGAACAGATATTGTTTCTAAATCATTACCTGCATGAAGATTGAATGGACTTGGACAAAAACCATAAAAAGTAACCGAACCACTTGTAGCTGTATAGTCACTTCCTGCTTTGGCACTACCATCTTGTGTGGTGTAATTTACCACAACCTCATCACACCAATCAGGTGCTTCACTTAGTTGAATGGGAAAGCTCATTGTTCCTGAATTTTCATTGACAGAAGAGGCATTAGAGATAGAGATACGAATATCTGTTCCATCTGCCAAAAGCCAAGAGGAGAAAAAGAGAATAGAAATCAATATAAACTTTTTATAAAAATGATACATAGAATTAGCCTTTAATAAATATTAATTTATAATTATAATATTTTTGTTATATATTAATGTTTAAATTATATTAATTTATTAATAAATAATTAAATATTATAAAATTAAATTTGCTTGATATAGCCATCTATAATCGGTTTTGAGGTATTATATTTTTTAAAATTAAATATAAGGTTCATAATAAACATGAAAATTAGTATTAAACAACTTATTTTGCTTACTTTAACAAGTATTTTTTTTGTCGCTTGTAGCAATAAAGATATTGTAAAAGAGTATGATAAACCAGCACTGACATGGTATGAAGACATTGTTAAAGAGATTGCTTCTTCAAATTTAGATAAAGCAGATAACCTCTATATCTCCCTTAGGAGTGAACACCCACGTTCTCCACTTCTTCCAACGGCCACTATGTTGTTAGCCAATGCTCAAATGGAAGAACAAGCTTATATTATGGCAGATTACTATTTAGATGAGTATCTTAAAAAATATGCTTCTGGTGCCAATATAGAGCAAGCTAAATTTCTAAAAATAAAAGCAGCATTTTTAGGGATTAAAGATGTAAATAAAGAGCAAAAATTGATGTTAGATACGCTAGTCGATGCAGATAAGTTTATTAAAGCCTATCCTAATTCCAATTATTTACCGATGGTTGAGACGGTTAAAGTACGTTTAAATATGGCGAAATATCTTCTCAATGAAAACATTTCAGCACTTTATGCACGGCTAGGGAAAGAGAAAGCATCTGAATTTTACAAACATAAAAATGCTAACTCACCCTTAACGATGACAGACATTAAAGCCCCTAAAATTGGCTTCTTTGATGCTATTTTTAAATAAATTTGAAAGAATTATATGCAGTTAAGTAACTACGAACCCTTTCCAACTGAATTACCTGTTATTATTGAAGATGATTTGTTTTTGTATCCTTTTATGATTTCTCCAGTTTTTTTAACCAATGCTGAAGACATTGAAGCTGTAAATTTTGCAATGGAGAAGAACTCTCTTATTTTTTTAACCACGACCAAAGAGGGTGAAGAGGGTTCAAGAGAAGAGGAGAATTTACATCGCATTGGTGTAATCGGTTCTATTATGCGTAAGGTAAACATTCCTGATGGACGTGTTAAGATACTTTTTCAAGGTATGGCACGGGGTGAACTAATTGGTGACTTGGAGACGATTAAACTTGAAGATAAAACATTTCAAAACTCAATGGTACATCTCCTTGAAAATAAAAAATATGATGAATTAAAAATAAGTGCATTGGTTGAGATTTTAAATGAAAAAATCAAACTTTTGTCCAAAGTAAACAATAATATTCCTGCTGATTTGTTAAAAACCATTACAGAAACAGATGACCCTTATCGCATTGTCGATTTGGTTTCCTCTTTGCTTAAGCTTTCTAAAACTGATGCTTATGAACTCTATGCCAATGATGATGTTGAACAATGTTTGCTAAAAGTCATAGAGATTATTGCTTCAGAAATGGAGTCAGCTCGTGTCGAAAAAGAGATTCGTTCTAAAGTTCACAGTAAAATAGAACAGACTAACAAAGAGTATTTTTTAAAAGAGCAGATTAAAGAGATTAACAAAGAGCTTGGGGTAGATGCCAGAAGAGAAGAGGAGATTGAAGCATTTCGTCTTAAACTTGACGCATTTAAACCTTATGTGAGTGAAGATGCCTTTAAAGAGATAAGTAAGCAATTAGAACGTTTTGCACGTATGCACCCAGACTCTGGAGATTCAGCTCAAATCCAAACCTATTTAGAGTGGGTCTTTGAATTGCCTTTTGAGGAACTAAGTTCTAAGGATTTAAATGTGCAAGAGGTTCAAAAATCTTTAGACAAAGACCATTTCTCTTTAACCAAACCCAAAGAACGTATTGTAGAATTTTTTTCAGTGCGTCAGTTAGCAGAAGAACGAGAGCTTAGTTTAGAGGGTAGTTCAGGCACTATTTTATGTTTTTCAGGACCTCCAGGGGTGGGAAAAACTTCTTTGGCAAACTCTATTGCTAAAGCCTTAGATCGCCCTTTGGTTCGCATTGCTTTAGGTGGTTTAGAAGATGTTAATGAACTTAGAGGACACCGACGTACCTATGTTGGGGCAATGCCTGGGCGTTTAGTGCAAGGACTTATTACCTCTAAAAGTGTGGCACCTGTTATTGTCTTAGATGAAATTGACAAAGTTGGACGCAGTGGTAGGGGCGATCCTACTTCAGCCCTTTTAGAAATACTTGACCCTGAACAAAACAGTGCTTATCGTGACCACTATTTAAACTTTGATATTGATTTGAGTCGGGCTATTTTTATTGCAACGGCTAATGATGTCGGTGCAATTCCTGCTCCACTTCGTGACCGTATGGAGTTTATTACTGTAAACTCCTATACACCTAATGAAAAACTTCAGATTGTCAAGCAGTACTTAATTCCTCAAGAGTTAAAGAAACATGCCCTAAAAGAAGATGAATTTGAAATAAGCGATAAAGCCTTAAAATTACTTATTGATGAATATACCAGAGAACCAGGGGTTCGTGGTTTACGTCGAAAAGTAGCAGGTATTATGCGTAAGGTGGCTTTTAAATTACTTTTAGATAAATCCATTGAAAAAGTTAAAATTAAAGTAAAAAATTTGCCTCAATTTGCTGAGCAAAAAGTATTTGAAATCTCACCCATAGATGAAACTCCTTTGATTGGGGTTGTTAATGGTTTAGCATGGACTGCTGTTGGTGGTGATGTACTTAAAATCGAAGCGATGAAGCTTCGAGGAAAGGGTGCATTGAAATTAACAGGTAGTTTAGGTGATGTCATGAAAGAGTCAGCACACATTGCTTTTTCGGTTGTTAAAAGTTTGGTAAATTCTAAAGCACTAAGCACTGAAGATAGTGAAATATATAAGCGTTATGATTTACATCTTCATGTTCCCGAAGGTGCAACCCCTAAAGATGGGCCGAGTGCAGGAATTGCTATGGCTGTGGTGATTGCTTCAGTTTTATCTGAAAAGAAGATAGACCATAAACTGGCAATGACAGGAGAATTAACTTTGACAGGAAAAGTACTTCCTATTGGTGGACTCAAAGAGAAATTAATCGCAGCCTATAAAGCAGGTGTGACTAAAGCATTAATTCCTCAAAAAAATTATGAACGTGATTTGGAAGAGATACCAAATGAGGTTAAAGATGCCATTGAGATTATTGGTGTTTCTGTTGTTCAAGAAGTTTTAGAAGAAGCCTTAGTTTAAGGCTTAAGAGACTTAAATTAAGTCTCTCATAATTTCATCGAGTTGCTCAAAAGAGACCTCTTCTTTGAAGGTTTGTTCTGTAACACCATTTTTAATAATAAGCGTAGTTGGAAGAGAACCCGTCCATTCATAATGATTTTGAATAAAAAGTAGTAATGGAATGGCTTCATTCTTATCAATAACAGGATAATTCATTTGACGACTTTGAATAAGTGATGCAGCTTCGGCTTTTCCCATAGGATCTTGTGCTTGAAGGGCAATAATTTGTGAAATATTACTATATTTTCTTTGAAGTCTTTTAATAATAGGAATCTCTCTAAAACAGTAGGGACAGTTTTTCCCAAAAATAGATAAGATTACAATTTTATCTTGATATTCTGGAAAAGCAAAACCATTACTTCTCTCTTGTATGCTGATGCTTGTTCCTTGTACCGTTCGAACATGATGCATCTCTCCTGCGGTAGAAGAAGCAATAGTCTGAGGTGTGACTGGCATAGGAGGTGCTTGAGGAATAATCTCTTCGGTACTGTCTATTGGCATAGGTTCTACTATTTGTCTATCATGAAAAATAGGTCTTTCTTGAACAATAGGGCTAGTTTGTACAATAGGTCTTTCTTGAAGAATAGGGTTAGTTTGAAGAACATGGGTGTTTTGTACTTGTGGAATAATTTCTTGAGTGCTTGTTTGTAGTGTTCTTTGAACACAACCAGTGGTACTGAGTGTTAAAAGTATTATGGAAATTTTAAAAATATTTTTTTGCATTGCTTGCCCTTTTTTAATTATTATTTACGCATTATAGCTTCTCATCATAAAATTAGCGTAAAGCTAAAGCCAAAAATTTAACTTTTTAAAGGTATAATCCTTGAATTTAATTTTACAAGGACAAAAAAATGAACTGGACACCAAGCTCTTGGAGAGATTTTCCAATTAAGCAACAACCAACTTATGTAGATGAAGAAGCACTCAAAAATGTTGAAGCAGAGCTTAGTTCTTATCCACCACTTATTTTTGCAGGAGAAGCAAGAAGATTAAAAGAGAAATTAGCCGCCGTAGGACGAGGTGAAGCTTTCTTGCTACAAGGTGGTGATTGTGCTGAAAGCTTTGCAGATTTTAATACCCTAAATATTAAAAACTTTTTTAAATTGATGTTACAGATGAACATGGTCATGATGTACTCTACTGGAAAACCTGTGGTTAAAGTAGGAAGAATTGCAGGGCAATTTGCAAAACCAAGAAGCTCTGACTTTGAAGAGATAGAGGGGGTTAAACTACCTTCTTACCGTGGAGATATTATTAATGGTATTGAGTTTACAGAGGAAGCCAGAATTCCCAATCCTCATAATATGGTACGTGCCTATAATCAGTCAGCAGCAACACAAAATCTTTTAAGAGCATTTTCAAGAGGTGGATTGGCTGATTTAAATAAAGTTCACCAATGGAATTTAGAGTTTATTAAAGACAATGAATTGGGGAAAAAATATGAAGAACTTTCTCACAAAATTGACTCGGCTGTTAAATTTATGTCAGCGTGTGGATTATCATCTAAGAGTGTTCCTCAATTGCATCAAACAACTATTTACTCTTCGCATGAAGCATTACTTCTTAACTATGAAGAGGCATTAACTAAAAAAGACTCTGAAGGTGACCAACAATATTATGACTGTTCAGCCCACATGTTGTGGATTGGAGACAGAACAAGAGATTTAACAGAAGCACATATTGAGTACTTTAGAGGTATTGCAAACCCTATTGGTTGTAAAGTAGGACCTAGTATGGGAGAAGATGAGTTAATAGAACTTATTGATGCGTTAAATCCAAATAACGAAGAGGGAAGATTAAACCTTATTGTGCGTATGGGGGCAAGTAAAATCCAAGAGTTCTTCCCTAAATTACTTAAAAGAGTACGTGATGAAGGTAAAAATGTGGTTTGGTCATGTGACCCAATGCACGGTAATGTAGAGAAGAGTTCCACAGGGTATAAAACCAGAGATTTTGCGAACATTCTTTCTGAAGTGGAGCAGTTCTTTGCCATTCATAAAGAGCTAGGAACAGTAGCAGGTGGAATTCACTTGGAGATGACAGGAAATGATGTAACAGAGTGTACAGGAAGTGCTTCTTGTTCTATTACTGCTGAAGATTTAAGCTCACGTTACCATACACAATGTGACCCAAGACTCAATGCCTCTCAAGCATTAGAACTTTCATTTATGATTGGTGAGATGCTAAATACGTAGGGTGTCATTTTAATGCACCATTAAATAATTTAGGGTGCAATAAATTGCACCCTACACCCTAAATGTTTCAGAAGTTCGACAATGCTTTGCCATAAAACATCCTTCACATTCAGGTTTGACAGCTTTACATTTATATCGTCCAAAGAGTACCATGGCTTGATGAAGTAGATGTAAATCGGTTTTAAACTTTTTACTTAAAGTGGCTTCTGTTTTAAGGGCTGTTTTATCATCACTTAGACCAAGTCTATGGGCTACTCTAAAAACATGGGTATCAACAGCCATTAAGTTTGCCCCAAAATACTCTATCATCACGACATTGGCTGTTTTTTGCCCAACCCCTGCTAGCTTCACCAATTCATCGCGTTCATTGGGGATTTTTCCATTATGATTTTCAACGACAGCTTGTGCCATTTTAATGAGATTTTTTGCTTTATTATTAAAAAAAGAGCAGGTATTAAGATAGGATTTTACTTCATCTAAATCAGCATTAGCAAGTTCAATGGGTGAGGGGTAGGCTTCAAAAAGAGCAGGAGAGATAATATTGACCCGTTTGTCAGTACATTGAGCAGAGAGCATCACGGCTATGAGTAGCTCATAGATATTATTGTAATTGAGTTCAGTTAAAGATTCTGGATAATATTCAAGAAAGAGAGATTTAATCTCTTCAATCTCTTTTTTAGTAGCAGGCTTTATTTTTTTTGTAGGCATAAATGAGACTCTTTTTTAAAGTATTTGTTTTAAGTATTATAGTATGATTTACCAATCATTTACTAATTGATGTTATAATATAGTTCTAATATATTATAACAAGGTTTAGAATTGAAGAAGAAATTTAGATTTTTTATGCTTTTTTCTCTATTTGCAACAACCATGGTAGTAGCTGATGAAACATTGGCAGTGGTTGATGGTGCTGAGATTACGACCAAAGATGTTAATGAATTTGTCATTAAGAGTATTCCAGGGGCAACATTTTTTTCTTTAACTGATAGTCAGAAAAAAGCAGTTATCAATCAGATGATTGACCGTAGGCTTTTTTTAAAAGATGCCCAAAAACTCAACATAAAAGATGATGTCAAATATCAACAAGATTTAAAAAAATTACAAGAGAATCTTTTACTTGATTACTGGATGAAAAAAGAGGTAGAAGAGATTAATATCTCTGCTAGTGATGCTAAAGAGTATTATTTAAAACATCGAGAACTCTTTTTAAAACCAGCTTCGGTTAAAGTTCGCCATATTTTATTGGCAACAGAAGATGAAGCGATTACATTAATCGCAGAACTACAAGCTGATAAAGTGAATTTAAAAGAGCATTTTATACGATTGGCAAAGAGTGAATCAATTGGACCGAGTGCCAAAAATGGGGGTGCTTTAGATTGGTTTGTTTTTAATCAAATGGTACCAGAATTTTCTCAATCAGCTTTTGCTTTGAGAGTAAATACTATTACATCTCAAGCTGTTCATACGCAGTTTGGGTATCATATTATCTATCTTGAAGATAAAAAAGAGGAGGGTATGATTCCTTATGAAAATGTTAAAGAGGATATTATTAAATCTTTACGTTTGGCTAGATTTAAAATAAAATTAAAAAAATTAAGTAAAAAAATGAAGAAAACGGCAAAGATTATTGTAAAATAATAAAAAAGTTAATAAAAATTTAAAGGTTAAAGAGAATGGGAAAAAAAGTATTAGATAGCTTACCGTGTGGTATTTTAAGTGGTAATCAAGTGCAAGAATTATTTGCAATAGCAAAAGAGGAGGGCTTTGCCATTCCTGCTGTGAATGTTGTGGGAACATCATCACTTAATGCTGTGCTTGAATCAGCTGCCAAAGTAAATTCGCCTGTTATTATTCAGTTTTCTAATGGTGGTGGTGAGTTTTATGCAGGTAAAGGAATGCCAAGCGAGAAAAAGGCAGTCTTAGGAACCATTGCAGGAGCGCAACATGTACATACCGTAGCTGAAGCTTATGGCGTACCTGTTATTTTACACACAGACCATGCAGCACGTAAACTTCTACCATGGATTGATGCACTTTTAGATGCGAGTGAAAAGCATTTTGAAGCTTTTGGAAAACCACTTTTTTCTTCACACATGCTTGACCTTTCAGAAGAACCAATTGAAGAAAATATTGCTACGTGTAAAGCCTATTTAGAACGTATGAGTAAAATAGGAATTACCCTCGAAATTGAGCTTGGTGTAACAGGAGGAGAAGAAGATGGTGTAGATAATACAGAGATAGACAATTCATTACTTTACACACAGCCAGAAGAGGTGGCTTATGCGTATGAAGAGTTATTGAAAATATCACCAATGTTTACCATTGCTGCTTCATTTGGAAATGTACACGGAGTCTATAAACCTGGAAATGTTTCATTAACACCAACAATTTTAGATAATTCTCAAAAGTACATTCAAGAGAAATTTAATACTGCTCCAAAACCTGTTAATTTTGTATTTCATGGAGGCTCAGGTTCAGAACTTTCAGATATTCGAGAAGCCATTACTTATGGAGTGGTAAAGATGAATATTGACACCGATACCCAATGGGCATATTGGGACGGAGTTCGTGCTTATGTTGATCAATATCACGCTTATCTCCAAGCCCAAATAGGAAATCCAGAGGGGGAAGATAAACCCAATAAAAAGTTTTATGACCCACGTAAATGGTTACGTGAGGGTGAACTCTCTATTGTTAAACGCTTAGAAGAAGCATTTGCTGATTTGAACTGTTTAGATAGAAATTAAAAATATTGGTTCAGAAAAAACAATTTCAGAATCAAATTATTTATATTAAACGCGATGATTTACTCTCAAATGATTTTTCTGGTAATAAGGCACGAAAGTTTTATTATTATTTAAATCATGACTTTCCAAAAGTAAAAAAAATCATCTCTTATGGTTCAGCTCAATCCAATGCCATGTATAGCTTGTCTGTATTGGCAAAGTTAAAAGGGTGGGAATTTGACTATTATGTAGCACATTTAGCCTCTTATTTGGAAGAAAATCCAGAGGGAAATTATAGATACGCATTAGATAATGGCATGAACTTACATGTGGGTCAAGTAAATGCTATGTCAAGCAATGAGGAAAGTGTATTATATATTGAAGAGGGTGGAAGAGAGATTTATGCTGAAGTTGGCTTAAAAATTTTAGCTGAAGAGATTTTAGAATGGAAACAAGAGCAGGGGATTGAGGAATTAAATATTTTTTTACCTGCTGGTACGGGAACAACGGCATTATATTTACAAAAACATAGCATAGATAAAGTCTTTACTACCCCTTGTGTTGGAAATAGCCATTATTTAAAAGAGCAGTTTTTAATGCTTGAAAAAGATGAAAAAATACACCCTACAATTATAATACCCTCAAAAAAACGACACTTTGGAAAGCTCTATAGAGAGTCTTATGTTATTTGGTTAGAATTACAAAAGCAAATGGGCATAGAGTTTGATTTACTCTATGACCCACATGGTTGGCTAACCTTGTTAGAAAATCCAAAACTTTTTGATAAACCATTACTCTATATTCATCAAGGTGGATTGATAGGCAATGAGAGTATGTTAAAAAGATACAAAAGGAAATATGATGAAAATATTTAGTACAAAAGATAAGAATTTTGAAAATGAATTTGATGAATTGTTAAAACGTGGGGCAATGGACATAGATGGGGTAACAACTATTGTTAAAGGACTTCTCGATGAGATTAAAAATGAAGGAAATTCAGCACTTAAAGGACATATTGCAAAATTTGACCGATGGACACCTAAAACGGATGAGGCATTAAATGTCTCTGTTGAGTCGATGGAAAAAGCCTATAATAATATTGATGCAACGCTTAGAGATGCACTTCACCTTGCGTATGATAGAATAGAGAATTATCACCAAAAATTGATGCCTAAATCGTGGTTTGACTATGAAAAAAATGGCAATATGTTAGGACAAAAAGTAACTGCCGTCGATAGTGCAGGACTCTACATTCCTGGAGGAAAAGCAGCCTACCCCTCTTCACTTCTTATGAATGCTATTCCTGCTATTGTAGCAGGAGTTGAAGAGATTGTTGTCTGTACACCTGCCCCTGATAATGAACTCAATGAACTTCTTTTAGCTGCTTGTCATTTATGTA
>Ga0256833_1003303_pt1 | contig 11070 bp, 9 predicted proteins | sample 356284metaG_FD_190535 | JGI IMG/M metagenome (GOLD analysis project Ga0256833, IMG submission 190535) | Hydrothermal vent microbial communities from Mid Atlantic Ridge, Atlantic Ocean - 356-284 | ecosystem: Environmental > Aquatic > Marine > Hydrothermal vents | place: Atlantic Ocean: Mid...
CGGCATCTAGTGCCTCACCCATACTCACCTCTATGCCATCTACTCTTGGCTTTTCTATCCTCTTTGCTTCGTGTATATGCTTGCTCATCAAAGCACACAAAGAGCCATTGCTTGTAGGATGAGATGGCGTCGCTACTAGTTTGGTAGGAAAAGCCGGATCGCAAGTGATCGCACACGCATCCCAACAATCCAGCGGGCAAGCGGTTTGGATCATTTGATCTCCACTTTCAAAAGTGAAGAGAATGGATATTTTGGTGGCAAAATGATCTGAGCCCTGTATGCAGATATAAAGCGTGTATCAGCCTCTTTCCAAATCTTGTCTATTTTGTAAGTCGTCTCATTGCCGTCTATAAAAATCTTTTTATTCTCAATGCCTTTGAGCTCATCACGGTCTAGATATAGAGTCAGCTTAGCACGACTCAAATCATCAGCTATGACAAGCGGCATCCCAGGAGCTGCAAACTCTCCTGTGTGGACCATTATTTTGTAGATATATCTGCCTTTGGGGGCTATATGTTTGTTGGATATTGATTTTTTAAGCATTGCTATTTTGTATTGCATATCCAAAGTCTGCTTGGCAAGGGTAGAGATCTTCTCTTTGATACCAAGCATTTGGTTTTTGGCAGCTATATAAGCCATATTTGCATTATCTATTTGGGCTTGGGAGCTACTACTGAGTGATTTTACCTTTTGATAAAAATCTCTTTTGATAGCGACACTCTCTTTGAGCCCCTCGAGCATCTGATTGTTGATCTCTTGCATCTGCTTCATTAACTCAAGTGACTTTTGGGAGTTTTTGAGGTTTGCTTGATCCAATGCATCATCAATCTGCACTACGCACTCACTAGATACCCTCTTGCCTTCAAGTGACAAATTGGCATCTGTCACAATTCCACCCACTGAAGCTTTGATGGTGGCTCTATCAAAAGGTTCTACCTTGGCATAATGCACCTTGGCACTTAGAAATATAGGTATCAATAATAATAAAAATTTTTTCAAAACGATCCTTTAATGTTAACTTTTAAATTTTAACCAAAAAAACTCAAAACTTAACACCAAAAACCAAAAACTAAAAACTAAAAACTAAAAACTAAAAAGGCACAGCGATAAGCCGGGTTCTGTCGTTGGGTAGCTATTTATCTAGGTCTGCTGTCACCAACAGACTCAAGCGAGACACACAAAAGTGTGAGGCTTATACCTGGTGCCTCTTGCTGCGGACAGGGTTTACCTGGCTGAGGATGTTACCACCCCCACCGGTGGTCTCTTACACCACCCTTTCACCCTTTACCACGGAAGTCTCCTGTCAAAGAGGCAAAGCCCCTTTGACATTCCTCTCACCAAAGCTTCGCCTATCGGCGAGAACTCAAGTTGTGGTTTTCTACTCTCTGTTGCACTTGCCCTCGGATTACTCCGGCCATCCGTTAGATGGAGTCCCGCCTCACATGCAGCCCGGACTTTCCTCTCGTAGCACAACGCTACCAGCAGCTACCTGCTGTGCCTTGGCATAATTATAGCAGAAGTTTGGAAATATAATCTTCTACTTAAGGAGTTATTCGACTACATTCGTGTGTGCATCTTTAAAATTGCAGATAATTTTTAATATATGAGGTCTGTAATTTAAAGTAGACAAAAAATATTTTGTTAAAACTATTGACAAAAATAATTTTGTCTGCTATAATGACAAAAAATAATTTGTCAAAGGAAAAATATGGCAATTATCGTAGGGCAAGCCGTTCGCGGTGAGAATTTTTGGGATAGACCTCATTTGATGGAGGATATAGTAGATAGAATAGATAGCGGTGCACATATCTTGCTGGCAGCTCCTCGTCGCGTAGGCAAGACCTCTTTGATGTATCGTGTGCTTGATACGATGAGTGAAGAGTATATCATCGTTTACATCAATACCGAAGCTGAGCATAGTGTAGATGCTTTTTGGGAGAAGCTGTTTCATGAGCTAATGGATGATGAATTTGTGGGATCATTGACCAAAAAAGCAAATAACTTGTTAAATAAGTTGAAATCTATCCGTATTAGCGAGGCGGGCACTAAAGGTGTTAAGTTTGGTGAAAGTAAGCCAATCGATTACGAAGAAGCCTTTGTCGATTTGTTGAAAAGTATCGATGAGGACAAAAAGCTAATTCTTCTACTAGATGAGTTTTCACAAACAATCGAAAATATCATTAGACATGAGAGCACAGAAAAAGCAGAACAGCTTCTACAAGCACATCGTCAAATCAGACAAAACCATAAACTCTCCGGCAAAAGCGTATTTGTCTATGCCGGCTCTATCGGTCTGGAGAGCGTGGTAGCAAATATCAATGCCTCCAAGCATATCAATGACCTTACCAACATTTCAGTGCCACCTCTTGAAGAGAAAGAGGCTAAAGCCTTTGTAAAAAACTTGTGTAAAACCAACAAGATGGAGATACAAGATAGCGATATCGAGTATCTATTGAAGCAGATTGAGTGGTATATCCCATTTTATATCCAACTACTTACGCTTGAGCTAAGGAGACTTTACAGAATAGAGTCTATCATAAACCAAGAAGTGATCGATCGAGCCATACAAAATGCACTCGCAAGCAAAAAGGACTTCATCCACTGGGAAGAAAGGCTCAATGTCTTACCAAAAGAGAAGAGAGCCTATGCCAAAGAGGTGCTCTCTTTGATCTCCTCACAAGGAGAGGCGGAGTATAAGGAGCTTGCTAATATTGCTACCAAACATCAACTAAGTGAAGACGAGGCAAAAAATATAATACATATGCTCATTTATGATGGCTATATCAACAAGAGCGATGACCGTAGGTATCGCTTCAACTCTCCGTTACTAAAAAGATGGTGGAATGACAATGTCACAAACTAATAATGAAAGATACAAATACACCCCCGATGAGATGTCCCAAGAGGCGTTTTTGAAGCGTTTTGTGGTCAGAAAAGAGGTCTTTGAAGAGATCTTTGATGAGCTCCAAGAGATGGACTACTCTGTGCCAAATCAGCACTATATCATCATAGGGCAACGAGGACAAGGCAAAACAACACTCCTTCGCAAACTCAAAATAGAAGTAGAAAACAACCCCAAACTATCAAAGTTTCTACTGCCGGTGAAGTTTAGTGAGGAGCAATATGGATTAAGGGGGCTTTGTAGATTTTGGGAGGAGATAGCGGATTATCTAGAGGATCATTACAAAGAGATGTTTGACGGACTTTTTGAGCGTATCGAAGCACATATCGATGAAGAGAGTTATCCGCTAAAGTGCTTTGACTACCTTGAAAAAGAGCTCAAAAAGAGAAGCAAAAAACTTTTGATGCTAGTCGATAATATCGATGAGTTTCTCTCCAAACTCAAGCCTGATGAGCAACACCGTCTCAGAGAGATTTTGCTTACAAATTCAAGCTTTGTCATCGTAGGCGGATCAACCAAGATGTTTGAGCAGCAGTATGACTATAGCAAGCCGTTTTATGAGTTTTTCAAGATCATACGCCTTGAAGGGTTGAGCTTTGAGGAGTCTGCTGCTCTGTTGCGTGTGCTTGGAGACGAGAAGCAAACAAAAAAGATAGAGTATATCATCGAGCATACTCCCGAACGCATAGAGGCATTAAGACGCATCACCGGAGGGGTGCCTAGGACTATGATCATGCTGTTTGATATCTTTGTCGAGGATAATGCCGATGCGTTTGATGATCTTATGAGGGTGCTTGATGATGTCACGCCACTTTACAAAGATCGCATGGATAAGCTACCTCCTGTCCTTCAAGAGATCGTCCATACTATCGCACTCAACTGGGATGGTATGAGCACCAAAGAGATAGCCCGAAAAACTAGGATGGAGAGCAAAGTAGTCTCCGCACAGATGAAGCAGCTAGAGAAGTATCAGATCGTCATCTCAGAATCGGTAGGCAAAAACAAAATCTATCTGATCAAAGAGCGGTTTTTCAACATCTGGTATCTGATGCGATATGGCAGGAAAAAGGATCGTGCAAGGGTCGAGTGGCTGGTTAAGTTTTTGCTTGCGTGGTATGGCACCAAAGAGCTTGAGACAAAAGCAAAAGCCTTTAGAGATAAACTAGCTCACGGAGAACATTTGAACGAGCATTATGTCTTTATGATGACAGAGGCAATGGGCTATACTGGGTATTTGAAGATGGAGGACGAGCATAAACTAAAGCAAACTGCCAAAGGGTATCTTAAACAACAGCACTCATCGTATGTCAGAGAGGTTTCAAAGTCAGATAAAGAGGTATTAAAAGAGGCTTTTGAATTGCGAGAGAATGGTGACTTGGAAGGTGCGATCCACATATTACGCAAATCAGGCAAAGAAAGTGGGATTATTTTGGATATCTTGGGAATGCTTTATTTCATATATGGTGACGCAGGTCAAGCAGAGGAGTATTTCCTTAAAGCCATCGAAAGTGGCAATACGGATGCAATGAATAATCTTGGTATTCTATATGCAGGACAAAAGATATACAACAAAGCAGAGGAGTATTTCCTTAAAGCCATCAAAAGTAGCGATACGGATGCATTAAATAGTTTGGCATGGTTTTATTATGAGAGGCGGATGAAGCATGATAAAGCTTTAGAGTATGCACATCAAGCGTATGACACACAAAAAATCTTTGAGGCTACACATACCTATGCAGTGATACTGCTCTGGCAAGAGATGTTCGAGCAAAGCTATCGTATGTTTGAAGAGTGGCTGAGTTATGATGGTGCCGTTGAGAAAGAAGGGCGGGTAACGGAGTATTTTTTGTTGCTTATGGCAAAAGGACAATACTACAAAGCCAAAGCGTTTTTTGAGATGCCCAAGTATCAGCTCAAAGAGCGGTATAAGCCGTTGTGGTATGCATTGATGACATTGATGCAAGATGAGTTTCCCGCTGAGATTAAAAAGATGGGAAGCGAACTCAAAGAGACAGTCGATGAGGTCATTGCCAAGATCGAAGTGATGCGAGAAAAGTATAGTATTTGATCTACTCTTTTTTATGATTTAAATTGAGTTGTGTTTCCACTTAAGGAGTTATTCAACTACATTCGTATATATTTGTTGCTCAAAATCTCTCGGGGTGCCCTGATGGGCTGAGAAGATAGTAATCTACCCGTTGAACTTGAACCGGATTATACCGGCGTAAGGAAGAGAACTACATATTGCCTCTATGGATATTTTTTATCCAAACAAATGCAATCATTCTCTTTCCTTATTGAAGACAACAGATAAGGAAAAATATGACTATCAACAATAAACACTTTAGTGCTTCAAACTCAATCATCACCACCGATGCAATAAGCGGCTCACAAAAGATATATATCCACGGCAAGCAGCACCCATATATCAAAGTGCCTATGCGTCAAATCAATCTAACTAATGGCGAAGAGCTTGTGGTGTATGATACTTCAGGGGTATATACCGATGCAGATGCAGAAATAGATGTGACCAAAGGCATAGAGCCTGTCAGAAAAGATTGGATCTTGGATAGAGGCGATGTGGAGGAGTATGATGGTAGAGTCGTCCAACCCGCTGATGATGGATACAATAGCGATGAGCAACTCAAATATGCAACCGCGGGCTCCAAATCTCTGTATCGCAAACCCCTAAGGGCCAAAAGGGGCAAAAATGTAACTCAGCTACACTATGCCAGACAGGGCATCATCACTCCTGAGATGGAGTATGTAGCAATCAGAGAAAATCAAATGTTGGAGTGGACCAAAGAGTATCTATCTGATCAACAGAGAAACAATCGACTCAAAGGCAATAGCTTTGGAGCAAATCTACCCGAAAAGATTACACCCGAATTTGTGCGTAATGAGATAGCCCAAGGTAGAGCCGTAATGCCTCTAAATATCAACCATCCTGAGGCTGAGCCTATGATCATTGGGAGGAACTTTTTGGTCAAGGTCAATTCAAATATTGGCAACTCAGCCACCACCTCAAGCATAGAAGAGGAGGTCGAAAAGATGGTGTGGGCTACCAGGTGGGGCTCTGATACCGTGATGGATCTAAGCACTGGCAAAAACATACACACCACTAGAGATTGGATACTTCGCAACTCTCCTGTGCCGATTGGAACGGTGCCTATATATCAAGCACTCGAAAAGGTCAACGGTGTGGCTGAAGATTTGACTTGGGAGGTGTTTAGAGATACACTTATAGAGCAAGCTGAGCAGGGTGTGGACTACTTCACGATCCATGCAGGATTGCTGCTTCATCATGTGCCTATGACCACTGATAGAGTCACGGGTATCGTCTCTAGGGGTGGATCCATCATGGCAAAATGGATGATTAGCCATCACAAAGAGAATTTTCTCAATACCCACTTTGAAGAGATTTGTGAGATTATGAAAGCTTATGATGTGACCTTTTCGTTGGGTGATGGATTGAGACCCGGATCTGTAGCCGATGCCAATGATGAGGCTCAATTTGCAGAGCTCAAAGAGCTTGGCAGGCTCACTCAGATAGCTTGGAAGCGTGATATCCAAACTATCATAGAGGGACCTGGGCATGTGCCGATGCATATGATCAAAGAGAATATGGACAAGCAGCTTGAGTATTGCCACGAAGCACCATTTTATACGCTAGGACCACTCACTACCGATATAGCTCCTGGGTATGATCATATCACCTCAGGCATCGGGGCGGCTATGATTGGATGGTATGGAACGGCGATGCTATGTTATGTCACCCCCAAAGAGCACCTTGGATTGCCTGATAAGAATGATGTCAAAGAGGGGCTAATTACCTACAAACTAGCAGCCCACGCGGCAGATATCGCCAAAGGTCACCCCGGTGCAATTGCTAGAGATCACGCAATGAGCAGGGCTAGATTTGAATTTAGATGGGAGGATCAATTCAACATTTCACTAGATCCTGAGCGTGCTAGAGAGTATCACGATGAGACGATGCCCGCCATATCAGCCAAACAAGCACACTTTTGCTCAATGTGCGGTCCTAAGTTTTGCTCTATGAAGATATCTCAAGATGTCAGAGATTATAGCGATGAACAGATAGCACAAGGGATGGATGAGATGAGCCAAAAATTCAAAGAAACAGGCTCAGAGATATATCTAGATACAGATAAGGATAGATGATGAAAGTAGCAATTGTCGGTGCCGGACTCGTCGGCAGAGTGCTAGCTATCAACCTCATCCAAAAGGGTGGATATGAGATCACATTTTTTGAAAAGGGTGACAAAGAGTCAGTCTCGGCTGCAGGCTTTACCGCTGCTGGTATGCTAGCTCCTTATGCAGAGCTTGAGAGTGCCGAGTCAGAGATATTTGAGCTAGGGCATAGATCTATCAAATTGTGGCCAAATATACTCAAAGAGATAGGATTGTTTGACGGATACCAACAAAAAGGCACTATCATCACGGCACACCTCCAAGATATGAGCGAAATGAAGCACTTTATAGATACCATCAAACACAAAGTAGATACTGCTGATACTATCAAGACAATAGACAATGATGCTATCAAAGAGCTTGAACCGGATCTAGCCAGACACTCATTTGGCTACTATATACCATCTGAAGGGGTAGTAGATGCTCAGAGATTTATGGCTTTTAGTGTCAACTATTTCGATAGACAACCAAATGTTGACTTCAGAGAGTGGACCAAGGTAGATCATCTATCGCCATACACAGTGCACATAGGGGATAAAACTGAGCAGTTTGATTGGGTATTTGATACTAGAGGCTTGGGAGCCAAGGAGCATTTTGATGATCTCAGGGGTGTCAGAGGCGAAGTGATTTGGGTAGAGGCAAACGATATAGATATCACACGCCCCACAAGACTTATGCACCCTAGATACAAGATCTATATCGTCCCTAGAGGCAATGGGTGTGAAGGGATTGATTTGGATTATTGCAAAGATTGCAAGCTATCACAAACTACCGGATACAAAAGATATATTATAGGAGCTACAGAGATAGAGAGCGAAGATCTATCAGATATATCGGTGCGATCTACTATGGAGCTGCTCTCGGCACTATACACCGTCAATCCCGCTTTTGGGGAGGCAAGGATAGTCAATACGGAGACAAATGCACGCCCCGCATTTGCAGATAATCTCCCAAGAATCGAGAAACAAGCCGGACTCACACGGATAAATGGCTTATATCGACACGGATATCTATTGTCTCCTGCCATTGTGGAGAGGGCACTAAATTTTCAAGATTAGGAGTGGCTTTGATAACTATAACTATAAACTCATCAGAGAAAAAAATCGACAAGGAGATAAGCCTAAGCGATCTACTCAAAGAGCTTGGCTACGACAAAGAGTGGATGGGAGTAGCAATCAACGGCGACTTCATCCCAAAAAGCAAACACCCTCAAACTATCATCAAAGATCAAGATGAGATAGAGGTTCTAAGTCCGGTATCAGGAGGATAAGATTGGAGAATAGTATGAAAAATATGCAAAATCTAAAAATAGGCGACAAAGAGCTAAAGAGCAGACTGTTTATAGGCAGTGCTCTGTATCCATCACCGGCAATTATTATGGATGCGATAAAGGCTTCGGGTGCAGAGGTAGTGACTGTATCATTAAGAAGACAAGGCGTCAACAAAGATGCCGGAGAGAGCTTTTGGAATCTTATCAAATCGCTTGATCTCAATATTTTGCCAAATACGGCAGGATGCCACAGTGCCAAAGAGGCTATTACGATCGCACAAATGTCAAGAGAGATATTTGGCACCAATTGGATCAAACTTGAGGTGATCGGGGATCAATACAACCTCCAGCCAGATCCCTATGAGACACTTGAAGCTGCCAAAGTCTTGATCAAAGATGGCTTTGAGGTGTTTCCATACACAACAGATGATTTGGTAGTAGCCAAGAGACTTGTGGATGCAGGATGCCGGATATTGATGCCGTGGGGCTCACCCATAGGATCAGGCAAAGGATTAGCCAATCCGGACAACCTCAAGGCGATCAGAGAGGCATTTGACGATGTAGTGCTTGTGGTAGATGCTGGTATAGGCAAGCCATCGCACGCTATTGAGGCGATGGAGCTAGGGTATGATGCAGTTTTGATCAACTCAGCAGTTGCACTATCTCAAGAGCCAATAAAAATGGCACAAGCATTTGCAAAAGCCATAGAGGGTGGCAGAATCGGATATGAAGCGGGCTTTATGCAACAAAGAGAGCTAGCCTCTCCATCCACGCCGACAGTAGGCACGCCATTTTGGCATCAAGTTTCATAGGATACAAAATGAGATTTCCAAAATGCGACGAAACTCCACTTGGCATCTATCCTATTGTAGATCGTGCAAACAAGCTAAAACCTCTATATGAGTGCGGTATCACCACCACACAACTACGCATCAAAGATCTCCAAGGAAAAGAGCTGGAAGATGAGATAATAGAAGCTATCAAGCTATCTAGAGAGTATAATGCAAGATTTTTTCTCAATGACTATTGGGCTCTTGCCATCAAGCACAAAGCCTACGGTGTGCACCTAGGGCAGGAGGATATACAAGAAGCAGATATCAATGCCATATATAGTGCCGGTCTCAGACTAGGTATCAGCACCCACAATCCAAGTGAGATAGATATAGCTATGAAGTTTGAGCCAAGCTATCTAGCGATCGGTCCTGTCTATCTGCCTATCTCCAAAAAGCTTACATATCCGCCAATTGGTATAGATGGCTTGATTGATTACTCAAAACTATCAAACTACCCAATAGTTGCAATCGGAGGCATAACCCAAGAGAATATATCCAAAGTAGCATCAGCCAATGCCGCAAGCGGTATAGCAATGATATCGGCTGTTTTGGATGCAAACGGCAATATATCCAAATCCAAAACAAAACAACTGATAGAGGCGGTCAAACCATATGGACTCTAAACGCACCCCCACCATACTCACTATCGCGGGCTCTGATCCATCCGGCGGTGCAGGCATCCAAGTAGATATTAAGACCATCCACGCACTTGGCGGATATGCTTTGAGTGCTATCACATCCCTGACGGCACAAAACTCCACAGGCGTCATCGACTCATATGTAGTGCCTGAGAAGATATTTGCCCTTCAGCTAGAGGCTCTGCTTGATGATGTGCAGATTGATGCCATCAAAATAGGAATGTTGGGAAGTGCTCAGACAATAGAAGCCTTAGCCAAAATAGTGTCAAAATACAACTGCAAAAATATAGTCATAGATCCCATAATCAAAAGTAGCAGTGGCAAAACTCTCATCACCGATGATGCAATATCAGCTATGAAGCAAACACTATTTCCTCTCGCCAAAATAATCACCCCAAACATTCCTGAGTTTGAAAGGATTTTTGATATTGATACAAATGGGATCGATATCAATGACTTAGACAGCAAAAAGCTACTCAAAAAGATCAAAGCAGAGTATATATTGTTAAAGGGTGGACATAGCAGTGACAGTGCCCACTCCACAGATCATCTAATCTCCAGAGACAACATTCAAAGCTTCTCATCACCCCGCATCCAAACAGATCACACTCACGGCACCGGCTGCATACTATCATCCGCCATCGCAACCAACCTAGCCAAAGGCTTTTGTATTGAAGAGAGCATCAGACTTAGCAAACAATTTTTATATAAACAGATGCAAAAAGGATATCCCCACCTCAACTACCTAAAACCGGAGCAAAAAAGAGCTCTAAATATACTTTAAGATAGCTCTTTTGTCTCCTCTAATCTACGAATTTTAAGCCTTGAGCTTTCCGCAGTTTGGAAGTGAAGACTTTAGTCTCGCCAAATGTTTGGCTTTGCAGTTGTTTTGTATCTTAAAAATAAATATCATCAATGGATTAAAGCGGATTTATCAACAATTGAAGTTTTGTGTGGGACTGAAGTCTCCACTTCCTCTTTGTGCTTTATGCTTTAAGCTCCTCTAAGATAGCTTCTTTGTCCTATCATAACAAGCTCTTACGGCATCGATAAAGCTGGCTCTTACTCCGCCTTTTTCTAGAGCTTCTATGCCTGCTATTGTGGTGCCGCCTGGGGAGGTGACTTTGTCTTTGATGATGGCTGGGTGTTCATCTGATAGGAGTGCTCCCATACCATCCATAAGCCCTGCTACTATCTCATAGCTTTTGTCTCTTG
>Ga0256833_1003305_pt1 | contig 11069 bp, 13 predicted proteins | sample 356284metaG_FD_190535 | JGI IMG/M metagenome (GOLD analysis project Ga0256833, IMG submission 190535) | Hydrothermal vent microbial communities from Mid Atlantic Ridge, Atlantic Ocean - 356-284 | ecosystem: Environmental > Aquatic > Marine > Hydrothermal vents | place: Atlantic Ocean: Mid...
GGCTTAGCAAAACCAAAAGCGGTTTGCGCCGATGCAGAAGAGCTTCCCTTTAAACCAGCGAGTATTGATCTGATTGTTTCTAGCTTAATGTTGCAATGGAGCAATGATCTTGCCAAAACCTTTGCTGGTTTTCACAGTGTATTAGCACCTAACGGTCTTTTATTGTTTGCCACTTTTGGTCCTGATACTTTAAAAGAGTTGCGCCAGAGCTGGGCAGAGGTTGATGATAGCCCGCATACCAGTGCTTTTATTGATATGCACGAAATTGGTGATGCACTTTTACAAGCAGGTTTTATCAATCCAGTGACTGATATGGAAATGATAACCATGACTTATGCCGATGTGTGTCAATTGATGCGCGATATTAAGAATATTGGCGCAAGCAATACCGATAGTCAGCGCAGTAAAGGTCTAATGGGGAAGCAGAAATTTAAGGCATTTGAACAGGCTTATGAGCAGTTTAAAACCGCTGAAGGGCTTTATCCTGCAACTTGGGAAGTTATCTATGGACACGCTTGGGTGGGTGAGGGGATTAAGCTAGATAATTATGAAAAGATTATTCCTATTGTTACTGCTAAGGAACGCGCATGAAATATCTCAGAATAATCTATCGACTTACTGCCCTTGTTATCTTATCTATTAGTGGATTAGTGCTGATGGGCATTTATTCTCCGCGTGGAAAATCCCAAAAAAATATACTGGGTATTAGTCAAAAACAGAAAAATATCAGGGCGTGGTGGCTGAAAAAAGTAGTCTCTATCGTTGGTATCACACTGAGCGTTAAAGGTGAAAGCCATAAAGAGTCAGCTATGTGGGTTGCAAATCATGTGTCTTGGCTGGATATTCCCATAATAGGGAGCGAAGGGGCAGCTTTTTTATCTAAGGCTGAAGTACGAAAATGGCCTGTGATTGGTTGGTTAGGTGAGAAAGGAGGCACGGTATTTATCCAACGAGGTGGCAAAAATGCCTCACAAAAAGCCTCAGAAAAAATTTCAGAGACTATCAAGGCAGGAGATAATATTCTGATATTTCCTGAAGCAACCACGGGTAATGGCTATGAATTAAAGCAATTTCATGCACGAATATTTGCCCCAGCGATTGATCATCAGCTATCTGTGCAGCCTATTGCTATACGTTATTTGGATGCGCAGGGGGATTTTCATCCTGCTGTGTTCTGGGGTGATGAAAGTTTTATGAATAATCTAATGTCTATATTAGGTGCATCAGGAATTCATGTAGAGCTTACCTTTTTCCCTATTATTGAAGGTCACAAATTCTCAGAAAGAAAACCTCTTGCTAAATATGCTGAAAATCAAATTCGGGAGCTTGTGGAAAAAACAAAACTGAGATAAATTGCTGTGTTGCTCCGCTTGAAAAATAATCAATGTAATCAAAGGTAAAAAAAATGCCCATAACTCCAAGCTCCTACCCCTATGCGCGAATGCGTCGAATGCGTCGTGATGATTTTTCACGTCGATTAATGCGTGAAAATGTATTAACAGTCAATGACCTTATCTACCCTGTGTTTGTGATTGAAGGTGAAAACAAACGTGAAGAAATAGCATCTATGCCTGATGTTGAACGCTTGAGTATTGATCTTTTAGTAAAGGAAGCTAAAGAAGTTGCAGCATTGGGCGTACCTATGATGGCATTGTTTCCTGTTGTTGGTAGCAAGCAAAAGTCAGATATGGCAGAAGAAGCATATAACCCCGATGGCTTGGCGCAACGTGCCGTGAAAGCGATTAAAAAAGCCGTGCCAGAGTTAGGCATAATGACTGATGTGGCACTCGACCCTTTTACCTCGCATGGTCAAGATGGCTTGATGAATGATGAAGGCTATATTATGAATGACGAGACGGTTGAAGTGCTGGTTTCGCAGGCTGTCTCTCATGCCGCAGCGGGTGCAGATGTGGTCGCACCTTCTGATATGATGGATGGTCGTATTGGCAAAATTCGTGAAGCACTCGAAAGTGCAGGCTATAGCAATACCCGAATCATGGCGTATTCAGCCAAATATGCCTCAAGCTTTTATGGTCCATTTCGTGATGCCGTAGGTTCGGCAGGAAACCTAGGTGGTGGCAATAAATACAGCTATCAACAAGACCCAGCAAACAGTGATGAAGCACTTTATGAGGTCGCGCTTGATCTACAAGAAGGTGCTGATATGGTTATGGTAAAACCAGGAATGCCCTATCTGGATATCGTGCGTCGTGTTAAAGATGAGTTTAAAGCCCCCACCTATGTGTATCAGGTTAGTGGTGAATACGCCATGCTAAAAGCAGCAGCACAAAATGGCTGGCTCGATGAAAAAGCAGTCGTTATGGAAGCATTGTTAGGATGTAAACGCGCAGGGGCAGATGGGATTTTAACTTACTATGCAAAAAGTGTTGCAGAGTGGTTAAAATAGGTTTTTGTACTCCATCAATATTGGTTTGATGGGGTAAAGCAAGTTTGTAGATGTAGATACCTGCACATACCCATCCCCCCCTTTTTTTACATATTTTAACCTGCTGTATTCTTCTCGACCCAACGAGTAGAACCTTCTACAAGGTTTTCTTTCTTCCAAAAAGGAGCGCGATGTTTTAGAGCCTCCATTAAAAACCGACAGGCATCAAAGGCCGCTGCTCGATGTGCTGACCAGACGGCAACTAATACAATAGGTTCAGCGGGAAGAATTTCTCCAACGCGATGTACAATCAGGGTATTTTGAACCGCCCACTGTTCACAAGCCTCATCAATAATTTGATGGAGTTGTCTTTCAGTCATTGCAGGATAATGTTCAAGCACCATGCTGTTTACATCATCACCTTCATTAAAGTCTCGCATAGTTCCGATAAAGCTCGCTGTTGCGCCATAATCAGTTTTACCCTGCATACTTTGGTTCTGATAATCCTGCTGCAACTTCCAAGGATCAAAAATTGACTCAACAATTTCAATTTTGCGCAAACTAGCCACCTGTAACTGGCGGAAAAAACGCCACCTCATCACCATCTTTCACAAAGGCATCAATACTTGTATATTCCTGATTGACGGCAACCAGCAACTCATCAGGCAAGCTATCGCGCCCTGTTGCTTTCATCCAAAGCTGAGTGACCTGAACTGAACCATTATTAGCATCAGATATATCTATCTTGTCACTTGCCCGACCAATTTCTTCTCTTAAACTGGCAAAATATAGAACTTTAATACTCATAAGCGAAATGTAGCATAAATAAAGGATTTCCGTTTGAGTTTCCTCTAACGTTAGTTTGATGGGAAAAGTGGCTCTCTGTGATTCCTTTACGGTTTTCTACATTATAAAAAATGTAAAAAAAGGGGGGGATGGGTATCTACAAATTTATTCTGACCTGAATCCATCAAACCAATATTGATGGAGTACTAGCCTACTTTATTATATGATTCGCATCATAAAAAATAACCAATTTATGGAGAAATATCTATATGCTAAGTATAGCTTATAAAAGTTTTTTGGGGAAAAGTCCGAACTGGTTTAAAACCTTAATACTGGTTTTCTTGCTTGCTTGCTTTCCTTTAATGCTAATCTTTGGCAAAACAGTCGTTGGCTGGACATTTATTGCCATGTTTATACTTGCTTTGGCTATGGCTCTAAAGTGTTACCCCTTGCAATCTGGAGGGCTATTGGCAATAGCCGCCTTGCTAATTGGTTTAACATCTCCCGAAACAGTCTGGCATGAAATTCAACAGAATCTTGGCGTAATTTTACTATTGGTCTTCATGGTCAGTTTTATTTACTTCATGCAACCATTGCTGATTTTCATTTTTGGTAAAATTTTATTAAAAGTTGAAAATAAAATAGCACTCTCCCTAATGTTTTCATTTGCAGCTGCTTTTTTATCAGCTTTCCTTGATGCTTTAACCGTAACCGCAGTTTTGATTTCTGTATTTGTTGCCCTTTACGGCGTTTATGAAAAAGTCCATTCGACAATCGGTATTGATTATAATGAAAATGATACTTTCGACCGCAAGGAAATGGGCGGCGATTCGCTGGAAGAATTCCGTGGATTTTTACGTTCTCTTGTTATGCACGGAGCAGTTGGCACAGCATTAGGTGGTGTCATGACTTTGGTTGGTGAGCCTCAAAACTTATTAATAGGTGAAAAAATGGGTTGGCATTTTGCCGAATTTGCACTACAAATGGCGCATGTTACTGTCCCTGCTGTTATAGCTGGCTTCCTCGTTGTTATTATTGTCGAAAAAACTAAAACTTTTGGTTATGGTGCGCAACTAGAGCCGCATGTACGAGAAATACTGAAAGGGTATATTGAAAAACAAGATGCTGAACGAACAGATCCAGAGAAGTATGCTTTAATTATTCAGGGTATATGTGCTGTTTTACTTATTTTGGGCTTGGCATTTCATATAATGGAAGTTGGTTTAATTGGCTTAATGCTTCTTGTTATTGTTACGGCCTTAACAGGAATTATTGAAGAAAGTCGTATTGGTCATGCTTTTGAAGAATCTCTACCTTTCGTATCTTTACTGGTAATTTTCTTTGTCATAGTTGGTTTAATCCATGATCAGCACTTATTTACTCCTATAGTAGAATGGGTTTTACAACTCCCACAGGAAGAGCAACCTAAAGCATTCTTTCTAGCCAACGGCATTTTATCAGCAATTAGTGATAATGTATTTGTTGCTACGGTATATATAAACGAAGTAAAAGCCGCTTTTGACGCAGGAACAATATCCCGTGAGCATTTTGAAACATTAGCCGTTGCAATTAACACAGGAACGAATCTACCCAGTGTTGCGACACCTAACGGTCAAGCTGCATTTTTATTCCTACTAACCTCAGCACTAGCTCCAGCAATACGCTTAGGTTATATGAAAATGGTTATTATGGCTCTGCCCTATACAATCGTATTAACCATTATTGGCTACCTAGCCCAATAAAATGCCTAATTTTATTTATTTTTAGACTACACTAAATATTAATCAATCAATCAATCAATTAGAGCCTATGACTTTTAAGACTACCGATATATGCGATAAACTTTGTGGTACAAGCCCAACGAATCAATGTGACTTTGCCCAAGTTACTGGCAATAGTTTTGTAAGCTACGGTGGAAAAAGTAAATTCTACGGAGAAATTGTTACTTTAAAATTATTTGAAGATAATCAACTTGTTCGAGATCAGCTTGAGTCAGATGGCACGGGAAAAGTGCTTATTATTGATGGTGGAGCATCAATGCGCCGCGCTTTACTCGGTGATCAACTTGCTCTCAAAGCACTTGAAAATGGCTGGCGTGGCATACTCATCAATGGTTGTATCCGTGACTCAGTAGATATAGCCAAACTGGATTTAGGTGTACTAGCACTTGGCACTCACCCGCACAAAAGCAGTAAAAAAGGAGTCGGTGAAATCAATGTTTCAATCACATTTAATGACTTAAACTTTGCACCAGCAGACTTTGTTTATATTGATGAAGATGGAATAGTCGTATCTGAAAAGCCATTGATAACCTAGGAGGCTGTCCGAGAACTAAGAATTGACTGCAAATCCCATAAACATCATAATCTGAGCTTATCAAATTCGTTAAATAGAACAACTATTCGCCTCTTTTGATAAACCCACCTTATAATATTTCTGAAATTTTCGTTTCAATCCTAGTTCTCAGACAGCCTCCTAGGAATCTGCATGGAATAAGTTGAGTCATTATGACGTGAGATTTTTGTTTCTGAGCCAATGATCTCAAGACTAAGTTGGGCTTTAGCGAAACTTAGAAGCTTCGGCAGAAGCATAGTTATTCTATGCGAGGATTGAGATCATTGGCTCAGAAGCAAAAAGGCAAGTCAGAATGATCAAGTTATTTCAAGCTTGTCATATTGTTCAGGTTCAACATCTGGAACTTTAGACATGGCTTCTAAAAATGCTGCTTTATCTCCTTTTTTGGATCTTTCTAATAAATAGTCTTCAGTCATCAGAGCTGACATTTTTTCAGCTACTGCAGATGCTATAAATTGATTAATAGAAATACCCTCTTTTTTTGCCAGAAACTTCACCTCATCATGAAGAGAGTTTGCCAACCTTAAACTAAGTGTACTCATAATAAACCTCTTTTAGTCATATACTCGTGTGGAGTCACTGCTGTTATTCCAAATTTATCACACCCCATAAAGTCCTTTTTATTGAATGTTATGATGTATCTACTTTCTGATTTTACAGCAACTTCAAGCACTAAATCATCTTTTGGATCTTTTAAGAAAGGTCGCCACAAATAGAATATTTTGTGAATTTTTGATTTACTTAAATAGTAATCAAGGATCGCATCAACTTCCTTTTGTGTCAGGTTATCAACTACCCCTTCTCTTTTTGCTACTGACTTGTACTCGATAAAGAGTGGTACTGAAATATTAGGTATAAATAAATCTTTTAGAAGCAACATCATTAACTTATATGATGCTCCATTTTTAGACTTTAAAGCACTTATAACAACATTAGTATCTATAGTAACAATATCCATTATTAGTATTATATTTGATACCAAAAATATAACAAGAGGATATTTAAATCTGATCATCTAACAGTAATTCCACTATATGATACTTATCGACCTTAACGCCTCACATAACCCAAGACCCCCTTGCTACAAACAAAAAACTCTATAATTTTCTGCACTATAAAAAAATGCAAAAAAGGGGGGGTATTACTCGGTATTAGTTAATATTACTCGGCTACCCATTCTCCTGATTTTCCGCCGCTCTTTTTTAAGAGTCGTACACCATCAATGACCATGCCGCGATCAACTGCTTTACACATATCATAAACGGTTAATAGGGCAACCTGCGTGGCATTCAATGCTTCCATTTCTACGCCTGTTTGACCACTGACTTCAACGGTTGCCTGACAATAAACAGCGGGGGGTTGTGCTTCTGTTGTAAGCTTGATATCAACATGGGTTATTGCAAGAGGGTGGCAAAGTGGAACTAAGTCTGCTGTTTTTTTAGAAGCCATAATCCCTGCAATACGGGCAATTCCTAAAACATCTCCTTTTTTATTATCACCTTCAATAATGCGTTGAAGAGTTTCAGGCTGCATTAAAATACGTCCTTCTGTTACAGCAATACGCTTAGTCACCGCTTTGCCGCCTACATCAACCATGTGTGCATCGCCTTGCTGATTAAAATGAGTGAGTCCGTTATTTGTTTCTGTCATAGTTGTTTTGCCAGTGAGCGATATGAAGATTTAGTTTGTATTTATGCTTTTTTCATTTGTCCATCAATTAGGGTATAGATTTTATCCATCTTTTCAGCAAGTTGCATATCATGTGTGACAATGACAAAGGCTGTTTTCATTTCTTGATTAAGCTCTTGCATTAACTCAAATATTTGTTGTGCTGTTTTATGATCAAGGTTGCCTGTTGGCTCATCGGCTAAAACTGCTTGTGGCTTTGAAACGAGTGCACGCGCTATGGCGGCGCGTTGTCTTTCACCACCTGAGAGTTGCCCTGGTTTGTGTTTTGTGCGCTTAGCTAAGCCGACTTTGGTGAGTATTTCTTCTGCCATTGATGATGCTTCGGCGACGGGCAAACCACGGATGAGAAGTGGCATGGCTATATTTTCGAGTGCGCTAAATTCGGGTAGTAAATGATGAAATTGATAGATAAAGCCTAGCGATTGGTTGCGTAATATACCGCGTTCGGTATCTGATAATTCAGCAATATCTTTATTGAGAATTTGAACCTTGCCTTCGGTCGCTAAGTCTAGCCCGCCAAGAATATGTAGCAAGGTACTTTTGCCACTTCCTGAGCTACCTACTATGGCAATTTTTTCACCTGCATGTATATCAAGCGTGATACCTTTTAAAACTTCAACATCAAGCTTGCCCTCGGTGAAACGCTTGTAGATATTTTGACAGGATATAATTGTTTCTGAATTCATAATAATTTCTTCTTATTTATCTTAGGACTCAGGAGTAAATAACTTACGAAACATAACTTGCCTTTTTGCCCCAGATTGGATGATCTAAAGTCGTTGCGTAGAATAACTATGCGCCTCTTTAGATCATCCAATCTGAAACAAAAATTCTGCGTTAACTTCCGCAACTTATTTAATCCTGAGTCCTTATTCATATCGTAATGCCTCGGCTGGGTGTACCTTTGAGGCTTTCCACGCAGGGAAAATAGTTGCAATAATTGCCAGTAAAAAGGAGCTAAGCGCTATTAGTATTAGATCCATCAGTTCAATTTTTGTATCAATTTGAGTGATTCCATGAACTTCTGCTTTTAAAAAGTGCATATTTAAAAGCTGCTCTAACCAATGCACAATATCAGAAAGATTTGAGGCAACGATTACGCCAAGAATAATACCAATAACAGTTCCAATAATCCCCAAGACACCGCCTTGAACGATAAATACACGCATTATTTGCCCACCAGACATGCCTAGTGTTCTGAGTATGGCAATATCAGCTTGTTTTTCAGTCACAACCATTATTAAGGTTGATACGAGATTAAAAGCGGCGACCCCTACTATTAGAATTAAAACCATAAAAAACATGGTTTTCTGAAGTTTAATGGCTTTAAAGATATTGGCTTGTTGGGTTGTCCAATTGGTTATCAAGTAATCATCAACAGAATTCTTAGCTATCGCACTGGTGACTTCTTGTGCCTTATATAGATCATCAAGTTGAACCCGCAAGCCCGTCACATTATCGGGCATTTCAAAAAGTTCAGCGGCATCATCCAAATGAATGTAGGCTGTGCCTGCATCATACCATTGCATATCAACCTTAAAAGTGGCAACTAAAGTGAAGTCTCGAAAAATGGGAAACATTTTTCCGACCTCTGATACTTCGCCTGCAACTCCTTGATTTTGTGGGCTTAGCAAGGTAACAGTATCACCGACTTTAACATTTAGATTTTTAGCGAGTGTTTCACCTAAAATGATATTAAATTCACCAGACTTTAGTGTATTTAAACCAGCAGGTTTGGAGATAAATTGGTTAATCGTCCCAATATTTTTTTCATAATCTGGTAATACTGCTTCAAGTAATGTGGCCTGTACTTTATCTGCTTCTTTAAGCATCACTTGTTTTTCAATAAATGGGGCTGCCGCAATCACATGCTTTGTTTTTAGTACCTGTTCACGGCGTTTTTGCCATGCAGGTAGCTTCCAATCTGAGTCAGTTACCGTGACATGCGAGAGCATTCCCAAAAATCTATCTCGCATACCTGCTTCATAGCCATTCATTGCTGATAGAACCGTGATTAGCACGGTAACACCTAATGCAATTCCGACCACTGATGCTAAAGAAATAAATGAAATAAAGTGGTTATTACGTTTTGCTTTGGTATAGCGTAAGCCAATAAAGGCAGAAAGAGGATGAAACATTATTCATACCTCAATGAGTCTGCTGGCTGAACTTTTGCAGCACGACTGGCAGGGTATAAAGTTGCGAGTATAGCTAAGACAAAAGCACCAATGGCGATAGCAAAAACTTGTAGCCATTTTATGTGGGAAGGTAAGCGTGAGTCTGTTCCTGTGTATATCAAGTCTCTAGGCAATATTTGAATATTAAAAAGCCCTTCTATAGTTGTTAAAATCGGGTCAATATTTAAGGCGAGTAACACCCCTAATATCGCCCCAATCAGTGCACCTGCAAAGCCGATAATTGTTCCCTGTACCATAAAAATTCTTTTAATTTGTTTTGCCGACATACCCTGAGTGCGCAAAATAGCTATATCTGCCTGTTTGTCATTAACTACCATAACTAAAGTAGATATAAGATTGAAAACAGCAACCAAAACAATAAGAAATAGAATAAAAGACATGACTAATCTTTCGATTTTCATTACTTGAAAAAGGCTTTTATTTTCACTTCCCCAGTCTGTAACTTTATATTTATCGCCAAGCTCGGCTTGTAGTTGCTGTGCTAAAACGGGAGCTTTATAAAGATCATTAAGCTTGAGACGAATACCAGATACATTTTTTCTGGTGCGAAATAGTTTTGATGCGTCTCGCAGGCCAATATAAGCGGTTGAAGCATCATATTGCCCCATATTCATGCGATACACTGCCGCCACGGTAAAGCGTTTAGTACGAGGAATCATACCAGCAGGTGTTACTTTTACCTGAGTTGTCACGACGGTTACTTTATCGCCTGGGAATACTCCCAACTGCTGCGCTAAATCAACTCCTAAGGCAATTTTATAGCTACGAGGGCTTAGCTCTGACAAATCACCATCAATGACATGCTCATTAATATCGCCAACCTTTTTTTGTTCTGCGGGGATGATTCCTTGAATCAATACCCCACGAACCTGATTATTCGCTGTAATCATCACCTGTTTTTCAATAAAAGGTGCCGTACCGTCTACATCAGGATTGCTAATTAATTTTTGCTGTTCTGTCCGCCAGTCTGGAAATTTTCCGTCTGTCCCAGATACCGTGACATGAGAAACCATGCTTAGTATTCTATCTCTAAACTCTTTTTCAAAACCGTTCATTACGGAAAGAACAAGAATGAGCACAAGAACCCCAAATAAAATTCCCAGCATTGACGCTAGGGAAATGAAAGAAATAAAATTATTTTTGTGTTTCGATCGCGTATAGCGAAGACCAACAAAGAGTTCGATAGGTTTAAACATGGTTGCGGATTATAACCCTGACCATACTGATAACAACATTAATTAATCATCATATTAATAAGAGAAAAATAAAAATGAATATCAAATCTCATTTACTTAAAGTATCTATTGCTACAATTCTAGCCGCATCTACCCAAATGCTAGCTGTCACAGCGCAGGCAGAAATTTTGACTCTTGCACCACATGCCAAGGTTTTAACTAAAGCCAATACACCTAAACATGGTGAAACCATGCAAGCAGTGAGCAAAAAGTTTGGTGCAGCAAAACGTATCAGTGTATCAAAAGGCCCCGTGACCAAACAAAATCCCAAAATTACACGTTGGGATTATTCAGGGTTTTCTGTCTATTTTGAGAATTCTCATGTTATACATAGTGTAATTCATCGCTAAATACCCATCCCCCCCTTTTTTTACATTTTTTATAATATAGAGAACCACAGAGTTTTAGTGTTTTACTCCT
>Ga0256833_1003306_pt1 | contig 11069 bp, 11 predicted proteins | sample 356284metaG_FD_190535 | JGI IMG/M metagenome (GOLD analysis project Ga0256833, IMG submission 190535) | Hydrothermal vent microbial communities from Mid Atlantic Ridge, Atlantic Ocean - 356-284 | ecosystem: Environmental > Aquatic > Marine > Hydrothermal vents | place: Atlantic Ocean: Mid...
ATTATCCCGGTTAGTCCCGTTGACTGGAAGAATGTTATTATCGTCGGGGTCGAGTGGGGGAGAGCACATGTTAAGGGAGCCACTATCATATAGCAGGATCCTAAGCGTGACGGCTGTGAAGAACTATGTATTATGCCCCCTAATACCCTGGATCCAGGCGAGGCACGGGCTACACGAGGACCCCACTATAAGCATGGAGACTGGCAGAATGAGCGCCGAGGAGAAAATGGAGATCGCTGAGAAGCTCGGGCTTCCTAGGCCTTATGTCGTTGAGAAGCGCCTTTATAGCGCTAGGCTTGGGCTCGCCGGAACCGTGGACCTAATTGCTGGCAGGAGAAGCCTCGTGGTTCTAGAGGCTAAGAGGTATAGGCGCAGGAGGAGGCTGAGCCGCCACTTCATAGCGCAACTAATGGTGTACGCCCTACTAGTGAACGATATCGTAGGGCCTGTGAGAGAGGCAATACTGTACCTCGGGGGCAGCGTCCTCAGATTCCAGGTCACGGGAGAGTGGCTCGCCGAGGCAGAGAGGCTTGTTAGGGCCGCTTGGAGGGCTGTGAGCAGCGAGCAACCGCCTAGGAGTAGTGTCCCGGCGAGGCTGTGCAGGCAGTGCTGGTATAGGCGGGTTTGCCCGAGGATGGCGGAAACTGTATTATTTTGACTGGGCTCTCTTACTGTAGTGGTGCCTGTTGTTATGGCTGGCCGCCTCTTCCTGGGCACTCTCGGGTTTCATGAGAACTTCATAGTCAGGACTCTTCACACTTTCGCTGCTGGGAGGAATGACGGCCTCATGCTTGTTACCCTTAAACCCATAGTTAAGGGTGTTGAGATCGCTATGAGGAACCTCGACTCTCTCCGCCTACGCCTCGGAGTCTATAGCCATGGGCATATCGAGGTCGACCCCTCTAGCCCCCTTGAGAGCATAGGGCAGGTATATGAGGCTGTATTATCTATAATAAAGGATAAGAGGTACATAGAGCTCGTGGCAGACCTCAGCGGAGGGCCGCGCATAGTAGTGGTGTCTACACTCCTAGCGCTCCTCTTCGCTTCCGAGAAAGTACCTGTCCGCCTCCTCGTCCAGGACGAGACCGGTAGTGGAGGAATACTCGACATAAGGCTGACTCCGATCCGCCAAGCCCTGAGAGGAATGGGTATCAGGGGTAGAATCCTAAGGATAGTATCAGAAAAACCCGGCATAGGCCAAGAGGAGATAGCCGGGGCGCTAGGCATCTCCGAGAAGACAGCTGCCAACTATATCTCCCAGCTTACAAGACTCGGCCTGGTAGCAAGAAGGGGGCGGGCCCGCAACGTCTACCCCACGGGCCTTGGCAGGCTGGTCGCGAGGCTGGTAGAATGAGCTTAGTAGAGCTGCTCGAGAGAATCCTCTTCGAGCAAGAGGGAGTCTTGGGCATGTACACGTTTCTCCTCACACTAGAAAGCGGTCCCGCGGTCCTCCCCCCGTGGACCGGGAGAACGAGCAAGAGCATTGCCCTAAAGCTGGCATGCCTCGATAACATTAAGGACAAGTACCTAGAGGCGGACCGGTTCAAGAGAGTATCATTCACAGTGTTGCATCACCCCCGCAGAGGCCCCCTCTATGTGGCGGGCCGCAGGGCTCGAAGCCCCCTCGTGCTCGGCCGGGGAGAGACCGTCCTGATGCGGGTCGGCTTCTACACCAAGACAAGCTCTCCTCCCTCGTGCAGCCCCGAGGAGGTCAATATCGGCTATGCCAGGTTCCTGGTCGAGCCTTTGGAGGCAGTGTTTCACCCGCTCCACAGAATCACGAGCAAGCCCCTCGAAAGATTCACCCTACACATACTCACACCCATGACCCTGGCAGCAAAGATACTCGCCCCCGACCTCCCAGAAGACCACCCCCTACATGAGAGGCTACAGCAAGCTCCAGAGAGATACCGCCTCCTCCCAACCCCGGGCTACCTGGTCGCGCAGCTAGCCAGACAGTGGCTCGCAATAGTCCTGGGCCAGCCCGTCCGGTCCGGGCTGCCTAAGCTGCTTGGCCGGTTAGCCGATGCACTCATAGTGGAAAACCACTACAGACTAAGACCGGTCACAGCAGTCTACGGGAAGGACCAGGAGGGGAGGATGAGGCTTGTCCGAGGCGTCATAGGCACAATGGAGCTGGAAGTCCTTGATAGCTGGCTCGCCGGCATCCTCCGCCCTCTCCTCCTGCTCGGCCAAGTTCTAGGGGTTGGTAAGAGCAGGAGCATAGGGTTCGGCGAGATCCTAGTCCAGGAGGCACCCAAGGGGTGACCTGTGATGGAAGGGCCGGTAGTCGTGGCCAGCATAGGGTTCAGCGCTGACCTCATAATGAGAAGGATCGCCAGGGGAGGGGTGAGAGAGCTTATAGCAGTGGGCCTCGACGCCGGAGACAACGCTGTAGAGAGGGTAGAAAGCACGTTCAACCTCCTGAAGGTCTACCTCAACAGCATGAGGATACCCAGCGAGCTCCGCATAGTCAAGCTGAGAGGCGGCGGGGAGCCCTGGTTCCCCGTCGCAGAGGCCAAGAACATAATAGCCGAGGCCCTAGCCAGGTCCGGAGGGGAGGGAGTAGAGCTCCTCCTCAGCGGCGGCCCCAGGATGCTCGTTGTAGGCCTCCTAGCCGCAGCCCTCTCGATGAGAAGAGAGGAGGCCGACAGGATAAGGGTCCTAGCCTATGGCGAGGGATTCCCCGGCAGGCTAGAGCTTGGACTAGGCCCTCTCGCGAGCCTGCTATGTCTAAGCCCGAGGGACCGCGCACTGCTCGAGCTCATAGCAGCGGGCTACAGGGAGACCTCTGTGCTCCTCGAGAAGTCCGGCCTTCCCAGGAGCACTCTGTTCAAGAAGCTTAACGAACTGGAGAGGCTCGGCCTCATCAGGAGGGACGGGCGGGGTCTCTGGACGCTGGACGAGGGCCTCGAACGACTACTATAAGTCCAAGTAACATAGACTAATCCTCCTACCCGTATTCCCTATAAGCCCAGTATTGGGCTAGGTTTCTGGTCCACGATCCGTAAACTTTATATTGGTCCGGCCCTGTAGTAGTTAACATGGTGCGGCCCTATGCAGCAGGAGGCAAGGGAAGGGGGCAAGAGGGAGAGGCGGTACGCCAGCCTCGTGGGGGTGCTGGCGTACTTCGCCGCCAACAGGAACTTCGGCTATGTTGACGTGCTGGCCAACTCTCTCGACCCCCTGACCGCGAAGGAGACCATGATAAACGCGGTCCGAGACTTCATGAGCGCCTGCGACCCTGAGAGGCCTGCTAGGGAGGGCAGGGAAGAGGTCCCCTGCCCGAGGGATGTGAAGGCCGAGTACCTGGAGCGCGACCTCAACCTCTTCATAGAGGAGATCGAGTCCGGGTGGGACCGGTTTTTCCGCGCGACTCGTAACCTGGCCCTGCAGGCCCTGGCTAGGGCCGCGGGCCTCCGCTTCCCCCGCCATGGGGAGAAGAGTGAGGGTCAGTCCTAGGATTGGGGGTGATCGGGTGTGGGCGTGAGCCTGGGTGTTAGTGTGAGGGTCCTCGTGGACCTGGAGAGCCTTAACATGGCCGAGAGCGTTGGCAACGTGACCAAGCATAGGAAGGCCCCGGTGGTCGTGCCGAGGGAGGACGGGTACCGCCTGGTCTACGTTCCCGTCATAAGCGGGATGAGCCTGGCCCACCACTACCAGAGGGTGCTGGCCCACTACGCTAAGATGATGGGGCTACCGGTCACCAGGATGAGCCTGGAGGGCTATTTCCTCAAGTTCAGCGACGACAAGGTGATAAGAGCCTACTACCCGGAGGTCCAGGGCAAGGCCAAGAAGACCGACCTCTGCGGCAGCGAGAGGGCCATCGTGCAGGCCTGTACCGTGGCTGACGTGGGCGGCTTCCTCTACACTGACGGGCCCGTGAAGAGAACGAGTAGGTTCAGCTTCTCCTACATGATGCCGGCTCTCGACAGTATACGGGCTGGAGCGGTGGGAGTATACCCTCAGATGCACGTGAGGTACACTCCTAAGGCCGAGAAGGAGGCGCAGGCCCTTATATACGTGGACAACTCGAGCGCTCTCTACACCCTGACATTCATGCTCGACATAGCCGGGATCGGCTATCTAGACACATGCTCAGCCCTATCGGGCAAGCCGCAGGCTCTGAGCGCTGATGAGAGGCTCGAGCGCTACGATGCCAGCGTGAAGGCCCTCATAGCCATGCTAGGCAACATGGGCTTCGGGGCTAAGAGGTCGAGGAGCTTCCCCCACTGGAGGGTCGAGAGCATAGTGGCCATAGCGAATACTGGGCCAGTCCCGCTCGTCCCCAGCCCCGGCCACTCCAAGGACTACATACAGGCGACCATCAGGAGGGCCGAGGCCCAGAAGAGCCTCGGAGTCATCAGCGACTACCACGCGGCCTACTACGCCGACCCGGAGATAGGCTCCACCATAGGGCTCCCCGAGAAGGGACGCAGCGCCGGGAGCCTCGAGGAAGCCATAAACGACGCCGCCGCCTGGGCCCGAGAGAGGTTCAAGCGGGAGCTAGGCCTCTAGAAGGGGCCAGCCCCGCGTGGGGGTGACTAGGGGTGAACAAAACGCGTGTTTCCCTCCTCTACACAACGGTCAAAGCTCACTGGGGCTACATAGTCCGCCAGCCCGGCGCCACCGCCGCCCAGACCGCCTACATCCTCCCACCACCGCCAACAGTAGTGGGGGCGTTCGCCGCAGTGCTGGGACGCCTCCTCGGGATACCCGACGCCCACACCGGGAGGAGGAAGAAGCACGTGCTCACGGGCCTCATGGAGTGCGCCCTCCAGGCTACTATAGCCGCCGGGGCAGGTCTGCTAGCCGCTGGAGAGGGAGGCGCCGGCGGTGGAGTGGCTCTCGTGGAGGAGCCCTCCAGGATAATAGGAGCCCCGTACAAGGGCGGCGGCGCCCTGAACAGGGCGCTCAGCAGGCCCATAGCACTGTCGGCCGGGGACCTTCTCCCCGTTCAGGCCGTCGGGGCCGCTAGCGGGCCGGGCACACTACTAGTGCTGGCGTGGCTCCTCGACACAGGGAGGCTAGAGTCGTGCCTCGGCAGGAGGATCGGCAACGAGCTCTTGAGCGTGGCGCCGTCGTCAGTGTTCAGGCTAGGCAGCCGGGAGGGGCTTGTTAGCGTGGTGGGCGAGCAGGGCCGCCTCCCCGGGTATGGTGCCGTGAGCGGCGAGAAGCTAGAGGTCCTGGGGAGTGGGCACGAGTATGAGAGCATATTGTATCAGCCCGCCTCTTGCACCCTCCCGGAGAGCCGTGCCAGCGTTGCAAGTGTCGTCCTGCTCGACGAGCACTACAGGGAGCGGGAGTACCTCGCCCCCGCGAGCCCCGGGAGCGGTCCGGGCGTCATATACCCGCCATCCTCCCCGGCCCGCTTCCGGGTGGCCCATGGTAGCTGCCTAGCCTACGCCCCGCGGGGCGGGCTCCGTGCCCTAGCGCTAGCTGTCCCAGGAGCGGGGGTGGTCTCAGAGTGACCGTGGTAGTGGATCTCTTGCCGCCCAATATGCTTGGGAGGAGGTTCCAGTACGCCGCGCTCAGCGCCGACCCGAGCCTCGTCGCCGCTATAGACTACTCTGCTGGGCGCGTAGTCTTCCACAACCCAAACGACTATGTTGACCTTGTCTCTATCCTAGCAGAGGTAATAGTGACAAGGCATACGAGGAGGACCAACAACAGCGGTCAGGCCGGCTGGGTAAGCATTGGGGGGGTGCAGGCCCCATGCGGGTCCCTGGACCTGGGGCCTAGCCTCTACGGGGGTGGGCAGCCTGACACCCGCATACTTGAGCAGACGATCTACGAGGCCGCCAGGAAAAGGGGCGTCCCGCTGTGCTACGCTACCACCAGGAAAGGAGGCCAGATCCCCGCCTGGACCCATGCGGCCCTCACGTATGCCTCCCTCGTCGTGAAGGACGGCGGCTCGGTAGGAGGCACTGCTGGTAGGCTCCCTAGCCTGGCGAGCGCCACCCTCTTCTCTAAGGAGAGGACCGCTGGGAGGCCTAGGGAGGCGGGGAAGGTTAGCGTGAGCCTGGACTCGCTGGGGCTGGCGCTCCTCGGAGGCGCGGTCTCGTTCATGGGTAGGGAGAGGCTTGCTGAGGGCGCGATGGAGCTTTACCTCCTGCCCGACCTTGTAAGCGAGAGGTACTGGGATCTCTCTGATAGGCTCTCGGATGCGGGGAGGAGTACTGTCGCCAGGGCTCTCTGGATACATGCGAACACGGGGGCGAGCCTCGAGCTGACGGTGAGCCTTGAGGCTGGTGTCAGCCTGGCCAGAAGCTACAGGGTGGTGAGGGGCCTGGTCCCTCGCGACGCGCTTAGTGTTTTGTCGTCCGCTCGCCTCTACCTCGTGACGCCTGGCAGGTACAGGCCTATGGTGAGGGGCGCCATTGTCATAGGGGACCTGCTGGCATCGAGCTATGATGTGCGCCTGCTGGGAGTGCTGGAGGCGCTAGCCTCTAGAGCGGCGGCCATGAAGGGTAAGGGTTCGAGTCGGGCTAAGAGAGTGGTCGCCAGGTGCATAAGCGACCTGTTCATGCTGGCCCTCGACCCGTGCAATCAGGAGCACGCATACGACTGCACCCGCTCAATGATGGCGCTTGCGGAGGACAAGGACGTGGCCGGGGCGGTCCGCGAGCTTGCTGCCATCATAGCTGGGCTCGCCCCGCGGGAGGCGGCCAGGCTCGCCTCCCGGGCGGGGTGCGCGTAGGAGGGGTTCCCGGGTTTGAGACCTCTAATGGAGAGTGCTCTAGAGGTTCTCCTCGAGGGGCGCGGCACGCCCCTGGTTCTCGCGCCGACGGGCTATGGGAAGACGAGAGCTAGCCCGGAGATCGCTAGAGCAGCCGTCAGGGAGGGGGTTGCGAGGGGGCTCGTTCATGTTGTTCCCCTGAGGAGCCTGGTCCGCAAGATTTACCTTGAGGTCTTCGCCGGCTACCCGGGCTCGGGGTACCAGATGAGCTCTCCGCTCGGCGATGAGGGGAAGAGCCCCTACTTCATGAGGCGCCTCGTGGTCTCGACGGTGGACAGCTACCTTTGGAACCTGTTCAGGGTCCCGGTACTGGAGTACCTCAACATGGCGAGGGAGGTGACGAGCGGCCACTACTATCCCGTTGCGGCCTCCCTGCTCTCGAGCGTCAACGTGCTCGACGAGGCGCACGTCTACCTGGGCGAGGGCTCCACGGAGACGGGGACCGCCGCTGTCCTGGCCGCCACTCAGTACCTCGCCTATACTGGTACGCCCACGCTTGTGGAGACGGCAACCATGCACCCCCAACTCATAGCAAGGCTCGCCAGCGCCCTCCGCAGGTCCGGGGGTAAGGGAGGAGAGCTGGTGCTAGTGGCGTGGGAGTGCCTCGCCCGGGCCCTCTCAGAGCGGTACGGGCTGCGCGTGAGGGCAGAGACCGTCAGAGAGGAGCCCGACGAGGCTGTCGGATGGGAGACCAGCATAGTGGGCCAAGGCTGGAGCAGCGGGGTCCTCCGGGAGATAGCAGGCCTCTCCAGGGAGGGCCCGGTCCTGGTTGTCGCGAACACCGTGAGGAGAGCGGTCCGCCTCTACGAGGAGCTCTCCGGGATCGCGGACACGGAGGTCGTGCTGGTCCACGGCCGCCTCGCGGAGGAGGACCGGAGGGAGGCCGAGGAGCGGGCAGCCCGCGTGAGCGGGAGGGGCGAGGGCATTATAGTGGCGACACAGGTGGTCGAGGTCGGGGTTGACGTTAACAGTATAGCGGTCTACACGGATGCCGCCCCCGCCGAGAACCTTGTCCAGAGAGCGGGAAGAGCGTGCAGGAGGGGCACGAGCCTGGACTGGTGCCGCGAGAACTGGGGCCGCGTCACGATCGTACTCGACCCGGAAACGGCTCCCGGCGACCACGTGTATAGCGAGGATAGCGTGGGGAGAGCCCTGGCAGTGGTCAGCACTATATCTGCCCACAGCAGGCGCGGCCTAGACTGGAGGGCCCCCTGCCCTGGACCCGGGGCGAGGCCCTACTACGATCTCATAGCAATCGCGAGGCCGCGGTTGCAAGGAGCCCTCCGCCTTGCCAGGAGTTTTAGGGAGTATCTGAGGAGCGATGGGAGGCCCCTCGCCCTCCTGGAAATGCTGGACCGCTCGGGGGCCTGCCACCTGTACAGGGAGACCATTATGGTGCCCATCATGACCGAGAGGGGCCCCGTGCTCGCCAGTCTCAACTGGGCCCTCAGGGGCCCGGGCAGGAAATACCTGGACACGTGTGACGGCGCCCCCTGCCTCTTAGCAATCCGCGAGGAGAAGCCGTGCGGGGAGGCCCCTGCCCGAAGACTGCTAGAGGCCCTGGCCGCTGAGAGATGCTCGATGATAACCCGGGCGCTCCTCGGGGACCTTGCCGCCGCCTCGCAGGGGTGCCCGGAGGGGCCGGTGAGCTATGCTCTCCGAGCTAGGAGGGACGCGTACAGGAGGGGTGTAGGCCTTGTATAGCGCTGGAGCCCCCTGCGCCTACTTTAAGAGGGGCAGATGTGTCTCTCCCCTCACAAGGCACAGCTGGGCCGTCCACGACGCCGCCGTGCTCGCTGCTGGCAGGCTCCTAGGGCCTCCTCGAGTGCTGCCTGGGAGGGCCTGGCTGGCGACTGCTCTCCGGGTCGCAGCGGTCTATCACGACCTGGGGAAGGCGGCAGAGAGCTTCCAGAGGGAGGGGAGGAGCTTCCGCCTACATGAGCACGTTGGAGCTCTGATACTTTGGATGGCTGCCGAGAAGGCCTCGAGAGAAGGGAACAAAGGTTTGGCTGCGGTGCTCATGGTAGCAGCCGGGGCCGTAGCTAGGCATCACGCTGCGATGCAGGGCAGACACCCCGTAGAAATCGCTGAAAGTAGTAAAGACCTCCAGGATATAGTCGAGCTAGCCAAGCAGATCCCTCCAGGGACTCCATCGCTCCTAGCACAGGGCTACATTTCTACGGTGATTGAGGAGGCACTAGCAGAGGCTAGAAGCGAAATCGATATGCGAAGGGCCAGGCATATAATTGAGGCGATAAAGGACATGCGCTATTACGACTGGGATCTTCTGCTAGACACAATGATGGTTACGGGCACCATCATAGTCGCCGATATCCTCGTATCAAGTATCCAGAGAAGCGACAGAGTGACCAAAAGCTATGCTAGAAGCTGGATGAGGGAGCTCAGCATAAACCAGAGGAGACTGAACAAGCTTATTGCCGCCGTAAATAGGCCTACACTCCCCTAGAAAGTTGAGGCGACCTTCTAATACTTCTCCGAGCACGAAACAATATACAGGACACCTCGTATTCTTGCCGCGAAACGTGAGAGGGACAACAGGCTTCAATGCCCGCGACATCATACCAGGCGTATAATAATGGGAAACCATATTATAAAGCGGAGCATGCTATACTGTGATAGCCAAGATTATGAAGGATGATTGGATGGAGAGACAACGAAAGGCCTCAATAATGTTACATTTAGGGAATCACCTCTATAACTTAAATTTATATTATAATAATATTTCTTTTAAAATATTTTTAAAAATACTATATTTTTTATTATCAAGAAATATAATACTTTTTGTCCTCTTCGTATACAACTGTTCATCGGGTGCCGGAGTATTATCGTCGAGGAGCCCGAGCTTTATTAGTTCTTCACGTAGCCGGTATCTGTCTCCGGAAGACTTATAGCTATCCCTACAGTTTACTCCATAGCACACATCTAGCTTTCCATCAGTATTAACCGTGATTACACGTTTATCTGTGGCTCTAACTTTCAGGCCGAAGACTGGGTCTACGGAGTAGGATGGCTGGAATACTCCGTTATCCCATGCCCACTCTAAAAGATCCAGAAGCCTCTTCCTTAATATGTCATCATCTATATTATTTCTATAATAATCTTTTATAAGCATATATTTCCATAATTGCTTCCTCTTACCCTCACTCATACCGGCAGATTTCGTCATCTTTCCTACGAGCCTCGGCACCATAACTTGAATATGCTTATTTTCGTTACAATACTTTTGGAGTTCCAGGCCATAGATACTCATGGTGCCGAGATCATTATTCAATATCTCTATAGTATGTTTGATTATATCAGGAAGTTTATCCGAGGCTATTATACCTATTATTTCTTTCTTATATATTTTTTCTTTTATTTTTTCTAATATATTTTCATCAATTACGTTTCTACATGAGTCCACAACTGCCTCGGGACTAAGATGAACCCTGACCATGTATTCGAGCAGCTGTCCCAGGACCGCTCTCCTTATTTCTCTGTTGAAGCTCATCTTGGCTTCGATGATCATAGGTCTACCTTCCTCATCTATAAGTAGCAGATCCACTTTCAGGCCTCCGGGCAGTATAACCTCTCGACCACAATCTAATATTTTTATTTTAAAAGTATTTTTTATATTATTAATAATCTCATCTAGAGCCCTCTTAAACTCATCCTCATCCCTAAAGCCACAACGCCTAAGAACCGCCCTGGAACCATCCAAAGTAGCATACAGAACCTCGCCCCACAAAGACTCCCCCAACACCCCAGCACATCCCCCATACATAAACATATCCATCATAAGCTAAATCATTCGCTTCCCAATGCTCAACAAAGCTTCCACAAGCAACATACAACGCCACAAACAAAAGACCCATAGATCCTCCAAAACAACCTCATGTAACCATACATCCCCTAGAACGCCTAGAAATCCCGGAGAAAGCCACCACAGGAAACCCTAACGGGAAACTTGCACACCCGAAACACTAAAAACCCATAACACGACAAGAGCAAACCGCGGCGAGCCGCCGTAGCTCAGCCGGCAGAGCGCCGCCCTGGTAAGGCGGAGGTCCCGGGTTCAAATCCCGGCGGCGGCTCCACAGCACTGTCACTTCATGGCCGCTCTCCTTACTATGTTCTTGGGCGATAATCTTGGCTTGCCTGCGGAGGTCATGCTTCGACACTTTTTCCTGGTCTTGCCCAGAGTCTTGTACCCGCGCCTCCCCATGCTTTCCTCGGGCTGGTTTTATTTCCATGCGTCTACATAGTTTTAGGTGGGAGGCTACTATGGTTCAAGAAGTTATTGTTGTCCGCGGACGCCTAGCTAGGCGTG
>Ga0256833_1003307_pt1 | contig 11065 bp, 10 predicted proteins | sample 356284metaG_FD_190535 | JGI IMG/M metagenome (GOLD analysis project Ga0256833, IMG submission 190535) | Hydrothermal vent microbial communities from Mid Atlantic Ridge, Atlantic Ocean - 356-284 | ecosystem: Environmental > Aquatic > Marine > Hydrothermal vents | place: Atlantic Ocean: Mid...
CCTGTAGTAGTCACGGGGAGGGGGATGAACCCTTGAAGCTTCACAGCCTAAAGCTAGGCCCCGGCCCCCTTAGGATAGGTCTCATAGTCAACCCCGCCGCGGGCATGGGGGGGAGGCTGGGCCTTAAGGGCACGGATGGGCGGGCCTTCCTCGAGGCCCTTAGGAGGGGGGCTAGACCCGTCTCGCCGGGGAGGGCTAGGAGGTTCCTCCAGTCCCTTAGGGGGGAGTGGGTTGAGGAGCTACTAGTCCCCCCAGGTATTATGGGCTTGGAGGCCGTGGAGGACAGCGGCAACCTTAGGGGGAAGGTGAGGGTTGTCGGCTGCGTCCCGCCCTCTAAGTGGCCGACGACCGCAGAGGACACCGTGAGGTGCGCTAGTCAAATCTCCGCTGATGTTGATGTACTGGTATTCGTCGGGGGAGATGGCACGGCGCGAGATATACTCGACGCTGTTGACCAGAACGTTGCAGTATTAGGCGTGCCAGCCGGTGTCAAGGTGTATAGCGCAGTCTTCGCTGTGAGCCCCGAGGCGGCTGCCCGCCTCATAGGAGACTGCAGCGTCAGAGGGTGCACGCTTGAGGAGAGGGAGGTACTCGACATAGACGAGGAGGCCTTCAGGGCGGGATCCCTCAAGGCGAGGCTCTACGGCTACCTGCTCGTGCCTAGGGCCCCGGGCGTCATACAGGCTGGCAAGGAGCCGACGCGCTCCCAAGAGGCGCTGGACGATATAGCGGAGCAGGTTGCAGAGCTTGTGGAGGATTGCACCCTCTACATACTAGGCCCCGGCTCCACGGTCTACCGGGTAGCTGAGAGGCTCGGCGTAAGGAAGACCCTCCTAGGAGTCGACGCCTACCACAACGGCGAGCTTGTAGGTAGGGACCTCGACGCGGATAAGATCCTCGAACTAGCCTCCCGCTACGATAGAGTGAAGATCGTACTCACCCCGATAGGGGGCACGGGATTCCTCCTGGGTAGGGGGAACCAGCAGATACCACCCGAGCTCCTCCGGAGACTTGGAAGGGACTCCCTAATAATAGTATCAGACCCCGAGAAGCTGAGGAGACTCAACTATAGGCTGCTCATAGACACTGGGGACCCCCAGGTCGATGACATGCTTGAGGGCCCCGTTAGAGTGATCATCGGCTATAACAGGTGGGCAATGGCAAGGATAGTAGCGGCCCATAAAAGCGCCGCGGGATCCCGCGGCGCCGCTCTGGGAGGGCCCTACTAGGCGCTAGTGGCCCCCCTTACTCCTCCTTAGCTTCTCGATGTACTGGGTGGGACTCAAGAGCGAGTCGAGCTGGCTCCTATCGCTGGGTTTCAACGTGAATATCCAGCCCTCACCGTAGGGATCCCTGTTTATCAGCTCGGGCTCCTCGAGGAGCCTCTCATTCACCTCGTCTACTACACCGTCCACGGGCGAGTAGACGTCTGCAGTCGCCTTAACGGATTCGAGCACTGCTACTGCATCACCTTTTTTGACGTTGCACCCAGGCTCGGGTAACTCAACACCGACTATATCCTTTAACTCCTTCTGAGCGTAATCCGTTATCCCAACCCTAACCTTATCGTCCTCCACTCTAACCCACTCGTCGGTTTCCGTGTAGAGTAGACTATCATCGATCTCATAGATCTTACCGGCTATATCGACCTTAACCCTGCCCATTGCCCTCCACCCACCGCTATTCCAGATAGGGTTAAGCTACTCTATAAGTGCGCTTCGAGGATTAAGCGTATAGGGCCCCCGCACCCTCCTGGAAGAGGGTGCACGGGGGTGGAGGCGTCTCCATATCACCCCGGGCTAGTGGAGGTGGGCTTCAGGGAGATAGTGGACTTCTTCTACAAGCTCGCTGAGGCCGCTGACAGGCTTAGGGAGGAGGGTGAGTTCTTCGTATACCAGCCTAGGGCTCTACCAGAGAGGATAGAGATCCCTGAGAGGGGCACCCTCTCGGTCAAGCTGGGCTTCCCCGTCTATCAGAAGGGAGGCGTTGTAATGGATGTGACCAACGTGGAGCAGGCGGAGATAGCCGAGGATGCAGGGGCGGTCGCTGTGATGGTGCTCGACAAACTACCCTACGATGTGAGGAAGAGCGGCGGCGTCGCCAGAATGGCTGATGTAAAGGTCATAGAGGAGGTTATGGAGACCATAACCATACCCGTTATGGCTAAGGTCAGGATAGGGCACTACATGGAGGCAAGGATACTAGAGCAGATAGGCGTCGACATGATAGACGAGAGCGAGGTCCTCACACCGGTGGATGAGAAGCACCACATCAATAAGTGGCTCTTCACCGTGCCCTTCGTTAATGGTGCCAGAGACCTGGGCGAGGCGCTCAGGAGGATAACGGAGGGCGCCTCCATGATAAGGACTAAGGGCGAGGCGGGCACGGGTAATGTAGCCGAGGCGGTTAGGCACATGAAGATAATTCAGGGTGAGATCAAGATCCTCAGGAGCATGACGCCGGAGGAGAGGTTGAGGAAGGCTAGGGAGTACGGTGTACCCCACCAGCTCGTAGATCTGACGGCGCGCCTGGGGAGGCTCCCGGTAGTGAACTTCGCGGCTGGGGGTATCGCGACGCCGGCCGATGCCGCCCTCATGATGTGGCTAGGGGCGGACGGCATATTCGTTGGGAGCGGCATATTCAAGAGCCGGGACCCCCCTGAGAGGGCTGCAGCCATAGTACTCGCCACCAGCATGTGGGACGACCCCGAGTACGTGGCCGAGGCGCAGCGCATGATAAGCGAGCAGAAGAGCATGATGGGGATAGACATTAGGAAGCTGAAGCCGGAGGAGCTCCTACAGACTAGGGGTGTCTAGGGGTCATGGTTAGAGTCGGCATCGTAGCGCTTCAGGGTGGTGTCTCAGAGCACTACTACATGGTGAGGAGGGCCGGTGAGAGGATAGGCCTGGGAGTCGAGCCTGTTCTCCTCAAGAAGCCCGGCGATCTAAGGGATATAGACGCGGTAATAATACCTGGTGGAGAGTCTACGACTATAGGGATAGTCGCTAAGAGGACTGGCCTCCTCGACGAGCTGAGGGAGGCGATACTGGGGGGCCTACCCGTCCTGAGCACCTGCGCCGGCGCGATAATCATGGCTAAGAAGCTCGCTGGGACGAGGGGGGCTCAACCCATACTAGGGGTCATGGATGTGGAGGTTCACAGGAACTACTTTGGGAGGCAGAGGGAGAGCTTCGAGGTCGACCTTAACATAGACTTCCTCTCCGGGCCCCCCTTCCGGGGGGTGTTCATTAGGGCACCCGCCTTCACCGACTTCTGGGGCGATGCCAGGCCCGCCGCCGCTATAGAGTATAACGGTAGGAGGGTCTACGTTGCAGCCGTTGAGAGGGCAATGATAGCAACCAGCTTCCACCCGGAGCTGACCGGTGACACGCGTATACACGAGTACCTCCTAAGCCTAGCTAAGAAGTAGCCACTCGGGCTCATTAGCTTTTTTCCTTGTATAGGAGTAGGTCTAGACCCAGATCCTTCGGGGGCTTCTCCCAGTATAGGGAGAGGCTCGCCATGTCGGCGGCTATTCTAGCCTCCCAGGTGGCGCCCCTGGCTTTCCTGCTAACCTCGCCCACAAGCACCAGTGAGACCCCTGCCTCGGCCATTAACGATACCGTGACTCCGAGCGATCCCTCCGTGTCGGCGTCCATTAGTTCCACAACGTTATTAGCCCCCATCATTATGGGGCCAATATGAGCCTCGGCGAGCCTTCTAGCCTCCATAAGCCTCTCGAGAAGGCCTGGATAGGGCGTGGGGAACGCTATGGGATCCAATATGAGCCTCGATAACCCCCTACTCAGTCCCTTCCTATAAGCTACCTCTAATTCCTTGGAGGGTCTATCTCCGCCCTCCGGCACGACTACAAAGGCTTTGTCCCTTAGCTCTCCCGGGATCTCGTCTACGAACCGGGGGGTTATGCTCATGGAGACATCGACGCCTAGCGACGCCGCTTTCAAGGCCAATTTAGGCCTGCCTGGATCGGCTGCTAGGGGCGGCTGTGCCTTGTCGATTGCATGCTTTACTATACTCCAATAGCAGTCCAAGTCTACACTGCCATCCCAGCCTATGGCCACGATATCAGCCCCCTCGAGCCTCCTCCACGATATCTCGCCTAGGACACGGTCTACATCACAGGTTGAAGGGTAGACCTCGCTAACGACAAGAATAGGTGGTGGGAGCCTCGGCACGGCCATGCCTCCTACCCTGAAGGCCTCGCCTCTGGGGGGCCTCTCGCGCAGTACGCCAAGCTCTTCGACGGCGAGTCTAGCCATATCGTACCCGAGCGCCTTCTCTGCCTCAACACTTGAACTCAAGACCTTGAAGCCCCACCGTTCCACTATCGCTGCCAGAAGCTTGGGGCTCCAGGCCCCCCTCACCACAGGAACCCCCAGCTCGCGGGATAGGGGCTCCCAAGGCCCTATCCAGGATCCCGGTAGCACTATGATATCCGCGCCCTGGGAGGCTAGGGACTCTGCAGCCCCCCTAGCCTCGGCAGGGCTGGATGCCTGTTCGAGTAGGACCTCGTACCCCATAGACTCTAAGAGGCCCTTGAGCCCGCAGAGCTTCTCCGGTGTAGGTGTTATCAGGCCTACCCTCCTGACCTCCTCCCTCACTCTATCCAGTCACCCGTCTCTATCTTCTCCGGTATGTACTTGAAGGCGAGGAACTTCAAGCCCTTACTTGCGAGCGCCTCTATCTCGAGCTTAGCCTTCTTCTCCAAGAATATCCTTATCTCCCTCCTCCACCCGGGCGTCTGGAACCAGCTATAGTTGAGGAGCTCCTTTGCCCTCTTTATATCGGCCTCCTTCGCCTTTATTATGAAGTTCCTCCTCTCGGCCTCGGTTAGGTACGGCTTCTTGTTCTTGTAGCCGAAGACATCGGTCATGCTCACACCTAGGAAGCGGGCCTTGGGGGTCGCCAGCCTCTCACTCTCGTAGCTCAACTGTATCGAGCCGACCTTGAAGACACTGTAGATGTACCACCCGTAGGGGTCGCTGTTGTGGTATATGACCCCGTAGGATCCTATGAACGTGTTAAGCACCGGCACAGCGATGTCGTACACGTAACCCTCGTAGCTTCTATGCTTGACCGAGACGACCTCCACTGCAACGGCGTCGCCTGCCACGAGCGCCCTTAAACCTCCTCGGGAGGGCAGCGAGTCAATGATCCTCCGAAGCTTCCACTTAGATACCCTATGGGCGGAGCTGTTCAGGTAGAACGAGCCCCTCCCATGCATTGACATCAGCTTCTTGAGGAGCTTCCGCCCAACGGGTATTGCATACACGGTATCGGGCCCTGCGGAGTACTCCGGGGCATCCTCGATACCCGTCAATGCTTTATAGAGTGCGGGGGGAGTCCTAGCCGGGTGCTTTGCTATCTTTAACACGTAGTCCCCGTCTACCCTAGAGAGTGCCGGGTTTATGCCCGTGAGTAGTAGTAGGTTGAAAACCTCCTTAGCGAGTGATGGGCTGGGTATTCGTATGCTTATAGTGCCATCGCTACAGACCTTACCGGAGCCCTCTATGAGCCCCTTGATGTATGCCAGCTTCACCGGGGTGGGGGCGGAGAGTATCGCTGGGGGCACCCTGTCCCCTGAGGAGGAGTCCTTAAGGCCGAGGGCTCTAGCTACTGAGAGGCACTCCTCCCCCTCTACTATTACGTCGGTATAGCCGGGCTCCTCGTCTAGATAGGCCCTCACCCCGCAACTACGCAGTATTTCAAGGATCCTCCCGGCGGCTCTGCGCCTCGAGCCCCTAAGCCTCGCCACTATGAGGTCGGAGCCGTGTATTCTAGATGTTAGAGTGGCCATGCCTAGGAGCCAGGCATTCTCCTCGGAGACCCTCATCAGCCCCCTGCTTATCAGGGAGGATCTAGCGCTGGCGTCACTGCAGGAGGGCATTCCCCGCTGCAGTTGAGGCTGCGGGCTTGGAATAGACTCGGCGACCACTATGTAGTCGCCGGGCACCACCTCGGATGCCGTTACAAGCTTGACCTCGCCATCGCGGATTACGTAGAGGGAGTGGCCCCCCGTGACCCTTATAGTGCCCCTGCCGCGCGTCTCTATTTCAACTATAGTCCCATCGATGTAGTGTCTGTAGATGTAGCCTGCGTCAGTCCACACTATATCGCCGGTCGCGGGGTTCCACGCGGGGACACTCCACCCCTTGAGAGGTACCCACTCCCTCTCAAGTCCCTTGAAGGCGTCGCTGAACATCTCCTCTATGGGGGCTGCCCTCACCCAGCCCTCGGGATCCCTCGCTACAACTACCTCATCAGCTGGTATGCTATCAGTCAATATATAGACGGGTAGCCCCAGCTCCTCGTTAAGCCTCCGGACGAACCTCCTCGTAGCCCTATCGGGCTGGCCTGCCCCGGTTACTAGTATGGCCTTATACTTCTTCCAGAAGCCTATCCTGTGGAGCTGCTGGAAGACCGCGTCCTTCTCCACGACGAGGACGAACTCAGCGTCCCAGTCCAGGAACTCTATTAGATCCGGTGTTGACTCGATAGCATATGCTCCGTGCCCCAGCTTGGAGAGGTCTATAACGTCGCCTCCACTCCTTATCCTCATATTACCCACTACCTTCCCCTTCTCCTTGCTGAGTATGAGCATGTCCTCCCTCAGGAGGCCCGTGAAGACCTCCACGTCTCTAATGACCGCGTCGCTCTCAGCCTGTTCATCCCAGGTGTTCTCCTCCCTAAGCCTGCCGGAGAGGTCGCGGTAGACTATCGTATGCTTCCCCCTATAGTAGAGATCCCTTATTGTGGGGTACTCGTTCTCCACTAATGCTTGATATATGATACTAGCCATGAGGAGGGTTTGCATGAACCTCCTGGCCTCCCCCATGTCTAGGAACTCCCTTTCAAGGGTCTCGCTCCCGAGCAGGAGGATCCCCCTCTTAGGGTCGAATATCGTGTTGGATAGGGTTCTCTTCGGTATAACGAGTCTCGGGGGCTTACCCTCCAGTATATCCTCTAGAACCCTCCTAAACTTCTCGTGTAGGATCCTCGCTGCCCTTAGCCTCGCCTCCAGGTCTACCCTATCCTGCGAGGCCGACAAGCTCTCACCTCTCCTCGACTCTCACATTCTCTATAACGGAGCGGACTATTTGAATGGGATCCGCAGTCTCGCCATTAACCTGGGGGACCTCAACGTTCTCGGCTACTATCCTCACGAGCGAGTCTATGATGCTCCTCTCCTCTCCAGGCTCGGGGGGGCTCCACTTGTCTGGGGGCTTGGAGAGCACTGCGAGGCTCCTAGCGATCTCGGGGATGTACTTGGCTATCGAGACTATCTTCCTCCTAACCTCGGCCTCTCTCCTCTTTCTGCTAAGGTATATCCTAAGGCCCCTAGCTACCTCCTGTATGGCGGCCCTTATCTCCGACTCTATCTCGGGCACCTCACTTATGCTCTCCTTACCGACACCCTTGTAGGGTACCTTGGTGCTGGCTATGTGGACTAGCACCACTAGGGGGGCCGGGAACTCTACTCCATAGAGCCTCCAGTTAATCCTCGATAGCACCTTCCAGGAGACGTCCTCCCTCTCCTCGTAGAGGAGCGGTATCTTGTTGGCGTATCTGAGGAGTAGCGGCTCCTCCATGGGCTTTATCGCTCCCCCATACGCTATACCAACCTCCACTATGAATGGGTGTCCCTCATACGCCTTGGGGCTCCTCGTTACTGCTCCAACCCACTCGGGCGAGAACATCCTCTGGAGCCCTATCTTTATCAGCTCCTCCCCTATAGGGCTCAAGTAATCGCTGCGGGGGGCCCTGAAGCCCCTATAGGTTCTGAGCTTGTCCGCGAGGAGGCTCAGCTTCCTCCCATTACCCCTCTCGAGGAGCTTCTTCGGATCCATGTCCGCGTCGAGGCCCACCTCCCTTAGGAAGTCTGTAGCCGTCTTCTCACCGACGCTCTGAAATTCCGTCACAAGCATGTCCTTGAGCGTCTTGGCCTTAGTATTTATGATTATAAGCTTAAGCTGCTCTAAGTCGATGCCGTGGGGGTGCGGTTTAGCCTCCCTCGGAGGCTTCGGCATCTTCCTAGTAGTCCTAGGGTAGTGATAGACCACGCCCTCCGGGGTTATCAGGGTGATAGTGGCGTATGGAGCTATTATCGCTGTCCTCTTAACGTACTCCACTATCCTAGACCTGGCGCGGGGCCAGTCGCCCTGAAGCGTTATCGAAACCCTCGTCCCATGCCATCTGCCCCTCCTCTTCCACTGGGCCTCCTCTACTATCACCGGCTTGTTCTTCTTCATGTCTATGAAGAGCTTCTTCATATACACGTATGGGCTGCCTATGGGGGCGCTGACAACCTCCACGGGCTGCCCACTAGTGGCCTGGCCGTAGAGCACTGCTGCCTTGACTCCTAGGCCGTACATCCCCCTAGTCTGCCTTATGACGTACTTACTGCTATAGAGCACCTTGCCGAAGGCGTTTGCTATCTCAGTAGCTGGAACCCCTATGCCGTTGTCTTCCACGGTTACAGTGTAGCGTGTAACCCTCTCGGAGCCCCCGGGTTCTAGGTCGGGCCTCTCCCTGATTATGATGGTTATCTCGGGCAGTATGCCGTGTGTATCAGTTGCGTCGAGAGCGTTCTCAACCAGCTCCCTCACAGTCTGGTAGAGCGCCCTAGTCGGGTTCGCGAAGCCCGCTAGCTCCTTGTTCTTGGCGAAGAACTCGGCTACGCTCATCTCCCTGTAGCGCTCCCTTGCCTCGCTAGCCTGCGCCGATGCCCTTGACCGTGACATAGGCTGGATACCCGCTTCTCAGTGTAGCCTAGAGGCTTTAAAGGAGGGGGGTACACCTGTTTTACTCGAGGCCTTCTAGCAGAGCCACCGCTAGGAGGGGCAGTATTATTGTTGCATCACCATAGACTACGGCCTTGCGTGCGGTGGGCTTAACCTTACCCCAGCTCACCGCCTCGCGGGGATGCGCTCCGCTGAGGCTACCATCGTACTCGACCGCAGTAGTGACATATACAACGTAGTCTAGGCCATCCCGGAACTGGCTCCACCATATAGTGTGGTGCTTACTTATTCCACCGCCTATTATGAGGGCCGTGGCGGCGCCCTCCCTGGGGAAGAAGAGGTCGGCAAGCCTCTTCATGTCCTCATAGTAGTCCACCTCCAGCCTATAGCCCCTTTGAGCCTCCATGAAGAGGGCGGTCCCGAAGGCTCCATCAGGCCACCCGGGGACGAACACGTCGGCCCCGCTCCTCCATGCAGCCGCTAGTATGCTGTTCTCGCCCTTCCCCTCCTCTACGAGCATCTCGCCAGCTAGCTTGAGTAGCTTGTATAGGGGCCACCTGCCGCTGCCCCTCTCTAAGGCCTTGGCGACGAGCCTTCTAACGAAGGCTTCAACTTTAGGCCCGTAATCGCTTACTGGTATGAATACATTGCCGAGACGATGATACCCCCTCTCGCGTAGCTCTGAGTCGTCGGCCTCAAAGTATCCCTTGAGGTACCTGCCACCCTCAGCTCTGGCTATGTCATGGTCGAGGGCCCCAGCCGTGGTTATTACAACGTTGAAAAGACCGCTCTCTATGAGTTGAGCTATCACCCCGCGGAGGCCCGTCGCTACGAGGTTAGCTGTGAACGAGATGATGCGCAGCCTGGACGACTTAATGCCCTCACGCAGAATCCTCGCCGCCTCGGCTAGATGCCCCGCCATGAAGCCGTGTATCCCCTCATAGAGCCTTATGAGCTCTGAGGCCTTCATGCCGGGCTTTATCCTAGCGTCAACCACGGGCTCCAAGTCTCCCACCGAGCCTACGATGAGGGGTCAGACTCTTCTTTTTAGCTTGCCCTCGACAACTGAGGGGGAACAGCTTGAGGGCCCGCATCCTGGTGGTTGCGTCTCCCACGATAGACATAGTCGGGGCCTCTAGGAGGCCTGGGGGGCCCGGGCTCTACGCTGCAGCTACTGCATCCTTCATGGGCTGCAGGGTGGAGGTCCTGGGCCCCCTGGGGCTGGAGGGGGCCCACGTGGTAGCCGAGGCTTATAGGCTCTTTGGAGCAGAGCTCCTGGGCCCCTTAGCGCCTGGCTGCCCCTACGTGTTCCACCACAGTTACACGCCGGAGGGGTCGAGGGCATCATTGATACTCTGCAGGCCGCCCCCTCTAGGCCCTGAAGCCCTAGGCTACGCCCGCGGGGGCTACGATGCCCTTCAAGTGTCGCCTGTGGGGTGCGAGGTGCCGCCCGCGATGGCGCCGCTCCTGGCGAGCGCTATCGGTGCAGGCGTGTCAGCAATAGACCTACAGGGCTACGAGCGCTGCTGGGGGCTTAGACCCCCGCTTCACGGATACGCACTGATACATGCGTCAACAGATGACACGCAGACGCCACCCGACCCTCCGCCAGCAGGCGCAATAGTATACACGATGGGGGCCCGGGGAGGAGTCATCATAACGAGGAGGGGCTCGAGGAGCCTACCTAAGCCCCCTAGGCTACACCCCGACCCCACGGGAGCGGGAGATATACTCGTCACAGCCACCCTCTGCATACACCTAACGGAGGGTGTCGATTTAGAGGACTCAGTGGTAAAGGCGGTATCCTACGTCCCCGATATACTCGATCACATAAATAATGTTATACCCTCACCTCGAGCCGACGGATAGCCTTAAGTTCCGAGGCCCGGGTTCCCCCCTACTCGCAGCCCTTACTCCAACACTCCTCGAGGGCCCTCTTAACTATGATTTCAGCCTTGGCCCGGGGGTTCTCTACGTTTATCTTATCCAGTATGAATGCCAGGTGGGACACGGCGCTCTCTAGGACGAGCTTACCCCTGTCGCTCTCCAGGTATCCAGGACCCTCCCTCACCAGTGGGCGTAGTATGGTGGCCACCTCCATCAGCGTGAAGGGGTCAGTAAAAGCACCCTCCAGCTGCATAGCCCTTCTCAAGGCGGCCTCCAGCGGGTCAACGTAAAACATCCAGCACTCCCCAAGACTCCAAGCTGGGAGCGGGTAATATCTCGCCCTACTTATCATACTAGCTAGTCGTACCCGACCCTGAAAGCGGGGACCCCTCCAACGAGATAACACCTGGAGAGTA
>Ga0256833_1003308_pt1 | contig 11065 bp, 9 predicted proteins | sample 356284metaG_FD_190535 | JGI IMG/M metagenome (GOLD analysis project Ga0256833, IMG submission 190535) | Hydrothermal vent microbial communities from Mid Atlantic Ridge, Atlantic Ocean - 356-284 | ecosystem: Environmental > Aquatic > Marine > Hydrothermal vents | place: Atlantic Ocean: Mid...
ATTGTTCTTTTTTTTCAAATTCATAATTCATAGATAATTCGGTTGCTTTTCTAATATTTTCTTTACTTCGTATAGAATCAACAATTACTACGGATTTCTTATACAATTTCAATGCTTTCGAATACCTTCCTGTTTTTTCATAACACTCAGATAATTCCTTAAATGAAATACCATTTTGGGGAGTAAATATATCAGTATCTTTAAGTGCTTCAAATCGTTTTTCATAAAACGGAATAGCCTCTTTCCATCGTTTTTGAGCTCTTAATACAAAACCCATACTTGAATAAGCTTGACTAATAATAAGAGGCTGAGCTGAAGAGTCTGCTAATTCAATTGCATGTCTTGATAAACTTAATGCTTTTTCATAGTTATTCATTGCTGTCATAGCCCTGGAAGCTTTTGAAAGACTGGCTGCTTGTATGCCTTGATCACTCATTTTTCTTCCCAGCTCATTAGCTTTTAATCCAAACTCGTAACTTTTTTCCCATTGTTTATTGTTGGAATATAAAGTTGAAAGATTTGAATATGCGTACAGTACAACATTATTAAGTTGCATTTTTTTTGCAAGCTTTATTGATTTTAGGAAAGCATTTTCAGCCCTTAAAAAATTTCCCATGTTGCTATATGTATTTGCCATATTCACCAAAGTATATGCTTGTCCAAATTCATCTTTATCCTCTTCGCTAATTTTTAGTGCCTTTTGTTGATAATACAATGCCATTGGAAAGTTAGATTTTTGCTGGTACCCAATTGCAATATTTGAATAATTTATTCTAAGATGATTACGCATCTTTAGTTGTTTATATATATTGATTGCTTTATTATAAAAAATAATTGATGAATCATACTTGCTCTGCATACCAAAAAGTAAGCCCCAACTAGCATAAACACCGGCAAAGTCGGCTGAATCTTTTGACAATTCAATAAACTTTTGAAGATATTTTAGTTGTTCGGTGGCGGCTTTAAAATTACCTTTGTATGAATAATTGTGTACCAGTTTTTTTCTTAAATCAACTTCTGCTCTATAAAAATTACTCTTCTTTACTTCTCCAAGTGTTTCCAAAGCAAGGTTTATTGAAGAATCAAGATTTATAGTGCCTAGCACATCAAGCTTTTTTAGAATCAAGTTTATTCTTCCGGTATCCGTCTGAGCCACCTCAATCAAACTATCTAATTTTTCTATCCTAGTATTTTGTGCTGATATTTTTCCAAACCAGGAATACATAAAAAGCAATGCTGTTAGTATGGTTATATTTTTTTTCATTCTCAATTTTGGTTCGTTAATAGAATAATAAATGTTGTACCTTCCCCTTCTTTTGTTTCTACCTTTAATTCACCGTTGTGAACTTTTGTAATAATATCATAGCTAAGCGAAAGTCCCAGTCCGGTACCTTCTCCGGCAGGTTTAGTTGTAAAAAAAGGTTGGAATATTTTATCTTTAATATTATCCGGAATTCCGTTTCCGTTATCTTTTATTCTTATTTCTAATTTCCCATTCATACTTTTAGTACTTATTTTCAGCTTCGGTTCAAAATTATTTTTACTTTTAATTTTTTTTTCATTTACTGCATAGCATGCATTATTTATTACATTTAAAAAAACTCTGCTAATTTCTTGAGGTCTGACATTAATATTTTCTAAATTGTCAGCATAGTCTTTTTCAATTGTAATATTAAATTCTTTATTCTGTGCTCTTAATCCATGGTAAGTTAAGTTTACATATTGCTCAAGAAGTTCGTTAATATTAATTAGTGATTTTTCTTCTGTACTTCCACGTGAATGCAACAGCATACTTTTAATAATGCTATCGGCTCTTTTACCGTGTCTATTTATTTTAGAAATATTTTTTTCGAGAAAGCTTATAAGTTCTTGAATGGTTTCATATTTATTTTTAGATATTTTTTCTTTCTCATCTTTTATTATTTCGGTTAATTCTTCAAGCATTTCCGAAGAAATTTCTGCAAAATTATTTACAAAGTTTAGAGGATTTTTTATTTCATGAGCTATACCGGCAGTTAAAGCACCAAGTGATGCAAGCTTTTGCTGAACTACCAATTGCTCTTGTGTTCTAATTATTTCTTCATTTTTTTCTTGTAACTTCTTAAGTGTTTGTGCTTTAGATATTGCCGATACAGCATGTTCACGAAAACGGTTTAATATACTGGCGGTAGAACTATCAAAAACACTTTTATCAGAGAAGCTATCAAAGACTACATATGCTTCAAGATTTTCATCCCTTTCCACTGCCATAACTAACATAGACTTAGCTTTACTAAAAGCAGACATTTTTTTGTCGCCATAAAGCTCTTTGGTATTATTAACTATAAAGATGCCTTTCTCAACTTCATCGGATGTTCGTGAGTATCGCTTTAGTAATTCATCGGCAGTAAAAGATATTTTTTCTAAGTCCCTTACTTTATAACCTGCAGTATAAGCTACTTTAAAGAGACTATCTTTTTTATCGAGTAAGAAAACAGCAGCCTTTTCCGCCTGCGGAATAAAACTTAAGGTTTGTTTTAATAAAGAATTAAATAAATTTTCTAGATCTTCAGCTTTGTTAATTACTCTTACTAATTTATCAACTGTTTCAAGTTCTTCCGCTTGATTTTTAATTAATTCAGCTTCACGTAATTTTGCTTTATTGCGTTCCCTATTTATTAACCTTTTACGCATTACTCTATCTATTAAGAATATTGTTAAGCCAAAAAAGAATAAGTAAATTAGAAAAGCCCACCATGTTAAATACCAAGGATGTAATATTTTGAAAATAAAAAAGTCTTCTTTTCCTATAACACCGTATATGTTTTTTGACCGGGCTCTAAATTTGTAATCCCCTTCTGAAAGATTTGTATATACTTTTTTTGTTTCATGTGTCCACTTAGACCAAGTATCATCATTGCCTTCAAGCAAATATTGGTAATTGTTTGTTGAAGGATTATTAAAACTGGTAGAAGATACTTCAAAAGTTATATCATTATTTGAATATGAAATTACAGGAATATATTTGGAATGATAATGACCGCCATAAATTGTAGAGTCGTTTTTAATTTTAATATTTCTTATAAAGGTTGAGTAATCAATATTTACTGATTTTTCTAGTTCGGGATTGTAAATAAAAAGTCCATCGGGACTGCTTATCCACAATTTTTCCTTCTCAGTATTTATATTGTAATCAGGATAAATATATTGGACGTTATGCAATTTAATTCTATTTAACTGTGGTTTAGGTACCCATTTGTATTTCCCATTATTTTGCCTTGCAATTTTACCAATTTCATATTTTTCCTCTGCTCTTATAAACGCCCAAAAATCATCATTATAAGATTTTTTCAATAGCAGTATTGTTTTTGTTGAATCTGTAAAATTACTGCCGAGCGTGGAATCCAATTCGAAACTGTTATTAATTTTATTAAATTTGTATGTGCCTTTATTTGTAGCCAATAAAACTCTTTCTTCAATATTAAAAATATTCAATTCATCACCCGGCAATCCGTTTAGCGCAGTATATGAATGAAGAGAAAGATTATTAATAACATTTTCATTTAAATTATTTAGTTTTTTAGTGGTATGTTTAACACCAGTCTCAAAACTTTGTATCCACAAGCTACTATCAATATCTTCAACAATAACTAACGCTTCTTCATCATAATTTGTCAAGTATGCTTTATACTTATTACTATTACTTATTTTTTGTAGAATTGTTATACCCTGTCTATGTCCTACATAAATTCTACCAGGATAATATTTTGAAGTAACTATCTGATTTGATGAATTATTTAAAATCCATTCACTTATTTTACCATCTTTAATTATCCCTAATCCGGAATTTGTTCCGACAAATACGTCACCGTAAGAATAGTTCAAAAAAAATGATGGTTTGTTGATACCTTTTACTAATTCAAAAGATGAACTTTTATAGTTAAAAAATATTGTGCCTAAATCATTAACACCGTACAACGTGTTATTAATTCTAAGCATATTGGTAACAGTGTTTTTAATTATCTCTTTTTGAGGGAATTTAGATAAAGAAGAAGGGTATTCTAAATGTACAATACCTTTTGAAGTTGCCAACCATAAACCATTAGAATTATCTTGAAAAACATCATATACAACATTTATAGGTAAGCCGTGGTTTTCATTAAAAACATTTACTAACTGACCATTTTGATTAATGATAATTACTCCGCCACGTTGGGTGGCAAAAGCAAAATCACCGTTGTTTAGTAAACAAGTATTATAAATTTGACTTTTAATAAGTAAAGAATCAGCTTCAGTTTTGAATTGGTGAAATTTATTGCCATCGTGGTAAAAAAGTCCTTTCCGGTTTGTAGTTATTAGTATATTTTTTTTATTAGTTAATTTGTTTTGATATTGTATCATATCAAAAACACCTATAGATGAAAAATAATCACCATCGGGCATTAGCTTAAGTGAATCACCAACTATCTTCATTAAACCTATCCCATTCCCTCTTGTATAAACATCATCGCCAATTTTATATAATCTAAAAGCATTCAAAGAATCCCAAAAAAATAATTTATTACCATTCCACCTGAACATTTTACTACTTGTTTTAAAATATACGCCTTTTGAATTAGCAACTACATCCCAAACTTCTCCGATATTTCGTGAATTTTTATTAATGTGACTTTTTAAAGAATTAAATTTTAGTTTCCCAATGGAATCGGGAGCAAGGTAACCAAAATCCTGGTAAGCTGTTACAAAAACCTTATTACTATCATCAATTGCAATAGCTCTTACGGTGGAATTATTAGGAACCTTAATGAATCTCCATGAAGCTCCGTCAAATTCCAGTAGTCCATTATTAATATTTCCAAAGTACATTATTCCGTTTTTATCTTGCGCTATGCACCAATTATTCCCACCGGCATTATAATCTTCCGGAGTATAATAATTAAGGAAAGGAATTCCTATTTCCAGTTTCTTATAATCTTTAGTTTGTGATAAAGTTACATTTGAAACAAGAACAATAATCATAATTAACGGTATGTAAGAAAATAAATATTTCATCTATTCTTTAATGAATAATTAAAAAAAATGTATCTTAACTCACCCTTAACTTTACAAAGTCTTCAAGACCCATTACTTTAAGAAACGGACTTTCGTGTTCTTCATCAGTTGAATTCCTATTGGCAACTCCCATATCAACTCCAACAACACTTCTAAAAGGACGCAACCCGGCTGGGATATCAACAAGCTCAAGAAAACGCTCAACAACCGCATCAGGATCAGTGGGAATTTCGGGGTTATTAAACATTCCAATAAAAGCTTCATTCATACCTTTAAAAGTATTGTGAACTACTTCCGGATAACTCTGTACACGATTCTCTTCGTCAATAGGCTGAGGACTTTGGGAAAAAAGTTCTGTTGTAAAAGGACCCGGTTCAACCACTACAACATCAATACCGGAAGATGCCAATTCTCGACGTAGTGCAAGTGAGTACCCTTCCAGTCCCCATTTGCTGGCATGATATACTGCAAAAAATGGTGATGCAAATCTGCCGGCAATTGAGCTAACATTAATGAATAATCCAGTACCTTTCTCTCTCATTTTAGGAAGAAATACTCTTGTTACTCTGTGAATTCCAACAATGTTAACATCCAATTGCTTTATTAATTCTTCCGAGGTAAATGCTTCGGCAATACCGACATACATTTGCCCTGCATTATTAATGATTACATCAGGTGCCCCCAATTTTGTTAATACATAGTCTGCTGCATTTTTAACCGAATCATTGGAAGTGACATCCATTTCAAGAATTTCAATTTGTTTTTTATTTTCCGATGCAAAATTTTTAAGATTATCGGCGGGAGCTTTATTCTTCCCATTTGGATTACGCATAGTCGCAATAACTTTATCTCCCTTTGCAGCAAATTTCTTAGCCGCAATAAAACCAAATCCGGAACTGCATCCGGTAATAAATACAGTACTCATAATTTCTCCCTTTATTTTTTAATTCTATATTTTAATAATTTTTATTTAACCAAAGGCCAAAGTGGTTTTCGATTTTCTAAAAGTTGTTATCTCGTTTTTTTGTGCGAAATCTTGCATTAAATATCTAGCGCATAGATTTCTCAGCTATCTAAATAAAAATTAGGTTTAATTTCTAAATAACAACTTCCCATTTTTTAAAACCAATTCAGCCTTAGTATGTATTACTGTTTCTTTGATGTCCTGCCACCATGGTCGCCAATTAAAACCCATTTGCCGTTTTTCTTCATTAAAATGTCAGTCCACTTTCCTAAAGACGGCTCTTCCTTTCCGGTTTTCTTATTTTTATCAATCTGGGAAAAGAAATAATTTGCAAATGCAAAATTGCCTTTTACCCAAATAGTAATTGGAGTTAGGGTATGCAGAATAGTTTCATTTTTCTCAAAATCATTCTTTATCCATTTTGCGGTATTAGATTTACTTTGTGGAACCTTTGATTGGTAGCTCCAACCGATGTAGCTCTCATCAAAGTATGATAAAAATCCTGCAACATCATTTTGAGATGCTACTTCCCAATATTTCTCAACGCCTGCCCAAACTTCTTTTTGCTCGCTGCTCCATTGTTGTGCAGTAGTATTGCAGAAACCAGCGATGATAAATAAACCAATAATGGTATGTAATTTTGTTATATATTTCATTTTGTTACTCCTTTTAGATAAATTATTTTTAGCATTTTTTAATGTTCCACATCCATGTTTAGAGGAACATATGATATATACGGAGTTTTTGGTACTTTACCGGGTGGAACATTTCGGGGCATTTTTTCCCCTTTGGGTCCAAGCGACTTAAGATATTTATAAATAGCTCTGGCATCTACATCACTCATATTATTAACATTCATCCAAGGCATGGGCGGCATAGATTTTCGTGTTTGGATTGTTTCCACCCAATCATCTTCATTTATATCCTGAACAAATAGACGAAGGTTGCTGGCATAAGTTGTTCCCCACGGTCCTTGATTCCCTATTACGGAGCCGGTTAACCATTCATCCTCGGGAACATTCCCTTCTTTCATAGCGTATTCTTCAGTATGGCAGTCATTGCATCCGCCTATTATTACTAGATATCGCCCTGCTTCTAATTGAGTATTAGCTTCTATATATGCCCTGGAATTTGAAGATTTAGTTTGGCACTTTACTAAAAGAAGTATACTAGAAAGTAAAATTGTTATGTATATTAAATTTATTTTCTTGGAATTCTTCATTTAATACATTTCTCCTAATTTATTTAGTCAGACTAGGAATACCACTATAAATTTCATCCTTGTGCATCTTTGAATATTTTCCAAAGGTTCTGAAAAATTTTCTTCTGTCATCTTTATTAGCCCAAGCCTTGTCTATTAATTTGTTTTGAATTTCATTAGCAGCATCAATATCATTCCAGCTAGCATATTCTGTTATTATAACCCAATCCCTGCTATCACTACCGCTGGCATGTCTTAGTACTTTTTCACTAACAATTTTATCGTTTTTAGAAACTATTTTATCGTGCCATTCTTTAAAAAGCTCATTTAGTTCTTTATTGCTTCCATCTTCCGGTACTGTCATTTTCCACGTTGTTACTGTGTAATAGTGTCCCTCTTGTGCATAGCTGATATTAAGAAAAAAGAAAAGTGATGTAACTACCATTGCCGATATTTTAATTATTTGTTTCATTGTATCTCCTTTTTTTATTGTGTTTAATTCAATCTGTTTTTTGTTTAGTTAAAACGATATAAAACTTTCTTACCTTGGGATAAGACCAAGCTGCTGCATAAATTCCAAATTATCAAAGAAATCTTGCTCTTGTAATATTTTCCCGTCTTTCATTTTTACTATTGTTACCCCCTCCACATTAACTTCTTTACCAGTAGCAGAAATTCCAAAAAAATCTCCGGTATGTTTTCCATTAAATTTCCAGTGTTTTACAATTTTATTCCCTTTTCCAAATGCATCAATAATATTAAATCTAACTTCAGAAAATCCATCAATGTAGTTTTGATAATATGCTTTAAATTTTTCTACTCCCACTATATTTTCAGACATAATGACAAGGGTAATATTTCTATCAAAATTCGATTCGTTTATCAGGTCAATTTTACCTTTGTTAATTATTTCATCCCAAATAGATTCATACATTTTGAGATTACCCTCTAATTGTTCCTCAGCTTTTTCTAATTTTACAAGCTTTTCAGGAAGTTTATTTTCGCAGCTTGTTATAAGCGTTACAGTAACTAGCGTCATACCTATATATTTTATTTTTCATTTTTTCCTTAATTAGATATTTTCAATTTACCCCTGTGGTTTATGTTTATTATCAACTTCTTCTGACGGTTGCGAAACCTTAGGCTTTGGTTTTATTTCAATCTGATAAAGTTCAAATCTTTTAGAACCTATATTTTGCGGTAAGTGTGTTGAAGCCTCTAACCAAACAACCTGACCCGCTTTAAATTTACTATCAATTGATTTTCCATCCGGCTGACGAAATTTAGCTTGTGCATCAGTTATAAATATTCCCAAACCTTCCGGATGCGAGTGCATAACGGATTTTTCTCCTGGCCCATAAGAAATATGCAGTACACGCATTTTATCGTTTTCAAAAACTACCTTATAGTGATCTGAATCCACTTTGCTAGCGTCTTGAGCATTACAAGGTTCTGTTAAAAACAAGTAAATTATAATTGCAGAAAAAATATAGATAGAATTTTGAATGAGACTTTTAACTATGTTTTTCATAATCATTACTCCTTTACTAATTATTCTTTGCGTTTGAAAGATCAGTCCTTATGGTTCCATTTTCATGTTCAAACTTTTGCATTATTGCAATCATTTGTTGTCTCAATTCATTTAGTCGTTTTCCTAATTTTTTACTTATCTCTACACTTTCTGTTGCCCATGCGATTCTATCTTTAAAAGATTTAACCATCAGCACCATAGGAGAATCCGTTCCCAAATCACCTTGATAAATTCTATATCCTTGATTTATATTTTTTTCTTCATGCAATTCTTTTAATTCCTTTAATAGCTTATTCATTTCTCCTTCTTTACCCGGAATAACATAGAAATAATCAAAATGCCTGAAGTTGAGTTCCTCTTTTAAATCCAAGCCATATTTATTATTATATGAGAGATCATTTCTCAATTTCACCAGAAAGGTTTTATGTGTGTCATAACAGCCGTCAAACCGGTTCATTGCCGCATTTAACTTCTCTTTGCCTATTTTATTGCTCAAATCTCGGAACATTGCAGAAAAACTTGAAATTCCATTATAATCCTCTATTGGCATAATGGCACTGTATGTAAAATATTCAATTTGAGCAATATGGTAATTCGTCTCAATATTGTTGGATTTAAATAACCCTTTAAGATTTTTCATTGCAGCTTCGTATTTTTCTGCCATGTGGGGTAAAACCTTATCTTCATGAACTAAAAAAAGTTGTGATTTTTTAGATTCATTTTGAGCAAATGTTTTACTGCTTAGAAATGTTATTAGTAATAACAACAGAATTTTATGTAATGTTTTTTTCATTATATATCTCCTATATTTTTATTTAGAAGGCTTTGCATAACTTTTTGCAGATTGTCATTTTTTCGGCTATTCAAAGTTTCAGTTTATTGAAATTGGATCTAATATACATTCGTCCATTTATTAAAACTTTCATTTTTCTCGTTTCTTCTATAGTGCCAATCAGGTTTCAGCCTCATTCCATTTTCCTCTTTCCAAATAAAGTCAATGGCTTTTCCTATATCTTCTTTTGAAGCTATGAAAACACAATACAGCATCTCGTTTACTAAAATTGTTTTTGTTATTTCGGCAAAAATATTCTGAACAAAAAGTGCATTTTTAATTGTATCTGCCTGAGAACTACTATAGGTTGACCAAACAATTCCATTGGTTCCGTTTAATAAATCAATTTCCTCATATTTAATAATTACTTCTACTTTAGTTCCATAAGGAATAGAAGGAATATGAGTTTTACTGAAAAGTGACAAATCAATTATATGTCCATTATTCATTTCTATTATTTTTTTGTCTTTGTAATAACCATCCATCTCAATACTTTTTCTTGCCATTGCAGATTCCTATCAAATGTTGGCGAATCAAAAATAAGAGATATGGAGTCTTATTTCTTGTTGATTTGACGCAAAGACTTGTCATTTTTAAGCAATTGTTAAAAAATAGGTGTGTTTATTTCCGTTAAATGAAAATTTGTGCAAAATTTATGTAGATGAATTGAAATGTTTATTTCAAAGTTTGATTGATACTTCTTTTATATGCCGAAGGTGATTTCCCGAATTGTTTTTTAAACGCCCGTGTAAAATTTGCTTGATCACTAAATCCAACTTGGTAACAAATCTCTGCAATTGTTCCGCTATTGTGTTTTAATAAATCTGCTGCTCGTTGTAGTCTCATTGAACGAATTAACTTTCCGGATGATTGGCTTATTATTGCTCCAAGTTTTCTATTAAGCTGGGAAACACTCATATTTACTTTTGAAGCAAGTGTTTCTACTCCGAAGATTTCTGTTTCAATATTCTGTTCAATTACATCGAGTACCTTTTTAATGAATACTTGGTCAATTGATTGAACATTTATTTCCGATGGTTTGAGCTGGGTTATGTGACCGTATTTTTTTCTCAACTGCTCGCGTTGATAAAGCAGTTTTGAAATGCGTACCCCAAGTTCTTTTGCGTTAAACGGTTTTGTTAAAAAGGCATCTATTCCGGTTTCCAAGCCCTCAATTTTTTCATCCAAACTTGCTTTGGCAGTTAGCATTATTATTGGGATGTGACTTGTCTTTTCACTTTGTCTCAGTTTTTTACTAAACTCATATCCGTCTAATTTCGGCATCATAACATCTGTAATTATCAAATCAGGAATTCGATTTTCAGCTAATTCAAATCCTTCCAGACCGTTTTCCGCTTCAATCAAACAGTAATTGGCTGTTAATTGTTCTTTTATATAATTACGTATATCTGCATTGTCTTCCACAATAAGAATTATTTGTTTGTTATTTGTTATAGTAATATCTGTATCCGGATTTTTCTCATTTTGATTAAGATCACTAAGTTC
>Ga0256833_1003309_pt1 | contig 11059 bp, 13 predicted proteins | sample 356284metaG_FD_190535 | JGI IMG/M metagenome (GOLD analysis project Ga0256833, IMG submission 190535) | Hydrothermal vent microbial communities from Mid Atlantic Ridge, Atlantic Ocean - 356-284 | ecosystem: Environmental > Aquatic > Marine > Hydrothermal vents | place: Atlantic Ocean: Mid...
GATTGCAACAAGCTTTGGATGGATGACAGCAGAAATTGGTAGACAACCTTGGACAGTATTTGGAGTACTTCCAACAGCAGAATCAGTAACACCTATTGCATTACAAAATGTTCAAGCAACATTCTTTATGTTCTTAACAGCATTCGTAATCTTAGGTATTGCTGAACTTAAAATCCTATTTACGGTCGTTAAATCTGGACCAAAAGGAGCGCACTAATGACTTGGGCACCAATTACAGTGGACGCAACACACTTTTATTTACAAGTTTATTTCTGGATTATTGTTGCGGTATTAGGAGGACTTTTCCTTCTTATGACTTTTGTTCAAGGTGGACAAACACTATTTCACGTTGCAAGCAATGAAATGGAAGAAAGAGCAATTACAAACTCTCTTGGTAGAAAATGGGAATTAACATTTACAACTTTAGTTTTATTTGGTGGTGCTTTATATGCAGCATTTCCTTTATTTTATGCGGTAAGCTTTGGTGGTGCGTATTGGGTATGGATGCTAATTTTATTTGCATTTGTACTTCAAGCAGTTTCATATGAGTATATGAATAAACCAAACAACTTAATTGGTAAAGGTGCATATAAATTCTTCTTATATTTCAATGGTGTTGTTGGTATGGTATTAATCGGAGCAGCTGTAGGTACTTTCTTTACAGGAAGTAACTTTACATATGACCCTGTAACAAGAATTCTTGAATGGGGAACTGCAAAAGATGGAATTAACTTAAGAGGTCTTGAAGCAGCAATTGATTTTAAACATGGTGCATGGTTTAACCTTGCAATGGGTGTATTAGTATTTGCAGCAGCAAGAATTTTAGGTGCACTATGGCTTATTAATGATGTTGATAACAATGAATTCCCTGAATTAATTCAAAGATTAAGAGGTGTTGTTAAAAGATGTTTTGTAATCTTATTAATTGCACTATTAGTAGTACTTTATGGTCTTTTCACAATGAAAGGATATGCATATAATATTCATGATCCTAAAGGAACAGTTTATTTAGAAGATGGTAAATATTTACACAACTTACTTGCATTTGGTGCTATTCCATTAATCTTATTCTTAGTAGGTTTAGTACTTTATGTATTAGGAGTTTTTGTTACAGCATTTAAAGATTCTAACAAAGGTATCTGGTTTAGTGGTCTTGGAATTGTATTAATTGGAATTATTGTATTTGTAATTGCAGGACTTAATGGAACACCTTTCTATCCAAGTTATGCAGACTTACAAAGTAGTTTAACTATTCAAAATGCTTCAGGTAGTAAATATACTCTTGAAGTAATGGCATGGGTTAGCATCGCAGTACCTTTCGTTTTAGGATATATCATTTGGGTTTGGTATCAAATGAAAAAAAGAGGTCCTATTACAAAAGAAGAAATTTTAGATCCAGAATCTCATGCATATTAAGGAGTGAGAATGAAAAAAATAATCTTATTATTAACACTATTTTTTGCAAACTTTTTGTTTGCAGCTGAAAAATTAATGCCAAATGGAATTAATCCAGAAGTTCACAAGATTAACACTACTTGGGGTGTAATTCTATTTTTTATGTGGCCTGTATTAATTATTATAGGTTACAAATTTGCTGAATTTACTTTAAAAAAATCAGGTCTTGAAAAAGACCTTTAATCTTCTTTTTCTCTTATTTAAAACTAACAAGCCACTTATCTAATAAATTAGCTACAATTAAACTCATCCAATGGTAAAACTCAAAATTTACGGCTTTTGTTTAAATCGTCAATAGTTTTATTATATAAATATTTTTGTGTTATAATTTCAATCCATAAACCACATTTATTTAGGAGAAAATTATGATAAAAAGTTTAGAAGAAATTGGAATTAAAGCTAAAAATATTATTCATAATCCAAGCTACGATAAAATTATTGAAGATACTTTAAAAAAAGGTGAAGTTGTAACTACTTCAAGCGGTGCTACTGCTGTTGATACAGGTGAATTTACTGGAAGAAGTCCTAAAGATAAATATTTTGTAAAACAGCCACCAAGTGAAAAATATATAGCATGGGGTGAAATAAATCAACCAATCTCTCCAGAAGTTTTTAAAAAACTTGAAAATTTTACAAAAGAAGAATTATCAAAATATGATGAGATTTATGTAATAGATGTTTTTGTTGGTGCAAGTAAAGAAAGTAGAAGAGCAATTAGATTTGTAACTCCAATTGCTTGGCAAGCTCATTTTGTTATGAATATGTTTATATTGCCAAATGAAGAAGAGCTTAAAAACTTTAAACCAGATTTTATATTTTTAGTAGGTGGAAAAGCAAGATATCCAAATTCAAAAGAAGATAATTTAAATAGTGATATCTTTATTGCATTTAATATAGAAAAAAATCTTGCAGTCATGAGTGGAACTTTATATGGTGGAGAGCTTAAAAAAGGTATTTTTACAATGATGAATTATTGGCTTCCACTTGAAGGTAAACTCTCAATGCATTGTTCTGCAAATGTGGGAGAAAAAGGTGATGTTGCACTATTTTTTGGTCTTAGTGGAACAGGAAAAACTACTTTATCAACTGATCCAAATAGAAAACTTATAGGTGATGATGAACACGGTTGGGATGATAAGGGAGTTTTCAATTTTGAGGGTGGATGTTATGCTAAAGTAATAAATCTTGATAAAGAGAGTGAACCTGAAATTTATAATGCAATAAAAAGAGGTGCACTTCTTGAAAATGTAGTAATTAAAGAAAATGGTGAAGTTGATTTTACAGATAGTTCAAAAACAGAAAATACAAGAGTTAGTTATCCAATTGAACATATTGAAAATCATGAATGTACTCTACAAGGAGGACATCCTAAAAATATAATCTTTTTAAGTGCTGATGCTTTTGGAGTATTGCCTCCTGTATCTAAACTTACAAAAGAGCAAGCAATGTATTATTTCCTAAGTGGATATACAGCAAAAGTTGCTGGGACAGAAAGAGGTATTACTGAGCCAGTTGCAACATTTAGTGCATGTTTTGGTGAGCCATTCTTACCGCTTCATCCAACAGTATATGCAAAACTTCTTGGAGAAAAGATAGATAAACACGAAGTTAATGTATATCTTGTAAACACTGGATGGACAGGTGGTCCTTATGGAGTTGGTAAAAGAATGAGCATTAAAGATACAAGAGCTTGTATTAATGCAATTTTAGATGGAAGCATAGAAAATGCAGAATTTGAAATCTTACCTGTATTTAATTTAGCTATGCCAAAAGAACTTCCTGGAGTAAATAAAGAAGTTTTAAATCCAAGAAACACTTGGGAAGATAAAGAAGCATATGATAAACAACTAAAAAAACTTGCTGAAATGTTTATTGAGAACTTCAAAAGATATGAAGATGTAGAAGAAGGAAAAAAATACAAACAAGCTGGTCCTCAGCTTTAATCCCTCTTTATTCTCTTTTTCAAACATTAATTTGTTGTTAAAATGTTACTTTTTTCTTATAAAATAAGCCCTGAAACTTTTAAGGAGGGGCAAAATGATTTCTAAAAAAATTTATTTATTACTACCTATACTTTTTTTAGGTTGCGGTTCATCAAATAATTTTAGCTCTAATATTAAAGGTGCTGGGGTTGATGATTATTTAATAGGTTCTACCGTTGAGATTTATAACAAAAATGGTGATAAAATATCTGAGTGTAAAACAAAAAATTATGGTATTTTCAATTGCAAAATTTCAACGCCAGATAGTGTAATTGTCATAATAAAAAACGGTAAACTTGATAAAGATGGCAATTCATCTACAACTAATGACCAAATAAATTTCCCTGGTTGTTTAGTTGGAATAACATCATCATCAAATAATTCTATTATATCTCCGTTGTCTACTAAATTAATTGCACAATACTTAAACATTCCTTTACATATTAAAACAGAAGGTAATGATACGATTGCATATTTAAATGAAAATGAAATCAATTTAAAACAAATAATTAAAAATAAAAAAGAAATTTTTAATCAAGAATCAAATCTACCTGTTTTTAATTTAATTTCTAATAATATACAAAATGAAGTAATTAAAAAATCTAAAATTATTAAAAAATTTGTAAAAAATATTAATAATTTAGATTTGAAAAATATATATAGACTTAGAATATTACATGTTAATGATACTCATTCACATTTAGAACCCACAAGAATAAAAATTAAAATTAATGGTAAAAAAACATATGTTTTTACAGGTGGTTATGCAAAAATTGCAAAATTTGTTAAAGATATAAAAAAAAGAGATAACCATACTTTATTTTTACATGCAGGAGATGCTGTTCAAGGAACTTTATATTTTACTGAATTTAATGGAACTGCTGATGTTGAAACTTTAAATAAAATGAGTATTGATGCAATGGCACTTGGAAATCACGAATTTGATAAAGGCAAAGAATTCCTTGTAAAAAATTTATTAGATAAATTTAACTTCCCAATCATTGATGCAAATGTTATTATGGATAATTCAGACCCTGATAAAAAAGAGTTTGATAAAAAGGTTAGTCCATATAAAATATTTAACATAAATGGACAAAAAATTGCTATTGTTGGAGAAACTGTTGACTCATCTACTATTTCTCAACCTGGACCTACAATAAAATTTTTAGATTATGTAACAACAGCTCAAAATACTATCAATAAATTAGAAAATAAAAATATCAACAAAATAATTTTTCTAACTCACATTGGCTACAATATGGATCAATTTTTAGCTAATGAAGTTAATGGAATAGACTTGATAGTAGGAGGACATTCTCACACATTACTTGGTGATTTATCCAATTTAGGATTAACCAGTAAAGGAGATTATCCAACAGTAATAGACAATGGTAATAATAAAACTTTAATTATAAGTGCATGGAAATGGGGAGAAGTTATTGGAAATATAAATGTATTTTTTAATAAAAATGGGGATATTATTAATTACATTGGAAATCCTGTTATGCTTGTTGATGATAAATTTTTAAGAAAAAATAGTGATGGTAAAAAAGTTGAAGTAAATGAAACAATTAAGAAAAAAATAGAAAATTTTATTGCTGCTCAAAATAATATTCAAATTCAAACAAAAGATAATCAAGTAGAACAAATTATTAATAAATATAAACCATTAGTAGAAAAACTCATGAATAAAGTAATAGGAAAAGCAACAGCAAACTTAGAACATGTTAGACTACCTGGAGAAACAGACGAAAACGGTAATGTGTTACCTCATGGCTCAATGATAGCACCTCATGTAGCTCTTTCCTTATATGAAAAAGCAAATGAAAATGGAGGTGCGGATTTTTCATTGCAAAACGCAGGTGGTGTGAGAATATCAATTCCTGAAGGAAATATTACTATTGGAGAAGTAAAAACACTTTTGCCATTTGGAAATAGTTTAGTATTAGTGAAATTAGATGGTAAAACTATTAAAGATATGATTGAAAATGCAATTGAAAGAGCTTATATCCAAAAAACAAATACAGGAGCTTTTCCTTATCTTGGTAATGCAAAATTTACTTTTGATGCATCAAAACCATTAGGAGAAAGAATAATTGAATTTAAAATTAAACAAAATGGAAATTGGGCAGATTTAGATTTAAATAAAACATATACAATTGCTACTAATAATTATGTAGCAAATGGAGGGGATAATTATATTGAATTAAAAAATGCTAAAGATAAGTATGATACAGGATTTATAGACAGTGATACATTTATTGAATATGTAAAAAAACACAAAACTCTCTCTCCTTTACCTGAAGATGAATTACCAGTAACAGTAATTAATAATTAAAAATATTATTAATAACTTCTTTTACTTCTCTTTTTTTTATTTTTTTGATATAATTCTACTCCCAATGCGGGCTTAGCTCAGTTGGCTAGAGCGCCTCCTTGCCAAGGAGGAGGTCGCGGGTTCGAGTCCCGTAGCCCGCTCCATGGCGCCATAGCCAAGTGGCTAAGGCAGGGGCCTGCAAAGCCCTGATCCCCGGTTCGAATCCGGGTGGCGCCTCCAAGCTTAAATTTAGCTTAAAAAAAATTTTTTTAAACTTTTTTATGATATAATTTCACTCCAAGCCCGGGTGGCGGAACTTGGTAGACGCAAGGGACTTAAAATCCCTCGGGCGTTTTGCCCGTGCCGGTTCGAGTCCGGCCCCGGGCACCATCAAATTTTCCACTTTTAATCTATTGTTTGGAGAGGTGGCCGAGTGGTTGAAGGCGGCGGCCTTGAAAGCCGTTGTACGGGCAACCGTACCGTGGGTTCGAATCCCACCCTCTCCGCCACTGTAATTTTCTCTGAATTTCGGTAATTTTATGAATTTATAAAAACCATTATCCCCAATATTACCCCAAAAATGAATATTACTTACAATAAATTAACCTTTTATATATGTATTTTATTATCAGTTTACAAGTAGTAAAAGTTTAGTTTCAAAAGCCACTTTAAAATATTCTTTACTTTGTTATCTTTAATTTTTACTATATTTTCATTTTTAAAGACAGTTAAAAGCCTCTAAAGTGAAAGATTTAAAAAATGAGGTGATACATTTATACTACAAAACTTGATACCACCTAAAATTAATTTTTTGTTTTTTCGTGATTGATGATTGAATATCCAATATTCTTTTTAAAAATAGATAATCTTGAGATAACCATTATGTTATAATAAAAATATGAAAGATTTGTTTACAGCTCTTAAAATAGTAAGGTTTTTTATAGCTCTTGTTGTTTCGTTAATTGCTTGGATAATTTTAAGCTTTATTTTAACCTTAATTATAAAAAATGATGTTATAGCCTTAATCATCTCAACTTCTTTAATTTTCATCACTCTTTTTCTTTATACAAAAGAGCTTATTAAAGAGAGATTTGTTTAATTTTTCTCTTAAAGCTGTTATCAAAAACTACTTTTTTGAATAATTTACTTATGTAAGGTTTGCTTACTTTTAAATTTTTTGCGAGTTCTGCTTGTGTAACTAACTTCATTTTACTCCTTTGAAAAAAGTTAACCACTTTTTAGTTAACTCTGTGTATGTGGAAACTGAGGTTGACGACCACCGCATACGATTTTTGTGATAAAAGACCCAGAATTACAGAAACCAAAATATCATTATCGTCTGTTAAATCTAATGTTATTTTTCCAGCCATTTTGTTCTTTTATGTTAAAAAATGATTTATGATTACAACCATAAATAGTTATATTTGCATTTTTTAATTCTTTAACTATAAAAAAATCATTTTGTGTGTGTAAATTTTGCGGTCGCGAGTGCCCGCAGGAAAAGTTTTATTTATACAGGACCCATTTGATATAATAAATTATGAAGTTTCTAATTATATTTACAATAAATATTTTATTGTCCTTATTGTTGTTTTATAACTCGTCTTTTTTGAATGATTTAAATGACGATTTAGACATTATAATAATTGTAGCTATTGTTGATATTATTTTTATATTCCCAATAAGTAAAGTTCTCGGATTTTGCTTATATTATAAACTATTTAAAACTTCTAATAACCTATTAAAAAATTTAAAAGAAAATTATGAATTCTCTTTTGCTTATACTATTGGTATAGGTATATTAATAACAGCTAATTTATTTTTTAATTTTTTACCAATTGACCCAATTGAATTTTTAATTATTTATTCTATCCCTGCTTTGTTTATTGGAATGATTTTTATTTAATAAACTTCATCGTGTGAGCCTATATCAAGTAAATAAATAATATTATCGACTAAATAATTATTCTATACTGCATATCAATAGATACGGAATAAAAATTGCTTTTATCACCTTTTAATTTATGAAGTCTCAATGATGGATAAAAAGGGTCTTGTTCTAATAATTCTATTATTTTGTAATACTTTAATTTTAAATCTGGATGTTTTTTTAAAAATTTAGCAAATTTTTTTAAATATTTTTCATCATATATAAGTTTATACACTTACTTATTTTAAAAGCTCTTCAATTTCTCTTATATGCTCTTTTGCACTTTTTGGAGTTATATTTTTAGATTTTAATTCTGCTAATCGTAATTCTAACTCTTTTTCTCTTAACTCTTCATACTTTTCAATATCCATTACTACATATCTTTTTTTACCTCTATAAGCAATAATTCCAATCTCATTAGTTTCTAACTCTTCTTTTAATGCTTTAACTCCTCTTTTTCTAATGTCTAATAAACTAATCATTACAATCCTTTAAGTGTATAGTTTAAATATACAATTATAATACATTTATCCTATAAATATTATTTCAAACACTTTTCAATATCTTTATCAAAACTTTTAACTTCTAACGATAATATTTTAGATTTAGCGCACAATAAACAATCTATAAAGTCTATATTATGCTTTTTTAATAGCTCTAATGCAGTGATAATTATGTCTTTTTCATCATTGATAATATTTTTCATACTCATAATTTTTATTAAAATATCTGCTGTATCCTCCTTTGAATACTCATAAAATTTATGCAATACAAAAAAACACTCCATTATAATACTTTCGCTTATATGAGCTTTGATTTCTCTTTTTGCTATTTTCTCAAATAATTTTTTTGCTTCTTGGTATTGATTATCTGGTGTTTTTGAAAAAAGTCTAATAATGTAATTTGCATCAATTAAGACCATATTTTGCCTTTAAATGAGAAGAGTAAATATTTCCAAAATCTTTTTTTGAATATTCCTTATCTACTTTTTTATCAAATCTCATAAGCTCATTAAATAAATCCATATCATCATCTTTTATTGGCTCAATAACTGCAATCCTTTTTTTGCTTTTCTTATCAATAACAATAATAGGTTCTTTTGCATTTTTAATTATTGAAATATTTTTTTGAAGTTCTCCAATTGATATAGTCATTGATAAACCTTTTTGTATAATTTTATATAAATTATAACACAAAATATATATATCTACCTTTTAAAAAGAAATTTTTTTGTAGAAGATATTTTTGTCCAATTTTTCTCTATTTTTTAAGAGGTAATTTATATTAATAAAATAATTATAATATCGTAGTTTTTAACTATTTTTTAAACTATTTTGTCGCTGTTTTTCTCCATAATAAATCTATTAAATAACTTTTTACTAAACTGAATAAAAATCTTTATTAAGTTAAAATATTTATTATAAAATAATAAATTTATCTTTTTTATTTGTTATAATATCATATATGAATAATATAATTAATAACTCGTTAAAGAATGTAAGATACAAAGTTATTTTGTTCAGTTTATTTGTAAGTTTAATTTTTTCAATTACATTTTTTTCATTAAGATTATTTAACATAATACCTCATTCTAAAAAAGAAATATTATTAATACTTATTCTAATATTTATTTTTGCTTTTAATATCTATACAATCATTAAAGTAAAAAATAATTTTACAAAAATACAATTTTTATTTTATATAATTTATTCAATTCTACTTTTTCTATTAGTTTTATTTACTAAAAATATTGTTACCATACAATGGTATTATTGTTTAATAATAATTATTGCTTTTACAATGTATCAATATCTATCAATAATTTTAAACACAATTATTATTGTTCTTGTCTTAATTTTGATATATATTTTTTATAATTATTTGCCTATTTATAACAAATTAATAATCACATTTTCATTTTTAACTTGTTTTTCAACTAGTTTAACAATAAATTATCTTTTAGAAAAATTTGCATTTGATAGCTATATAAAAAGAGAATTGCTCGAAAAACTTAGTCTTTTTGATTATTTAACTGAAGCATATAATAGAAGAGCATTTTTTAAATTTTCTAATATTCTTCTTAACGACGCAAAAAGAGAGAAAAGAAAATTATCTATTTTAATGATAGATATAGATTATTTTAAAAAAATTAATGATTCTTACGGACATGATATTGGAGATAAAGTTTTAAAAACTTTTGTTAAAATGATAAAACGAAATATTAGAGAAAATGATTTATTTGCAAGAATTGGTGGAGAAGAGTTTGTAATACTAACAAAAACAGATAATAAAGACCAACTCTTTACTTTCGCCCAAAAAATATCTAAATTAACAAAAGAATTAAAAATCTTTGCAAAAGGAAAAAATATACAATTTACAATTAGTATTGGGGGATATATTTTTGATCCTTCAAAAGAAACACTTGATTATGCTTTAAAAAAAGCCGATGAAGCATTATATAAAGCTAAAGAAAAAAGAGATTCAATAGTAATTTTTGAGGGTTAATCTCCTAAAAAAGATTTTAATACATCAATTGTTTCTTCATTTTGTAAAATATTTCCATGAGTAGCATTTTTGATTATTTTTACTGATTTTAAATTTGGAATATTTTTTAACAAATTTTCAACACATTTTTTAGGTATAAGATTCTCATTTTCTGCAAGAATTACATAAACAGGAACTTTTACTTTTTTTATCCAATCAATTTCTTTAAATTTATGTTTTAACATTAATCTTACAGGTAAAAATGGATATTTTATTTTAGCAATGTCTTCTATGCTATCAAAAGGAGTTATAAGGATTAATTTTTTGATTTCTCTTTTTGAAGCTACATAAGTTGCAACAGCAGTACCTAAACTTCTTCCTATTATTATCTCAGGTTTATATTTATCAAAAATTTCACACGCATACTTTAAAATACATCTCTCACAAGGCTTTCCTTGACTTCTTGCATATCCAGGATAATTAAACCCTATAAAATTAAAATCTGTAATTTTTGTTGTAATATTATCTAAAAATTCTAATATATTATTTGTATTACCATTAAAATATAACACTAATGGTACATTCTTTTTGTTTACAACATATCCACCCTCAAGGAAAATATTATCACTTGTCTTAAAATATATTATTTTAGCTTTTTTAGGAATATAGACTTTATTAGCAAATTTTTTGTTAAAAATTTTATTATCTTGAGTTATATAAAAAAACAAAACAATTAATAAATAAAAAAAAAGAAGAAAAAAAACAATTTTTAAAATTCTATTAATCCTTCAAGTGGAGATGATGCAGTTGCAAAAGGTTTTTTTGGAATTCTACCAGCTTTATATGCCATTCTTCCAGCAATTACTGCATGTTTCATAGCTTCAGCCATTG
>Ga0256833_1003310_pt1 | contig 11056 bp, 15 predicted proteins | sample 356284metaG_FD_190535 | JGI IMG/M metagenome (GOLD analysis project Ga0256833, IMG submission 190535) | Hydrothermal vent microbial communities from Mid Atlantic Ridge, Atlantic Ocean - 356-284 | ecosystem: Environmental > Aquatic > Marine > Hydrothermal vents | place: Atlantic Ocean: Mid...
GAGGTGACCGGCCTTGACCCCGCGCCCAAGCCGGGAGTTCTTGACCTCGACGAAGTTGCCCACGAAGGCGCCCTCCTCGAGCACCGCCCCGGGCCGAAGCCGGGCGAAGGGGCCGGCGATCGCCCCGGGCGCAAGATGCGCCCCTTCGAGCACCGAATGGGGCCGGACCTCGGCCCCGGGGGCGATCGTGGAGTCGGCGAGGATGCTGTAGGCCCCGATCCGGGCACCCTCGCCGATCTTGGTCTTGCCCTTTAGGACCACCCCGGGCTCGAGCACCACGTCGGGGGCGAGGGCGACGTCGGGCTCGAGGTAGATCGTCTCGGGCAGGTGCATCCGCACCCCCTCCCGCATCCAGCGCTCCCTCAGTTCCGCGAGCATCGCCTCCTCGAGTGCGGCGAGCTGGGCCCGGTCGTTGGCGCCGAGGAGCTCGCTCGGGTCCCCGGCGGCCACCGCCACCACCGGCAGCCCGGCCTCGAGGTAGAGGGCGACCAGGTCGGGGAGGTAGTACTCCCCCTGGGCGTTATCGTTCTTCACCTTGGGGAGGAGGTTCCAGACCTCGGGGTCGAAGGCGTAGACCCCGGAGTTCACCTCGCGGATTTCCCGCTCGGCGGGGCTTGCGTCCTTTTCCTCCACGATCCGGACCACCCGGCCGTCCGGCCCCCGCACCACCCGGCCGTAGCCGGTGGGGTCTTTGAGCTCGAGGGTGAGCATCGCCATGCCCCGCCCGCCGGCTTCTTCCAGGGCCCTAACCAGAGCGCGGATCGTCTCGGGCCGGAGCCTCGGGGTGTCCCCGCTCGTCACCACCACCGCGCCCCGGAACTCGGCGAGCACCGGCGCCGCCTGGGCCAGGGCGTGGGCGGTGCCGAGGGGCGCTTCCTGGTGGGCGAAGACCACTCCGGCATCCGCGAGCGCGGCCTTCACCGCCTCGGCCCCGTGGCCGACCACCACGACCACCCGTTCGGCCCCGCTCGCTTTGGCCGCCGCCACCGGGTAGGCGAGCATCGGCCGCCCGAGCAAGGGATGCAGCACCTTGGGGGTCTTCGAGCGCATCCGCTTGCCCTTGCCCGCCGCCAGGATCACCACCGCGTGCTTCATGCCTTCCTCCGGTACCTAAGGAGCATGTACCCCGAGAGCAGGATAAGGGGGATCGAGACGAGCTGGGTGGCGGTGAGTAGCCCGATCCCGAGCTCGGGGTTTTCGTAGACCTTTACCCAAAGCGGGTTCAGCCGGAAAGGCTCCTCGATGAGCGAGCGAAGCAGGCTGTACCAGAAGACGAACTGCCAGAAGACGTACCCCGGGGGCTTTTTCGCCTTGAGCCAGTAGTAGGAGGCGACGAGCAGGATCACCCCCACCAGGGCCCCGTAGAGCTGGGTGAGGTGCACCGGGCCGCGCACCACCTCCCCGGGGCAATAGCCGAAGGCGAGTTTCCCGGTGGCGGTGCAGATCCCGGGAAAGCCCCGCGCCCACTCGGGCCAGGTGTAGCCGAGGGGCAGGGTGGTGAGCCGGCCCACGGTGTCCGAGCCGTTCATCAGGTTGCCGATCCGCCCCGCGATCACCCCGAGGGCGATGCCGGGCACGGCGGCGTCGAGGTAGTCCCAAAGGGGGATCCGCTCCCGCCAGTAAAAGTAGAGGAAGGCGAAAAGCCCCCCGAGGATCGCGCCGTGAAAGGAAAGCCCCCCTTCCCAGATGTAAAGCGCCCGAACGGGGTTAGGGGCGAACTCTTCCCAGCTCGTGAGCACGTAAACCACCCGGGCGCCCACGACCCCGGCCACCACCGCCCAGAAGGCCGCACGGGAAAACGGCTCGGGGTCGTGGCCGCGGGCTTTGACGATGCGCTCGGCGATGTGGTAGCCGAGGAAGATCGCGAGGGTCAAAAGCAGGCCGTACCAGCGGATGGTAAGGGGGCCGATTTGGATGAAGATCGGGTCCATGGTCGCTCCCAGCTAGCTTATCCGGCTGTAGAAGTAGGCGCCGGCGGCGGCGTGCAGCAAGAGCCGCAAGAAGATCCCGAGGAAAAAGCCAAGGGCCCCGCCCGCCCCGGCCCGAAGGGCCTCGCTGCCGTCCCGACCAGAAGCGAGCTCGAAGAGTACCGCCCCCGCGAAGGGGCCGATCACCATTCCTAGGGGCCCGAGAAAGATCGCCCCCAAGAGGGCGCCGAGGACCGCTCCCCAAACCCCCGCCCTTCGGGCGCCAAAGCGCCGGGCGCCGAGGGCGAGGGCGAGGTTGTCGGCAACGAGGGCGAGGGCCAAGAGCAAGAGAAACACGGCCCACTCGCCGGGGCCAAGCTCGGAAAAGCCCAAAAGCGCTTGGTGCAAAACCCCACCGGCGGCCAGGACAAAGGTCGCCGGGAAGAGGGGGACGAAGGTGAGCGCCAGGGTGGCCAAGAAAGCCAGGAGAAAAAGCCCGTCGGCGAGGGTCTGCACCGACCAAGAGCCTAGAAAGCCAGGCGGTGAGAAGGAAAAGAAGCGCCCCCGGCGCCCCGACGGCGCCCGGCCCAGACCGCTTAGGGCTGCTCCCTTCCGGGCCTGACCCGGTTCACGGCGGGCCGCCGCGTCGGACCGGGGGCAAAGACGAGTTTAGCAAACAGAGCGGGCGTTTCCTAGTAAGCTTAGGGCGACGTGCCGGCGCTTCTTGCCAGGAATCTAGGTAAACGCTACGGCCGCCGATGGGTCCTCACCCGGGTGGAGTTTGCGGTGGAAGCGGGGGAGGTCTATGCCCTGGCGGGGCCGAACGGCTCCGGCAAGACGACGATCATCCGGCTGGTCACCGGCCTCGCCTTCCCGAGCGCCGGGGAGGTCCGGCTTCTCGGCGAGAACGTCCACGAGGCGGGCTGGCGGGCGCGGCGGCACCTGGGGGCGGTGGTCGAGGCCCCCGCGGCCTTCTATCCCCACCTCACCGGCCGGCAAAACCTCGAGCGCATGGCCTGGATGAGCGGTCTCAAGGATCCCGCCGCCCGCATCCGGGAGGTGCTCCACCGGCTCGAGCTCCTCTCGGTCGCCGACCAGAAGGTGGGGAGCTACTCCCTCGGCCAGCGCCAGCGGCTCGGCATCGCCGCCGCCATCCTCGCCCGGCCCCGCGTGCTGGTCCTCGACGAACCCACGAGCGGCCTTGACCCCAACGGCATCCAGAAGGTCCACGAGCTCCTCGCCGAGGAGGCGCGCGGGGGGGTGGCGGTGCTGGTCTCCACCCACCACCTGCGGGAGATCAGCGCCTACGCGAACCGGGTGGGCATCTTGAGCGGCGGGCGGCTGGTGGACGAGGTCGCGCTCCGCCCCGACCGGCCCCGCTACCGGGTTTTGGTCTCGGAACCCGAGCGGGCGGTGGCGCTTTTAAAGACGGTGCCGGGCCTCGCGGGCGTCAAGCTGCGGGGGGACGAGGTGCTTTTTGAGGGGGAGCCCGAGCAGGCGGTCTTTGCCCTGGCCCGGGCGGGGATCGCGGTCCGCGAGCTCACGCGGGATCACTTCGACCTCTACGCCTATTACCGGGAGCGGGTGAGCGGTGTTTAGGTTCTACCTTTGGGAACTGGAGAAGCTCTTTTTCCTGAAATCGGCACGGATCGGCCTGCTCGCGGCCTTTTTGCTGCCGGTGATTTGGTCGCTGGCGCCGGGGCTCGAGCGCGTGTACGGGCTGGTCCTGGTATCCGGCTGGCAGGTGCCCGCGCTCAGCCTGCTCGCCGGCATGGAGTTCCTCTTTCCCTTCCTGGTGGCGATGGTGGCCGCTGAAGTCCTGGGCGCCGAGGTCGCGATGGGCACCCTGAAGCCGGTACTCCTCCGTCCGATCACCCGGACCCGGCTCGTGGCCGTCAAGCTTGCGGCCGCCCTCAGTTTCCCCTACCTCCTTCTTTTCGCGAGCCTCCTCGGGGCCCTCTTCGCCGGCGCCTTCCACGGGTTCGGGGGCTTTTACGGGGGAACGGGTCTCGGGGCGGGGGGGTTTGCCGGGGTGGGCTATCTCTCGCCGGGCGCCGCGTTTGCCGAGATTCTCAGGGCCTACCTCCTCGCCGGCGCCACCCTGTTTCCGATCGCCGCCCTCGCGGTCTTTTACGCCGCCCTTTTCCTTTCCACCACCGCAAGCGCGCTGGCCACGCTCGCCACCGTGCTGCTCATGCGGATGCTGGTGGTCTTTCCCGCCCTTGAGCCGCTCCTTTTGACCCGTTACCTCGACCTCTACCTCCGTCCCGAGGCGGCGGGGCCCGGGCTTTTGCTCCTCTTGATCTACGCCTTGGGTTTCGGAGGGCTTGCGGTCTTGGTCTTTGAACGAAAGGACGTGTGAGCATGGCCGACCGGCTGACCCACTTCGAAGACGGCAAGCCGCGGATGGTGGACGTTTCCGAAAAGCCCGCCACTTTGCGGGTGGCCCGCGCCGAGGCTTTCGTTCGGCTTCCCGAGCCGGCGGCAAAGGCCCTCGGCGAGGGCGGGGTGGGCAAGGGGGACCCCCTGGTGGTGGCCCAGCTCGCCGGGATCATGGCGGCGAAGAAGACGAGCGAGCTCATCCCCCTCTGCCACCCCCTGCCCCTTAGCAAGGTGCGGGTGGATCTGGACTTCGATGAGGCTAGGAGGCTTGTTCGGATCGAGGCCGAGGTCAAGACCAAGGCCGAGACCGGGGTCGAGATGGAGGCCCTCACCGCCGCCAGTGTCGCCGCCCTCACCGTCTACGACATGCTGAAGGCGGTGGCAAAGGGGATCGAGATCGGCCCGGTCCGGTTGCTCTATAAGTCGGGCGGGAAGTCCGGGACCTGGATCAGGGAGCCTCAAGAAGACGCTTCAGGTTCGGGGTGAGGAAGTCCTTCGCCACCCGGCCCTCGGGATCGCGGAGGATCAAGAGCCCGGCGTGGACCGCCACCACCCGCCCGTCTTGGGCGATGAAGAAGCTCGTCGGTAAGTAGCGCACCCGGTAGGCGCGGGCCACATCGGCGTAGTAGTCGATCACCACCGGAAAGGTCCAGCCCCACTCCCGGACCCGGAAGCGGGCCATTCTGGGGTCATCTTGCACGTCCACCGCGACGAACTGCACCCGGTCTCGGTAGCGAGCATAGATCCGCCCGATCTCAGGCCCCTCGATGAGGCAGGGCGGGCAGTGGCTGGCCCAGAAGTTCAAAAAGACCGGGCCCTTTTCGAGCAGCGCGGCGAGCTGGAAGGGTTCGCCCGAGAGGGTCTTTCCCTCGAAGGGGATCGCCCGTTCGGGGAAGACCTGACCGAGCGCGAGCCCAAGGAGAAAAAGGGCAAAAAAGAGCCCCCTACGCATGCACCCTACCTACCCCAGCCCTGGCGGGACCTTTGTCCTTGGGGGGTTTACAACCCCCAGCCGCTTTCTAAAATGGAGCGCATGGACATTCGGGGGATCCTCTTTGACTGGGGCGGGGTCTTCACCCGCGGCACCTTCGACGGACGGGTGGTGCAAAACCTCGCCCGCCGCTTTGCACTCCCCGAGGAAAGGGTGGCCGAGGCCTACTTCGACCTGGTGGAGCGGCTCGAGCTCGGCGAGTGGACCCTTCGCCGCTTTTGGGACGCGCTCTCCGAGCGGCTTGGGGTCGAGGCGCCGTATTCCGTTTTCGAGCGGCTCTTCCTCGGGAGCGTGGCACCCCGGCCCGAGATGTACGACCTGCTCCTCGCCCTTCCCGACGATCTGGTGGTGGGGCTTCTATCCAATAACTACCCGGTGATCTCGAGCTTCCTCCGGGCGGAAGAAAGCTTCGATCGCTTCGACGCCGCCGTCTTCTCCAACGAGGAGGGGATCAAAAAGCCGGGGAGCGAGGCCTTTTTGCTCGCGCTCGAGCGCATGGGGCTTTCCCCTGAAGAGGTCCTCTTCGTCGACGACCACCCCAAGAACATCGCCGCCGCCCAGCGGCTTGGGTTCAAGACCCACCTCTTCACCGAGCCCGGCCCCCTGGTGGAAGCCCTCACGGAGCTTGGGGTGCAGCTTCGCGCCCTGCCGAGGAGGCCGTGAAGCGGGGCGTCCGCCTGCTCCAGGGCTACCTTTGGGTGCCTCGCGGGCTAGCCTTTGACCCCCGGGTGCACCTTCCGACGGAGGTCGTACTCGAAGGCACGGGGATTCACTTACTCCTCGATCCCGTGAACCCTCCCTTCGCTTTCTTCGACGACGGCACCCCCACGGCCACCCAGACCTTCTACCAGTTCACCGCTCTCGTGGTGACCGAGGCCGAACCCGAGAGCCTCCGCCCCTTAGTGGGCGTGCTCAGGGACTGGCTCACCCCCCGCCTCGAGGCCACTCCGAGGGGGGTGGGCTGGCTCTTGCTCGAGGACCTCCGGGGAGTGTAATGTCCCTATAACCCCAGAGGGGTTTCGGGTACGCTGCCTTTTTGAAATAGGGAGGATCGTATGACGAAGAAGGTGGTAGTGGTTGGGGGCGGCACCGGCGGCTTGGTAGCCGCCCGCGTGCTGCAGACCGAGGCGAACCGCATGGGAAAGCCCCTCGAGGTCACCCTGGTCACCGCCAGCGAGCGCCACTACATGCCCCCCTTGTGGTCGGAGGTGGCGCTCGGCACGGCCTCGGTGGACGAGACCTGGGCGCCCATCCAAAACGCCGAGCGGGTCTACGGGTTCAAGGTCCTGGTGGATCCGGTAAAGACCTTCGACCTCAAGGGTCGGAGGGTGACCACCGAGGGCGGGACCACCCTGGACTACGACTTCCTGGTGATCGCCCTGGGCACCGCCTACGGCTGGTCTGACTACCCCGGGCTCGACAAGTACGGCTTCCACAACTACAGCCCGGAGGGGGCGCTCGAGCTCAAGGAGGCGCTTTTCAAGTTCAAGGGCAAGAAGATCGTATTCCTGGTCCCCGAGCTCCCCTTCCGTTGCGGCATCTACCCCCTCGAGATGGCGCTCAACCTTCGCGCCTACTACGAGATCCGCGGCCAGCACCCCGAGATCACCGTGCTCTACCCCGCGAACGCGGTGCGGATGGCGCTTGGGGAGGGGCTTGAGCGTTTCTTCCTCCGGCGCTTTAAGCGCCATGGGATCAAGTACGAGCCCGGTTTTGAGAAGCTCGTCGAGGTCACCGAGGACAAGATCATCACCCAAAAGGGCGAGTACGCCTATGACCTCTTGGTCAAGTCCCCGCCCTCGCGGCTACCCAAGGTGCTCGCGGAAAATGGCCTCGCCCACCCCGGCGACCCCCGTTTCTCGGTGGTCACCGGCCCGCGCTTCCAGCACCCCGAGTACCCCGAGGTCTACTTGGTGGGCGAGCACGCGATGCCCCCGGTGGGGCTATTGACCGCCGGCGTGCCCATCCACAACGCCGCGGTGGTGGCCGCCGGCAGCATCCTGCACGACGCCTTCGGGGGCTACATGATCCCCTCCTACGCGCCCACGCTCTGCTTCGGCCATAGCTTCGAGTCGGGGTTCATGGGCAACTGCGAGTACTGGTGGATTCCCGAGGAAGGCAAGTGGGGGCACGCCTGCTACACCGTCGCCACCGGCCCCACCATCCGGATGGTCAAGGACTCGTTCTACCGCGCCTGGTTGGACGCGCTGAGGTAAGGAGGCCAAGATGGCGGAGATTACCATCACCGAAGAGGACGCGCGGGTCATCCAAGAGCTCATCACCGTGGCCCGCCACCTGAAGGCCGGCGGCTACCTTAGCCTGATCACCGAGCTCACCACCAACGGCGACCTCTTGCTCGAGCACCTCGCCAACGAGCGCGTCATCATCCGGGGCCTGGGCCTCGCCGAGGCGGCGATGGACCCGATCAAGAACATGCCGCCCGACAAGATGCCCAAGCTCCGCTACCACATCCTTCACGTGGTCGGCGCGCTCATCGAGGCCCTCGCCGAGACCGACCCCAAGGCCGCGCCCAGGGTGGGGATGTTCGGGGCGCTCAAGTACCTAAACGACCCCCATGTGCAAAAGGGCCTCGGCTTCCTCTTGACCATGGCCAAGAACCTGGGCAAGGCGCTCGAGGAGTTCGAGCCTCGCTAGTTTGTAAAAACCCAAAGGGCGCAAGGTTTTCCTTGCGCCCTTTTTTGTTGGGACAATCCTCCACATACACCTGATGTATAAGGACTCATAGGTAAGGAAAGGAGGCGGTGTCAAATGGCGGTAAGGGTCTTGGTCCTAGGCGGCGGCTCCGGCGGCCTGGTGGCTGCCAACAAGATCAAGCGGCTGATGCGGGAAGAGGCCGAGGTCACCTTGATCGACAAAAGCGACTACCACTACTTCATGCCCGGATTTCCCTGGGTGGCCTTTGGGATGCGTGAGCTCGACGACGTGCGCCGGCCGCTGCAGCTCCTCGAAAAGCGCGGGGTGAACTTCGTCCAGGCCGAGATCCAGTCCCTCGACCCCGACGCCAAGAAGGTGGTCACCGACAAGGGTGCGTTCGACTACGACTACCTGGTGGTCTCGCTAGGCGCGGAGCCGATGCCCTCGCCGGCGCCGGACGCGGTGGCCCCCTGGAGCCCGGAAGGGGCGCTCGCCCTCCGGGAGCGGATGAAGGCCTTCGAGGGCGGGCGGATCGTGGTCGGCGTGAGCTCGCCCTATTACCCCTGCCCCCCCGCGCCCTTCGAGGTCGCGGGCATGGCCGAGTTCGCCCTCAAGGTCAAGGGCTTGCGGGAAAACTCGAGCGTGGACGTCTTCCACCTGAACCCGGCGCCGCTCGCCCCTATGGGGCCGGTGATCTCGGGGATGGTGCTCAAAATCCTGAACGAGAAGGGCATCCGTTTCCACGGGGAGTTTGAGCTCGAGCACGCCGGCGACGGCAAGGTGGTCGCCAAGGACGGGCGGGAACTCGCCTACGACCTTTTGATCCTGGTGCCCCCCTTCGCCCCCAACAAGGTGGTACGGGAGTCCAAGCTCGCCGGGCCCCAGGGCTTTCCCACGGTAGACCCGATGACCTTCCGCCACACCACTTACCGCGAGGTCTTCGTGATCGGCGACGTGGTGAACCCCGCGCTCATGCTCCCGCCCGCCGGGGTGGTAGCCCACTTCCAGGCCGAGTACATCGCCGGGGTGATCGTCTCCGACGTGAAGGGGGCCTACATCGGTGAGCCCTTCGACGCGGTGGCGATGTGCATCATGGACTTTGGGGACAACGCCCTCTTGCCCCAGTGCGAGTTCGAGAAGGTGCTCGCGGGCAAGGGCATGCCCTCCTGCGGCGTGATGGCCACCGGCCGCTGGGTGCGCATCACCAAGATGCTCTTCGAGAGTTTCTGGTTCGCCACCTTGCTGGGGTAAGGGAGGGAGACCATGCCCACGGTGGAAGAACGGCTGGAACGCATCGAAAAGATCCTCGAGGGTTCGGGGCTCGCGCTCCTCGGCGAGATGCGGGTGGGGAAGACCCTGGAGGAAAACCTCGCCCTCCTCGCCGAGCCCAAGAACTTAAGGCTCCTCTCTGTCCTCGACCGCTTCGTCGAGCAGGCCGACGCCCTGGAGAAACTCGCCGAGACGCTGGAAAAGCTGGACCAAAGCGGAGCCCTGGCCCTCGTCGGCGAGGTCTCCGAGACCTTAGTGGAGAACCTGGGCCAGCTCGCCGAGCCCCGGAACCTCAGGCTTTTATCCCACGCCGGCAAGGCGGTGGACGTGCTGGCCCGGATCGACCCCAACGCCGCGGGGATGATGGTGGACCTTTTCATCGAAGCGCTTTCCGAGACCTTCCCGCCGGAAAAGCTCAAAAACCCCCCGCGGCTTGGGCTTGCCGGGCTTTTGAAGGCGCTCTCCGACCCCGAGATCCAGCGTGCGCTTGGGATCCTCGTCGAGCTCCTCCGGGTGATTGCCCGCACTTTTGATAAGGCCAAGAAAAAGGAGGAGGAGCTTATGGCGATGATGGAGAAGATGATGGCCAAGACCAAGAAGTAAACTAAGTGCTGGGATGTCCAAGGGCCCGCGTGCCCTTACCGAGACCGAGCGCCGCCGCCGCCGCGAGCGGATCTTCCGCTGGCTGGCGGGGGTGCACGCGGGGCCCCTCGGGATGGCGCTCGCCGGCCACAGCGAGCTTGGGCCCCGCTTCCCCGAGGGCTACGCCCGTTGCCCAGGGCATCCGGCGCTCGCCTGTCGGACCTCGGGCGGCGTGCCCCGGGTCTGCCTGCCCCGGCGCTTCGAGGAGCTCGCCGAGAGCGCCCGCCGGGGCGGGAAGAAGCGCCGAAGCCTCGAGGCCCGGCGGGTGGAGGAGCTCTTCCTCTGCCTTGACCTTCTGAGCGAGGAAAAGCCCGAGTTCGCCCCCGTCTGGGAACTCACCCGGGCGATGCTACGCGAGGCCCAGAGCTACTGAAGCTTGCCGAGAAGGTACATCGCCGAGAGCGCGGCGGTGACCAGTACGATCATCGCCACGAGGGCCGCGGTGAGCCCGAGGTCCACCGCTTCGCCGCTCGTGGTGAGGGTCTTCGGGTGATAGACGAAGTAGTAGATCCCGGTCACCAGCAGGATCGCGAGCACGAACGTGGCCAGAAGAATCGCCGCCATCATGCTTATCCCTCCCTCAAAAGGCCGAGCGCGGCAAGCGCCCGTTCCAGGTTCTCCTTAAGCTTACCCTGCCCCACGGCGTAGGGGAGGGCCCCCTCGGCCAGGGCCACCGCGCCCAAGGCGGCCTCGGGGTGGGGCCTCGCCCCGTTTAGGGCCGGGCTCTCCCAGGCGGGGTAGGCCCGGAGCTCGCGGTAGCGGAGGCCGGTGGGGGCGGTGCGGAGGAGGGTTCGGGCCGGCCGGGGATCGTCCAGGGAAACCCGTTCGGGGCCCGCCTCTCCCTCGACCTCTTTGAACCCCGGGAATCGGTGAAAGATACCCTCGCCCGGGGCGAGGAAGAGGGCGTAGCGGGGCCGGTGGTGGCGGAGGACGGCGGCAAACGGCGTGCTGTCCTCGGCCTCGGGGGCGAGCGCCACCAACGCGCGGCCGCGGAGGGGGAGTTCGGCGAGGGCGGCAAGGAGCTCGGGACCGAGGCCCCAGGGGGCCCAGACCAGCGCCGTCGCGCCTCCGGGCGCGCCCTCGAGGTAGAAGGTGAGGGTGCCGAAGGGGTCGAGACCGGCTTGGAAGTGGCGGGAGAGGGCCTCGAGCTCTTCCTCGAGCACCGCGAGCGTGGGCTTCATCGCCTTCTAGCTTAGGGCAGCGGGGGCCG
>Ga0256833_1003311_pt1 | contig 11056 bp, 9 predicted proteins | sample 356284metaG_FD_190535 | JGI IMG/M metagenome (GOLD analysis project Ga0256833, IMG submission 190535) | Hydrothermal vent microbial communities from Mid Atlantic Ridge, Atlantic Ocean - 356-284 | ecosystem: Environmental > Aquatic > Marine > Hydrothermal vents | place: Atlantic Ocean: Mid...
AGGCCTTAAGAAAAGGTGTTTACAAAGTTTTCCAGAAAATGTTTGGAAAGAATAGATTAGCGACTTGCAAAGTCTCATTTAATTATTTCTTGGGCTTGGAGATAGATTTTTAGAGCAAATTTGAGGATCATAAAAAACTAAATAAATGTCTAAAAAAATTCGTGCTCTTCTTTTGGAAGCCCAAGATTTGCTTTCTTCAAAAGATCTTTCGCCCCGCGAAGCCCTTACAGAGGCCAGGCTCATTTTGGCCCATCTTTTAAACTGTAAACCACTTGAGGTTTACTTTCAGGATGATACCAAGATAAATGAGCTATTCATAAATAAGTTCAAAGAAATTTTAGAATCTCGAAAAAGAGGAGTCCCTTTAGCATATCTTCTGGGTGAAGTTGAATTTTATGGCTATTCTTTCAAAGTTTCACCTTCAGTTCTTATACCACGTCCAGAAACCGAAATATTAGTAGCAGAAGCCCTCAAACTTCTTCCTTCTGGTGGGAGAGTTTTAGAGCTTGGAGTGGGGTCAGGTTGTATTTCTCTTACTTTGGCCCTTGAAAGGCCAGATCTTCGGCTTTGGGGTGTGGAAATAAGCAGGGAAGCCCTTGAAATCGCAGACCAAAACAGGAGACGTTTCAGCCTGGACAAAAGGATCTTTTGGATTCGAGGAGATTGGTTTTCCCCTTTTAAAAAAGGATCCTATTTTGACCTTATTTTGAGCAATCCCCCTTATGTAAGTCGTAAAGAATGGGAAAATCTTTCTCCGGATGTGCGGGATTTTGAGCCTCCTATTGCCCTCTTAGGAGGAGAGGAAGGTTTTGATTTTATTTATCGCACCTTAGAAGAAGCTCCCTTCTATATGAAGCCTTCGGGCTGGTTGCTCTTTGAGATAGGTTTCAGTCAGGCGGAAAGGGTATCACAAAAGGCCCTTCGATGTGGATACGAGTTTCGATTTGTAAGAGATTTTTCCGGAACAAAGAGGGTTTTTGTCGGGAAGATTCTTGCAAAAAATAAAACCTGCACTAAGTAAACTTTTTTGAAAATTCTTCCTTTTTGGAGTTTTCGAAATGCAGACAACTCCATTTTGTTTATTTGTAGAGGGTGGGCATAAACTTAAAGGGGAAGTGGTAGTTAGCGGGGCCAAAAATGCCACTTTACCGGCCCTAGCTGCTACTCTTTTAGCCCCTGGAGAATACCAATTTTTCAATGTCCCCTGGCTTATAGATGTCCAAACGATGCTTGAATTGTTGTGTCGCTTGGGAGCTCAATATGAAACTACTAATACGGCCCTCATTTTGGATACCTCTCAGGCCAAAGACACGGTAGCCCCCTACGACATTGTTTCTCGCATGAGGGCTTCGGTTTTGGTGTTGGGGCCATTGCTCGCTTGTTACGGGAGGGCTCGGGTAGCCTTACCTGGCGGATGCCCAATTGGTAAAAGGCCCATTGATTTCCATCTCAAAGGTCTTGAACTCATGGGGGCCAAAATTCACCAAGAACATGGCTACATCATGGCCAGGGCGCCGCGGCGAGGGCTTTCAGGGGCAGAGATAATATTTGATTTCCCTTCTGTTACAGCGACCGAAAACCTAATGATGGCAGCAACTCTAGCCCGGGGGCAGACTATAATCCGCAACGCTGCTAAAGAGCCAGAAATCGTAGCTCTCGGAGAAATGCTTATCAAAATGGGAGCTAAAATAAAGGGTCTTGGAACCGAGACAATCTTTATCGAGGGGGTAAAGGAACTTTCTCCTACTGAAGTAACTATAATCCCGGATCGGATTGAGGCTGGTACCTATCTCATGGCTCCCGGGATTGCAGGGGGAGAGATAATCGTTAAAAACGTCAACCCTTTCCATCTTGAAACGGTAATAGCCACCCTTAAAGAAATTGGGCTCAAAATAGAAATCGAAGGAGACAAGATTTATTCTCAAAAGGGGCGAAACTTAAGGCCGGTTAAAATCCGTACTGCTCCATATCCGGGGTTTCCTACAGATCTTCAGGCGCAAGCCATGGCCCTTTTGAGTACGGTTAAAGGTACTTCGGTAATTATTGAAAACGTCTTTGAAAATCGTTTTCTTCACGTAGAAGAATTACGTCGTTTGGGAGCGGAGATTACAGTAGAGGGAAGGGTGGCGGTAATTCAAGGAGTAAAAAAACTCCAGGCCGCTCCTGTAAAGGCCACCGATTTGCGAGCTAGTGCTTCTTTAGTTTTGGCCGCCTTAGGGGCAGATGGAGTAACAGAGATAGCTGATATTCACCACCTCAAAAGGGGATATGAGGCTATTTGCGAAAAATTTAACGGTATTGGTGCCAAGGTCTGGGAGGCTCCGTGTCAGTATCACCTTTAAAGGTTTTGCCCTTTGATCAAATTCTGGGGCAAGAGCGGGCTTTAACTATTCTTTCTAGGGCTTTGGAGGGGGGCCGTGTTTCTCATGCCTATCTTTTTGTAGGACCTGAGGGCGTAGGGCGAGAAACGGTTGCTCTTTCTTTTTTTTGGTATCTCGTTTGCGAAAAAAAACAGGCCTGTGGAGAGTGCAGACCTTGTCTCAAGTTTTTGAAGGGCCTCCATCCAGATTTTCACATTCTAGAACCCTCAGGGAAGAGCATCAAAATCGAACAGATCCGCAATTTAGAAGCTAAGCTTCAGCTTCATCCGGTAGAGAGCAAATATCGCTTAATTCTTTTGCCTGCTGCTGAAACCCTTACTCGTGAGGCAGCCAATGCCCTTTTAAAATCTCTTGAGGAGCCACCGCCCCAAACGATTTTTGTGTTAATAGCTCAAACCCCCGAATCTTTACTCCCGACCATTGTATCGCGGTGTCAACTTTTACGTTTCAGGCCTCTTCCGCCCTCATTGATAGAAAAGCTCCTTACAAGCCGGTTCGATAAACTTCCCGAAGAAGCAAAGGGTCTGGCACTCCTTTGTGAAGGAAGTATTGGCAGGGCTTTAAGGCTTTCGGAAAAAGGATTACTTGAAGAACTTCACCGCTTTACCGTAGCTGTCTCCAAGGCAGAACCAGCCCAAATAGTTACCATGGCAGAAACATTGGCGGGATTAAAAGATGATTTAGCCCTTTTAGTAGAGCTTATTCTTCTTTGGCTTCGCCAAGCTTTACTATCCTATTTGGGGTTGGGAGATTATCCCAAAATGTTACCTCTCCGCCCTCCAAAAGATTTTATTATCCCGGCTTGCGGTGAGATAGAAAAGACCTTTCAAGTATTGGAAGGCAATCTCAACCTGGAGCTTTTTTTTCTCAAACTCCTAAACACCCTGGCGAGGCTTTGGCAAGAGACCGAGCAGGCGGAAGTATCCCCCGGTGGCACAAGGGCGGCATAAAACATGCCCTTCTTTTTCTATTTCACGCCCGTCCTGTACCCAAGCTCCGCAAATTTCACATTGAACGCGTTTAAGAGGTCTTCCCGGAAGGTCAAAAGGAGAAATATTAATTTCTACTTCTTGGATTTCAAAAAGTTCCTCTTCAGGCATTATTCGGTAGGCTTCAAGTTGGCGTCGGTATTTATCTTTTATTTCAGGAAAATATTGGTTGGCCTTTTCTCGGGCCTCCTCCCGGGCAATAATACGGAAGGCCTTTTTGGTTTCTAAATGGTAAAAAGTAGCAGCCATAATCCCATAATCATAGAATTTAAGGGAACGTTTTCCGAGACTTGCCCCGGTCACAGATTGGATAGCGTCTGTGGCGCAACGGTCTATTTCCACGAAAACCAGAAACTTTTTGCGATCTTTGCCTTTCGGATCCTCGATATCAATTAATTTTAGACCTAAAAGAGCCAACCTTACCCCAAGGACTTGACCAGGACAGAGATGACCGTGCGTTTTTACCGATTCTTCAAGTATTTTTTCAAAGGGGACTTGAAAAATATTCATGCTGCTTCTCCTAAAAGTTCTTGAAGATATTCTTTGACATTTCGGGCTACTTTTGAATTAAAACCCGGAAGTTTGGCAATTTCATCCAAGGGGGCCTTTGCTATCTCTTCAAGGTTTCCAAAATGCTTTAAAAGCATTTGTCTTCTTTTGGGTCCTATTCCTGGAATTTCATCAAGTAAGGATTTGAGCGTTGTTTTTTGACGTCTCTTGCGATGAGAAGTAAGGGCAAAACGGTGGGCCTCATCTCGCACACGCTGAAGAAAGCGCAAAATCTCACTGTGCTTGGCAAGTTTTAAAGGATTTTTACGTCCTGGAAGATAAATCTTTTCTCCCTCTGTTTTTTGTTCTTTAGCAAGGGATACGAAATCTATCTTCCCCAAAAGACCTAACTCCTCAGCAGCAGCAAGTGCTGCCTGAAGCTGTCCTTTGCCACCATCAATAAGCAAAAGATCAGCCAAATGTTCTTCTAGACCGTGTTTTAGGTGGCGAGCTACGGTTTCATAAATCATAGCATAATCGTCAGGGCCAGAAATGCTTTTGATATGGTATCGACGATAGCGGTTTTTATCCGGGGCTCCATCCCAAAAAGAGACTACTGCTCCGACTGCTAGCTCGCCCTGTATGTTTGAGATATCTACAGCTTCAACCCGCCGAGGAACCCTTTTAAGACGGAGTCTTTGAGTCATCTCTTCAGCAAGTTCCTCGTAAGGTCTTTCTCCCGCTAAACGGGCGGCTAAAGCTTCACGGGCATTTTTGATAGCCATCTCAAGGAGGTCTTTTTTGGGGCCATGTTTGGGAATTTTTATGTAGACTTTGCGTCCTGATAGTTCGCTTAACCATTCTTCTAAAAGTTCTCTGTTTTCTGGTACCTTCGGAAGCAGCACCTCTTCCGGGATATATTTTCCTTCCTCATAAAACTGCTCAAGAAGGGTAGCGTAGAGGGTTTCTTCTGGTTCTTCTCCCTTGAGATTACTCAAATGAAAGCTCTTCTTACCTAGAAGGGCTCCGGATCTTACAAAAAGGACGGCCCCGCAAACTTTGTCTCTTTCACGAGCAAGGGCCAAAACGTCTAGATCCTTTTCTTCATTAAGAGTTACGGCTTGGGCTTCTAGTGTTTTTTGGAGAGCAAAATACCGATCTCTAAGATTAGCTGCTCTTTCAAATTCTAGCCTTTCTGCAGCTTCTTCCATTTGGCGTTTGAGATCACGTAAAACATCTTGGGCCTTTCCCCTTAAAAAGGCTACAGCACCATTTACAATTTTACGATATTCTTCCGGGGTTATAAGTCCCACACAGGGAGCTGGACAACGTCCAATCTGGTAGTAAAGACAAGGTCTTTCACGCCGTTTCATTTCACTGGTACTGCAGCGTCTTATGGGAAAGATTTTTCCCAAAAACTTGAGCGTTTGCCTTACTGCTCCGGCAGAAGGATAAGGACCAAAGTAAAGGGCCTTGTCCTTTCTTTTACGTCTTACCACTTTAAGGCCCGGAAACTCTTCGTGAAGAGAAAGACGCAAGAGAGGATAAGCTTTATCGTCCCGTAAGATGACATTATAACGGGGGCGGTGTTTTTTGATAAGATTGGCCTCAAGAACTAAGGCCTCTTTTTCGCTTCTAGTTACGATGGTTTCAAGATTCTTTGTTTTAGAGAGCAATACGTGAGTTTTAGAAGGAAGATCTGGGCGCAGGTAACTTGCAAGACGTTTGCGTAAATTTTTGGCTTTTCCTACATATAGAACCTCACCTTTTTCTCCCTTGAATAGATAAACTCCCGGAGTTTCCGGGGCTTTTTTAATTTTTTCTTCAAGAGACATGACTTAGGAGCACAACAGCAAAGGCAGCAATACCCTCTTCCCGCCCGGTAAAACCTAATTTTTCTGTAGTTTTACCCTTGATATTAACGTCTTTTGGGGAACAAGAAAGCACTTGCGCTAGTTTTTGTTTCATAACCCCTTTGTAAGGTCCAATTTTGGGGCGCTCGCATACAATGGTAATATCGGCGTTTATAAACTGAAAACCTTCTTTTTTGAGGAGAAGGTGGGTTCTTTCTAAGAGGATCAAGCTGGATATGCCGCGAAGAGTTTCATCTGTATTGGGGAAATGTTCTCCGATGTCTCCAAGCCCTGCTGCCCCTAAAAGGGCATCTATCAGGGCGTGTGTAGCCACATCGGCGTCAGAATGTCCTTTAAGACCTTTTTCAAAAGGGATTTCCACTCCACAAAGGATGAGAGGACGGTCTTTAATAAAGGGGTGAACATCGTATCCAAAACCCACCCGCATTTATTCCTCTCCTTTAAAAGTTTTTTTGATCTTTTCCAGAGCTTCTGGATAGATGCTTCGCAGGTGAATATCTCTTTGGGGAAAGGGAATTTCGATGCCAGCCTCTTTAAGGGCCTTATAAAGGGCATAGTAATAATCACTTTTGATTCCGGTCATGGCCCGGTTTACCAAATATTGCCGTGTCCAGACTGCCAATTCAAAGTCTAGGCTGCTTTCTCCAAAACCTAAAAACCGAACTCTAATAGGATGATCTGGATCTTCCAAAGTAATAGGAACACTTCTGGCAGCTTTTATGGCCACTTCTTTCACTTTTTCAGGATCTGTCCCGTAGGCAACCCCAAAGGGAATCAGGATTCGCCGCCAGTCATCTTCGTAAGTCCAGGTGGAAATGCGCTGTGAGATAAATTCAGAGTTAGGAACAATAATTTCAAGGGCGTCAAAAGTGCGAATAACGGTGCTACGGATATTTATTTTCTCTACCACGCCGATGGTCCCATCTTCAAATTGGACCAGATCTCCCACCTTGATGCTCCTTTCTGTGAGGAGAATGATGCCGGAGACAAAATTATTGGCAATGGTTTGGAGGCCAAAACCAATGCCTACTGAGAGGGCTCCGAAAATCAGGGCAATTTGGCTTAGATTTACCCCGGCACTTGAAAGGGCAACCAGGGCTAAAAGACAAAGCATAATGTAATAGCTTAAAGTAGAGAGGGAATTAACCACTCCTGGAGCCATTCCCAGGTGCTTGATTAAGAATCTTTCCAGACGACGCTGGAGGAGTTTCAAGATGATAATTCCAATGGTGAAAACAAGAATAAGCTTAAGTAGGCTTAGAATGGTAACGGTGGTTTCTCCACTCTTCCAGAGAGGGTAATAAAGGACACTTTTTAATTTTTTTTCGCTGCGCTGGTAAAATTTCTGAACACGACTGTAGGCCCTTTGCCAGAGACTGAGACGTGATTTCCATAACGAAAGAATGTTTTCGCCTTCAAAAAGGAAACGTCGTAGAATCTCCCTTTTGGTTTGCAGAAGACTTTGAAGTTTTTGTAGGATAGACAGAAGATTTTTTTCTTCTTGGATCAAAGAGGCTAAGAAGGCCTTTTTAGAGTCCTTTTGGGCAATTTCCTGGTGAAGGGCGAGATTACTTCGAATGAGGATACTCTTCTCTTGAAGATAGTTTAGGCGGAAGCGGAGATTTTCTTGCTGATTTTCTAATTTCTGGAGCCTCTTTTTGTGTTCTTCTAAGGATCGAGCTACATGTTGGGGGGTACATTTGGCCAAACAGGCGGCAAAATCTCGCCAGAGCTGTTTTTCTTCTTTTTGGAGCGTTGCTAGGCTCTCTTGAATTCCAAGTATTTCGAGTCTAATTTCGTAAGATTCTTTTTTGGTTTCGTAATAAAGGCGTTTATATGGCTTAGAAGATTTGGCCCCGAGTTTGGTAAGGCGGATTTCTAAAAGGGCTAGTTCGCGCTCTATAGCTTCGCGTATTTTTTGGTTATTCTTTTTGAGAGTTTCAAGCTTTCTTTGAATTTTTTCAAGATCTTTTTGAAGGGCTGATACTTCTGAAGGCTCTACTTTGAGTTTGTTGAAAGCTTTTTCCAATAATTCTTGCCAGTGGGTTTCAAGTTTGGAAAGCTGGTCCAAACGATCCAAAGTATGCTGGAGTTCGAGTTTGGCGAGCGCCCATCTGGCCTGTAAGTTCAGAAGTTCGGCTAATTTGAGGTATGCCCGAGCAGAAGGCCCTTTCTCAGCCAAAAGGAGATAATCTCGATAGACCTCTTCAAGGGCCTTCTCCAGGCGGTCTAGTTCGTCTTTTTCAATTTGTTGCTTGCCTTTCAGAGTTTCTATCTCGTGGCGCAATTGGAATCCAAAGAGTAAAAGCTCCTTAAAATAAGAAAGCTTGACTTCTTTTTGAGGGAAAGAGGGGATGGGCGATGCAGGAGGCTCTTTCTGCTCAAATTCTATTTCTATTTTTTGCCAAAGTAATGGAAGATTCTTTAAAAGTTCTTCTGCTTCGCGGAGGGCTTTTTGAGCTTTAGGATCTTGAGGTTTAAGTTTAGCAAGGTCTTTTAAGAGTTTCTGAAGCAGCTCTTTTTGGCTTTTTAAGAAAACCTTACGTTGAGTATCATTGGGGTTTAAATAACGGAAATCTTTGGCTTCTTTTAGGAGGGGGAGCCCTTGTGCTAGAGAAATCGTTTGACCGAGGGCTATGAAAAACAAGATTCCCACTTGAAGAAGAATTTTAAATTTTGCTAAATAGAGGGACATGTTTACCTGGATCCTTATACTACTTTTGTTTTTAGGGGGTTGTGCCGGCATAGGCCCCCAAGCTTTAAAAGAAGCCCGTTTCAACTATAACCTTGCCGTCCAACTTTCTTCAAACGAACAAATGTTACTTAATTTAGTCCGTCTGCGCTATCGGGATAACCCAGTTTTTCTAGAGATTACCAATATTTCCACCCAATTTGCCCTTTCTACTGGTTTTAACGCCGATACCAATATAAAAGAGGCCTATCCCGATACCTATTCTTTTGGCCTTGGCCTCTCTTATGCTGAAAAACCAACTATTTCTTTTACACCTCTTCATGGGGAACAATTTGTAAAAAGGCTCCTTTCCCCCATTCCTCTGGAACATCTACTCTTGCTTTTTAACTCTGGCTGGCGGATAGATCGGATTTTGCGGCTGTGTGTCCAACGCATCCAAGATATAAAGAACGCTCCTACTGCTTCGGGGCCTACTCCGGAGTTTAAACCTGAATTTGAAGAATTTCTTGAAGTTTCTTCTTTGATGCAAAAACTTCACCGCCAGAAATTAATAGATTTTGTGTACAAAAGATTTGAAGAAAAGGTGTATGCTGGGCTGCTGGTACATCCTAGAGCCCGTAAAGACCCTCATTTTTTAAAGCTTCGCCAAATCTTAACACTTGGAGACTATGAGTTTTATCCTATTACCCCTGAGATAGCTTTAAGAAATGATCGTTTTATCACCATTCAAACGCGCTCTCTCATTGGTGTACTTTTTTATCTTTCCCATGGTGTGATTCCTCCGAAAAAAGACCTGGAAGAAGGTAAAGTAACCCTTACCCGGTATCCTGACGGAAGGCCTTTTGATTGGCGAAAGCTTTTAGGAGATCTCTTTGTAGTGCGGGTAAGCCCAAGGCCTCCCCGTAATGCGGCGGTAGCAGTGCATTACCGTGGATATTGGTTTTACATCGCTGATAATGATCTCGACACAAAATCTACTTTTGTTTTGCTTGGGCAACTTTTTGTGTTGGAAGCAGGGAAAGAAAAAGGTCTTATACCTCTCCTTACCATTCCTATCGGGCAATAACTGGTTAAAAAATCTAATTTAGGTTACATTTCTGCCTCGCGGGGAGGTTTTATCAATGGGGCGTGATAAATGGCGCAAACTCGAAGAGGCAAGGCAAATTATGGGACTCCCTGTGCAAACTTCAAGGGCCGAAATTAGGGAGCGTTACCGTAAACTTGCGGCTAAATTTCATCCTGATCGTGCCGGAGATTTAGAAAAGATGCAAAAATTAAACGAGGCTTACAATTTACTTATGAATTATTGCGAACATTACCGCATTGAACTTCGTCCCAATGATCGTGGCGCAGATGCTGAGGAATGGTGGTTTCTTCATTTTGGGGAAGACCCTGTTTGGGGCAAAAAGGAGGAGGATTAAACGATGCTTATAGTACAAAAGTACGGTGGCACTTCGGTAGGGGATCTGGAAAGGATTCGTAACGTAGCCCGCCGTATTGCCAAATATCGAGATGAAGGGCACGACGTGGTGGTGGTAGTTTCAGCTATGGCAGGAGAAACAGATAGATTATTAGACCTTGCCCACAAATTAGTGGAGGAGCCTTCTCCACGTGAGCTTGACATGTTGGTGGCCACCGGGGAACAGGTTTCTTCGGCCCTCCTGGCTATGGCTCTTAATGCTATGGGTTATCCGGCCAAAGCTTTAGTGGCTTTTCAAATTCCCATCAAAACCGACGAACTTTTTGGTAAGGCCCGAATTCGAGACATTGCTACAGAGAGGATGCAAAAAGAACTTGAGAAAGGCTATGTTTTGATCGTAGCCGGTTTCCAAGGAATTACCGAAGAAGGAGACATTACCACGCTTGGACGAGGGGGCTCTGATACCACGGCGGTGGCCATCGCGGCAGCTCTGAAAGCGGATGTTTGCGAAATTTTTACCGACGTAGACGGCGTTTATACAGCGGATCCAAGGATAGTTCCAAAGGCCCGCAAGATTGAACGTATCTCCTATGATGAGATGCTTGAATTGGCAAGTATGGGGGCCAAGGTTTTGGAGATTCGTTCTGTAGAATTTGCCAAAATTTATAAGGTGCCGGTTCATGTAAGGTCAAGCTTTTCTGATGAGCCGGGGACCATGGTAGTGGAGGAGGATGAAACCATGGAAAAGGTCCTTGTTTCTGGTGTAACCTACAATCGTAATGAAGCGCGTATTTCTCTTTACGGGGTGCCTGATAAACCCGGGGTAGCAGCTCAGATCTTTGGTCCTATAGCTGAGGCTGGTATCGTGGTGGATATGATTATCCAGACCGGAAGGCCAGATGGCCGGGCAGATATGACTTTTACCGTGCCCAAGACCGATTACAAAAAGACTTTGCGTTTGGTGAATGAAATCGCCCCTAAGCTTGGAATTGAAAAAATTGAGGGCTCGGAAGATATATCCAAGGTCTCAATTGTTGGAGCTGGGATGCGAGCCCATCCAGGGGTAGCGGCAAAAATGTTCGATGTTTTGGCCAAGCATGGTATCAATATTCATATGATTTCTACCTCGGAGATCAAAATTTCCTGTGTTATAGATGAAAAATACACGGAACTTGCAGTGCGGGCCCTTCATGAGGCCTTTGGCCTTGATC
>Ga0256833_1003312_pt1 | contig 11056 bp, 10 predicted proteins | sample 356284metaG_FD_190535 | JGI IMG/M metagenome (GOLD analysis project Ga0256833, IMG submission 190535) | Hydrothermal vent microbial communities from Mid Atlantic Ridge, Atlantic Ocean - 356-284 | ecosystem: Environmental > Aquatic > Marine > Hydrothermal vents | place: Atlantic Ocean: Mid...
CACGCGGCGCTGTAGCCGCCCAGGGTGCCCAGCTCCAGCACCCGTTGGGCCCGCAGCAGGCGCACCAACAGCATGAGGAACCGACCTTCGTCGGCCGCGATGTGGATGGCCGGCAGGCCTTGCGCGGCTGCGAAGGCGCGCACCTGGGCCACGGCCTGGGGTTCCGTGGCAAAGGGGTTGGCATGCATGTCAATCCTCCCAGGGGGGTAGGGTGAGGGGCTGCCAGCGGGGGTGCTCGCAGGCCCGTCGGCCGACCTTGGCCATGTCCACCCACTCGCCGCGGACTTGCACCCGCACCACATCCGCGGTGAAGTCGGTGAGGGTGGGGCCGGCGTTGCGGAAGAACCACGAGCCCACGCCGTAGAAATCCACAGGCACGCCCAGACGCTCGAAGCGGTCGATTTTCTCCGCGCCAAAGCCGCCCGAAACCACGATTTTCACCGCCTGGGCGTACTCGCGGGCCGCGTCGCGCCAGGCCTCGGGAATTTGCCATTGGCGCCAGCCGTGGTCCAAAGCTTCCCGCACCGCGACCACCAGCCGGGGCTGCACGCCAAAGTCCAGCGCCGGTTCCCCCAGCAGAGGGATGCTCTCATCGCGCAGGTTGCCGGCGGTGTCGAGGCGCACGCCAAAGAGCACGAACTTGCGGGCCTCGGCCTCGTCGCCGGCCTGGCGCAATTCCATATAACGGCGGAACATGGCCTCGGCCACGGCGAGGCTTTCGGCCGCGGTGCGGTTGTTGAAGTCCACCAGCGCGATGCGGGGAATGTCGGGCGGCAAGTGGGCCGCGAATTGCAGCATGGCTTCGGGGGTGTCGCCCAAAAAGCAGGCGATGAGCGCGTGCGCGGTGGTGCCGCCCCCCCGGCCACCCCACCACGCGCCCTGGGCATCGGTGGAGATGAAAGGCCGCACCTGCGCGGCGAAGTCGTGGTTGTAGCGTTGCACGCCAATCCAGTAGGCGTAGCCGTCCAGGGCCTGGGTGGCGGGCAGGTCGAAGCGGGCCGGGAAGAAGAGCACCGGCTTGCCCCGGCTGGCCTTGAGAACCTCGTAGGTGTTGGTGGCGATACGACTGCCGCGGGTCAAGTAGCCCAGCAGCACCGTCTCTAAGGCCGCGAAGTCGCGGTAACGCCCCCGAATGCGCAGCACGGGCTGCACCTGCATGGGGTCGCCGTGGTAGTCGGCCACTTCGCCGTCTTCCACGGCCCACAGCTGCAGGTCCGTCGCGGTAGCGACGAAGCGTTCGCCCTGCCAGTAGCCGGTGGCGGCCCGCAGCACGGCCAGCGCGGCGTCGAGCCCGGCTACTACGGTGCGGCCCGGCCGGCGGGTGAATAACTGCATCTCCACGCGCGCGTCGCCCACGGCCAGGCCCTGGGGGTCGATGCGGGCGTGGGTTCCCCCGTGGCGGTAGCCCCGCGCGGCCAGGCGGCTCAGCAGCCGGGCGATGTTGACGAAATACTTGTCGGCATACTGCCCGCGGCGCAAAGCCTCGATGTCGAGATGCAGCCGTTCGGGCTCCCAGCGACGCAGGCCGTCGAACAAACTCATGCGCGCCTCCCAGGGGTGAGGATGCTCCCGTTTGGGATTGTACCATTGGGCCGGGCGAAAAAGCGGGGAAAAAGATTGGTATAATCCCGGCACGGGCTCTTGGGGAACCCCCGTCCAGGGCCCGAGGTCGTCAACCGCGGTGTTCGTCATTCCCAACCCCTCGGGAGCGTGAACCATGCTCACCTGGCCGGAAAAAATCTTGTTTGCCCTGGCTGTGCTGGCCACCGGGTGGGTGGCCTATCGCGAAGCCCAACGGCTCATCCGCATCATCACCAGCGGGCAGGGGCGACCCGATTGGGGCCTGGCCCGCCGGCGTTTGCTCAACGCGGCCCTGGAATGGCTCAGCCTGCGCCGCGTGTTTCGGTTCCGTTTGGGCGTGAGCCTGCTGCACGCGTTCGTGGCCTGGGCCTTCGCCCTGTATTTGCTGGTCAATGTCGGGGATGTGCTGGAAGCCTACATCCCCGGCTTCGTCTTTTTGGGCCATGGGTTCATCGGCAACCTGTATCGCCTGCTGGCCGATGTGCTCAGCGTGCTGGCCCTCATCGGCATGAGCGCCTTGCTCATTCGCCGTTTTGTGTTCCAATCGCCCGAGCTGCAAATTCGCGACGATGTGCTGGTGCATCCCAAAGCCCGCACCGGCATTCCGCGCGATTCCCTCATCGTGGGCCTGTTCATCCTGGGCCATGTAGGCGCGCGCTTCCTGGGCGAAAGCTTTCAGATTGCCAAAGAAGGCGTGGCCGACCCCTGGCAGCCTTTGGCCAGCGCGGTGGCCAACCTGTGGACCGGCTGGTCGCCCATGGCGCTCACCGTGGCCGAGCATGTGGCCTTCTGGCTGGCCCTGGGCCTCATTTTGCTGTTCATCCCCTACTTCCCCCGCTCCAAACACATCCACCTCATCTTCGCCTTCTTCAATTTTTTGCTCAAACCCGAGAAGCAAACCCTGGTGGAATTGGAGCCCCTGGACTTCGAGGACGAGAGCATCGAGCAGTTCGGCGCCAGCACTTTCAAAGACCTGAAGTGGACCGAACTGATGGACCCCTACGCCTGCATTATGTGCATGCGCTGCCAGCAGGTGTGCCCGGCTTATAACACGGGGAAGGTGCTCTCGCCCGCGGCCATCGAAATCAACAAACGCTACACCCTCAACCAGGTCAACGGGGACCAGGACCCGCTGGAACTGCCCCTGCTGGGCACGGTGCTCGACGAAGGCGCGCTGTGGGCCTGCACCGCGTGCGGCGCGTGTGTGGAAATTTGCCCCTTGGGCAACGAGCCCATGCTGGACATCATGGACATTCGGCGGGCCCAGGTACTCATGGAAGACAACTACCCGCGGCAGTGGCAAAATGCCTATCGGGGTATGGAAAGCGCGGCCAACCCGTGGGGCGTACCGGCCTCGGAGCGCATGAAGTGGGCCGAGGGCTTGAATGTGCCCACGGTAGACGACAACCCCGACTTTGATGTGCTGTGGTGGGTGGGCTGTGCGCCTTCCACCGACGCCCGGGCGCAAAAGACGGCCCGCGCGCTGGTCAAAATCCTCGAAGCCGCGGGGGTCAATTACGCGGTGTTGGGCCAGCGGGAAATGTGCACCGGCGATTCGGCCCGCCGCTCGGGCAACGAGTATCTGTTCTATGAGCTGGCCAACGCCAATGTGGAAACCCTCAACGAAGTGGGTGCCAAGAAAATCATCACCACCTGCCCCCACTGCTTGCACACCCTGAAGAACGAATACCCCGCGTTCGGCGGCCATTACGAGGTCATCCACCACACCCAATTCATCGACGAGCTCATTCGGCAAGGCCGCCTCAAGGTCAAGCCCGAGGCCTTGGGGCAGGTGACCTACCACGACCCGTGCTACCTGGGCCGCTTCAACGGCGAATTCGGTGCGCCGCGCTTCGTGGTCACCCAGGTGGGCGGCGATTTGGTGGAAATGGCCCGCTCGGGGCCCAAATCCTTCTGCTGCGGCGCGGGCGGCGCGCAAATCTGGAAGGAAGAAGAGGGCACCAGCCGCATCAATCTGACCCGCTTCCAGGAAGCCCAGGCCACCGGCGCCGACACCCTGGCCGTGGCCTGTCCCTTCTGCATGATTATGCTCAACGACGCGGCCAAAGAGTTCAAGAGCGACATGGCCGTCAAGGACATCGCCGAACTGGTGGCCGAGCACCTGGAGGAATGAGCCGCACGGCCGGGGGCGCGCCCCGGCCCCCGGCCCCTTCCCCCACCGACCCAGGAGGTGCGGTTGACGCCCCAACGCGACGCAACAACGCTGGAGCGCGGTTTGGTCCTGCGCAAGCAGGGCGGCTTCTTCACCGTGCAGCCCCAAGACCCGGCCCAGGCACCGGTGGTATGTCGGCTGCGCGGCAAGCTCAAGCGTCGGCCCCGCACCGGCGACCTGGTTGCCGTGGGCGATTGGGTTCGCTTTCGCCGCCTGCCCGACGGCACCGGCGTCATCGAAGCCATCGAGCCCCGGGTGCGCGCCCTTTCCCGCAAGGCCCCCACTCCCCGCGGGGAATATGAGCAGGTCATCATCGCCAACCCCGACCAGGCCGTCATCGTCTTCGCCGCGGCCCAGCCCGAACCCAAATTGGGCATGTTGGATCGCTTCCTGGTCATCACCGAAAAGCAGGAAATCCCGGCGCTGATTGTGGTCAACAAGGTGGACCTGACGGGCCTGGACGCGGCCCGGGAGATTTTCGGCCTGTACGAAGACCTCGGCTATCCGGTGCTGTACACCTCGGCCATCACGGGCCAGGGGCTGGACGCGTTCAAAGACGCGCTGCGGGGGAAGATTTCGGTGCTGGTGGGGCCCTCGGGCGTGGGCAAAAGCAGCCTGCTCAACGCCATCCAACCGGGGTTGGGCTTGGCCGTGCGCGCGGTGAGCCGGGCCACGGGCGAGGGGCGGCATACCACTACGGTGCGACACATGGTGCCTTTAGAGGGCGGTGGCTATGTGGCCGACACCCCCGGCCTCAAAGCCCTGGCCCTGTGGGATATCGAACCCGAAGAGTTGGACGGCTACTTCCCCGAGATGCGGGCCCTGGTGCCCTACTGCCAGTTCAACAACTGCAGCCACATCGACGAACCCGGCTGCGCGGTGCTAAAGGCGGTGGAAGAGGGGCGCATTCATCCTTCGCGGTACGCGTCGTATGTGCGCCTGCGCCTGGAAGGCGAGCAGGGCCTGGGCCGGGAGGATTGGGCGTAGACGCGCGGCCGTGGCCGAGGCGACGCGGCGGGGCTGTGTAAACCAACGGATGACTTGCAGAACCGCGCCTGGGGTGGAAGAATAAGGGTGCCCGCATGGGCCATCTCAGGCGCCGTTGGTGGAGGTGGAAGATGAGGAAGATGCGCTGGTTGCTGGTCCTGGCCCTGGCCGTGGCGGGGTTGGCCTTTTGGGGTTGGTCCCAGGCGCAGGCTGGGGACCAGGGCGAAATTCATTACATCGAGATTGGGCCGGAAGAGAACATCGTGCTGCATTCCCCCGAGGAATTGGCCGCGCTCCTGCGCGAATCGGGCGTTGACGAAGCATCCATTCAAAACATTCTCGAATTCGAGCGCCGCGTCGACGCAGCCCACAAAGCCGGCTGGTCCCACGAGCAGCTGCGGAAGCACATGGAGCAATGGATTCAGGAGCTCTTCCCCCCGCCGCCAGGCTGGCCCCCTGAACCCGGCGAGCCCTCAAGCCTGCGGCCGGATGCGGGCCCGGTGCCGGGCCCCCTGACCTGGCTGTCCCACACCGCGCCCATCAACGCTTGCTGCTCCCGGGTGTTTGGGCGCTGGCAAATGCCGGGGTATCGCGACTTTTGGGCCTGGTTCCGCGCCACTTCTGGCAACCTTTACATCGTCCACGGTTATTGCCCTTATGCCACCTGCACTTACCGGCATACGGCCTGGGGCGAAACCGCGTGGGATTATCATGTCGTTTCCATGTGGAATACCTTGCCGAACTGGCACATCGCGGGCTGTTATTGAGGTCCATGGCAGCCCGGTCGAAGGCCCGTAGGAGGCGGGCGTGCGCCTTTTGCTGGTCGAAGACCATGCGCCATTGGCTCGGGCTTTGCGCCTGGGCTTACGCGGTAAAGGGTTCGCGGTCGATGTGGCCCCTACGGCGAGCGAAGGGCGTTATCGCTTTGGGGTGCACACCTATGATGCCGTAATCCTGGACCTGCGCCTGCCCGATGGGCACGGTCTGGCCCTGTGCCGCTGGATGCGGGCACAGAACCGGGCCGTGCCCATCCTCATTTTGACGGCCCTGGACCGGCCGGAAGATATCGTGGCCGGTTTGGACGCCGGCGCGGATGATTATGTGGTCAAGCCTGTGAACCTGGAGGTACTGGCGGCTCGCTTGCGGGCCCTGTTGCGACGCCCGGCCCCAAGCCATGGCCCTGTTCTGCAATGGCGCGATGTGCGCCTGGACCCAGCCACCCGGCAGGCCTGGCGGGGTGACCGGCTTTTGAACCTGACCCCGCGCGAATTCGATGTGCTGGAGTATCTCGTGCGCCATCAGGGCCGGGTGGTTTCCACCGAAGAGCTCATGGCTCATGTGTGGGGCGAGGAATTGGACGCTTTTTCCAATGTGGTGCGCGTGCACATTCACGCCTTGCGGCGCAAGCTCGGCGACCAGGCGCAAACCCCCCGTTATATCGAGACCATCAAAGGCCGAGGCTATCGCTTTGGGCCCCCGGCGGCGGATACAATAGAAGGGCAATGAAACGGCGCATTCGCACCAGCTTGCGCTGGCGTCTCACCTGGGGCATCAGCCTCGCGATGGCCGGGATGGGGCTGGCGCTGTTCCTCTATGTGGCGTCGTTGCCCTATTGGGTGTTGCCCGCAGCCGGAGGGCAGCGGCTGGCCCTGGAACCCGCCACATCCAGCGGCGAGGCAAATCCCCGTGCGCCTTTTGCCGCGCGCGAGGGCAACGAAGCCTTTGTGGCCCTGCAAGGCTGGCAACGCCAGCGCCGCTTCTGGCTATATGGCGCGGCGGGCATGGCCCTTTTTACGGTTTTGGCCAGCCTGGTGGTGTATTTCCTCACCGGCCGTTTTTTGACCTCGCTGCATCGCCTGCAACACACCGTGGCCCATTTGCCGCTGGATCCATTGCCTGCCCGCCTGCCCCCTATGGGGGATGAAGAAGAGATACGCACCCTGGTGGCGGCCTACAACGCGTTCATCGACAAAGTGCAGGGGGTGCTGCAGGCTCATCGCCAATTCGTCGCCGACGCGGCCCACGAGCTGCGTTCCCCCCTGTCGGCGCTGCAGATGCAATTGGATGTGTTGCGCGCGGCCTTGGACCTTTCGCCCCAAGAGCGAGAACAAGTCTTGGAAGATGCGCGTCAGGCCGTGGCCCAGCTGGGTCGCACCGTCGATAGTCTGCTGCTGCTGTTGCGGGAACCGCGGCCCGAGCTGTGGACGCGCGTCGACTTGTGGGCTTTGACGCAGCAAGTTGTGACGCAATTGCAACCCCTGGCCCAGGCCCAGGGTGTGCACCTGCACCTGGAGGGAACCACCACCCTCGTGCGGGGCGAGGCGGCGTTGTTGCAGGTCATTGTGCGCAATTTGGTGCAAAACGCGTTGCTTTACAACGACCCGGGCGGGCAGGTGCGCGTCAAAGTCTTTACCCGCAACGGAGGGGCGGTTTTGGAAGTTCAGGACACGGGTTGGGGCATTTCCCCGGAGGAGCAGCGTTACATTTTTGAACGCTTTTACCGCGGGCGTAAAGCCCAAACCCGTGAGGGTTCGGGGCTGGGCCTGGCGTTGGTGCGGCGTCTGGTTGAAATGCATGGGGGGCGTGTCCAGATGGAAAGCCGCGTTGGCCAGGGCAGCCGCTTTGTGGTGCATTTGCCGTTGGCACGGCCCACTTAACGCTGCCTTAATGCCCCTTGGGGTATGCTGAAGACAGCCTGGAAAGAGAGATACCTTCCCTGGGGGAAGCGAGCCATGGCCGACACCCGTTTGTCGCCGCGCGAGCGTCAGGTGTGGCTTTTGTTGGTTCAGGGCAAAAGCAATCAGGAAATCGCCAGCACTCTGGGCCTGGCCTTGGGCACGGTCAAAACTTATTTGTCGCGCTTGTATCGCAAACTGGGCGTTTCGTCACGCTTGGAGGCCGCGTTGATGTATTACGCCTCCCAAGCGCAACACTTGGCTGTTTTTGGGGAACCCGATTATGAATAAAATCACACAGAGGCACGGGGAACACGGGGAAGCGAGAGAAATTATCTCTTTGTGTTCTCTGTGTCTCCGTGTGAAATTCAACTTCGGCGTCGTTGATGCCGTTGGTGTTAGAAAAAGCCCTGCGCCGCCTTTTTTCGCGCTTGACGCGCGCGCGGCCTTTTGGTAGAATGCAGGGCGCAGTGCCCCCATCGTCTAGGGGTTAGGACACGGGCCTTTCAAGCCCGCGGCCGGGGTTCGAATCCCCGTGGGGGCATGGGCGACCGCCGACGCGCGGTCGCTTTTTCATGTTGCGGTCTGTCCCCCCCATTGGAGGAGGTGCCCCATGCCTCGCCAGGTCAAACGCCGCATTGCCATCCTCACCGGCGGCGGTGACGCGCCCGGCCTCAACGCGGCCATCCGCGCCGCCACCCGCCACGCTATCTTCACCCTGGGCTGGGAAGTCCTGGGCGTGCGCAACGGCTTCAACGGCTTCCTGGAGCCCGACGGCGTCTTCCCCCTTACCTTAGACATGGTGCGCGGCATCCTTCCCCTGGGCGGCACCATTTTGGGCGCGGCCAACCGGGGTAACCCCTTCGCCCAGGAAATGGTCGTCGATGGCCGCAAGGTGGTGGTCGATGTCTCGGACCGCATCGTCCAGCGCATCCACGAGCTCAATCTCGACGCGGTGCTGGTCACCGGCGGCGACGGCACCTTGGGCGCGGCGTGGGACCTCTTCCGTAAAGGCGCGCCCATCATCGGCATTCCCAAGACCATCGACAACGATGTGCCCGGCACCGACTTCACCATCGGTTTCGACACCGCGGTGAGCGTGGCCGCCGAGGCCTTAGACCGCCTGCACACCACCGCGGAATCGCATCACCGGGTGATGGTGGTGGAACTCATGGGCCGGGACGCGGGCTTTATCGCTCTGCACGCTGGCATTGCCGGCGGCGCGGACATCATCCTGCTGCCCGAGATTCCCTTCCACTACGAGGTGCTGGCGGCCAAAGTGTTGGGCCGCATTCGCCGGGGCCGCATGTTCAGCATCGTCGCGGTGGCCGAGGGCGCGCACCCCGTGGGCGGCCAAAAGGTCTACCGCCAGCCCGGCGATTCCCTGGTGGAAGCCCGCCTGGGCGGCATTTCGCTGCAAGTGGCCGACTACATCGCCCAGGCCACGGGCACCGAAACCCGGGCCCTCATCCTGGGTCACCTGCAACGCGGGGGCACCCCCACCGCGCGCGACCGCCTGCTGGCCACCATGTTCGCCACCGAGGCCGTGCGCTTAGTGCAGCAGGGCAAGCTGGGCTACATGGTCGCCTTGCGCGGCACCCGGGTGGAGCCTTTGCCCTTAGAGGAAATGCTGGCCCAGCGGCCCAAACGGGTGCATCCCGAGGACGACACCGTGCAGGCAGCCCGGGCCATCGGCACCGTGTTCGGCGATGAAATCGACCGGCTGACCGGCACCCGGCCCCTGGCCCAAGAGGAGTGATTTCCCCATGCCCAAAGTCACCACCATTCAAGAAGTGTTCGACCTGTTGCCCCGCTATTTTCGGCCCGAGCAGGCCCAAGGGGTGCGGGCCGTGGTCCAGTTCCACATCACCGGCCCCCAGGGCGGCGACTGGGTCGTGCGGGTCGACGATGGCCGTTTGACCGTCGAGCAGGGCCGCAGCCCCCTTCCCCCGGATTTGACCGTGCAGGTGAGCGACGCGGTGTATTGGGCCCTGCTGCGGGGCGAGCGGGACCCCCTGGCCGCTTATATGCGCGGCCAGCTGCGCATCGAGGGCGACCTCAAACTGGCTTATCGTTTGCAAGATTTGTTCCGTATGCCCGATGAAAGTGTGGCATAATAGCGCCGCCGCAGGACGGCCATCTTACACCAGAGAGGGCGTACATGAAGCGCATCACCGTGGTTGGCACCGGCTATGTGGGGTTGGTGACCGCGGCCGGTTTCGCGGATTTGGGCAACCGGGTGGTTGCTTTGGATATTGACGAGGAAAAAATCGCCAAACTGCAGCGCGGCGAGATGCCCATTTACGAACCGGGCCTGGCCGAAGTGGTGGCCCGCAATGTCAAGGCCGGGCGCCTGTCTTTCACCACTTCCTACGCCGAGGCCATTCCGGGCGCAGAATTCGTCTTCGTGGCCGTGGGCACCCCCCAGGCCGTCAACGGCGAGGCAGACCTGCGCTATGTGGCCGCGGCCGCGCAGGCCATCGCCGAGCACATGACCGCCCCCCTCATCATCGTCAACAAATCCACCGTGCCCGTGGGCACCGGCGATTGGGTGGCCGAAATCGTGCGGCAGCACCAGCGGGAGCCCATTCCCTTCGCAGTGGTGTCGTGCCCCGAATTCCTGCGCGAGGGCTCCGCGTTGCACGACTTCATGCACCCCCATCGGGTGGTGCTGGGTTCCCTGGACCGGGAAGCCGCGGAGAAGGTGGCCCAGCTGCACTTGCCTTTGCGCGCGCCCATTCTCATCACCGACCTGCGCACCGCGGAGATGATAAAATACGCGTCCAACGCGTTTTTGGCCACCAAAATCTCGTTCATCAACGAGATGGCCAACATTTGTGAAACCCTGGGCGCGGATGTGAAAGAAGTGGCCCGGGGCATGGGCTACGACCCGCGCATCGGGCCCTTGTTCCTGGAAGCCGGGCTGGGCTTTGGCGGCTCGTGCTTCCCCAAGGATGTGCAGGCCCTGGCCCGCATGGCCGAGGATATGGGCCGCTACCCCCAACTGCTGCACGCGGTGTTGGACATCAACGCCGACCGTCGGCGCATGGCCGTGGAGCGGGTGGCCGAACTGCTGGGCGGGGACCTGCGCGGCAAAATCGTGGGCCTGCTGGGCCTGGCTTTCAAACCCAACACCGACGACATGCGCGAAGCGCCGTCCATCGACATTGCCCGGGGGCTGCTGGCCCGGGGCGCGCAAGTGCGGGCCTATGACCCCATTGCCATGGACAACGCGCGGCGCATTCTGCCCGAGGTGACCATGATGCCCGACCCCTACACCCTGGCCCAGGGCGCAGACGCGCTCATCGTGGTCACCGAGTGGAACGAATTCAAGCAGCTGGACCTGGAACGCATTCGGGACCTGATGCGGCAGCCGGTGCTGTTCGATGGGCGGAACATTTACGAGCCCCAGCGCATGGCCGAGTTGGGCTTCGTGTACCGGGGCGTGGGCCGCGGTCACCCCTTGCCCGAAGCCGTGCGCAACGGCGCGCCGCCGCCGGGTTCCAACTTGAAGCGCGGCGTGGTGGGCAATGCGTCGTGAGCCATGAGCGGGAACCTGCGCGGCGCGGGCCGGCCCTATGGTCAACGCGCCGCCCCCACCACCCGCCAACTACCACCTACCAACTACTAACTACCAACT
>Ga0256833_1003313_pt1 | contig 11054 bp, 10 predicted proteins | sample 356284metaG_FD_190535 | JGI IMG/M metagenome (GOLD analysis project Ga0256833, IMG submission 190535) | Hydrothermal vent microbial communities from Mid Atlantic Ridge, Atlantic Ocean - 356-284 | ecosystem: Environmental > Aquatic > Marine > Hydrothermal vents | place: Atlantic Ocean: Mid...
CTCAACGCTTTTCCAGAAAGGTCAGGCTCGTGCCGACTCTCTGGCCGGATCCATCGGGCTCCAGAGCGACCAGGAGCACATCGTCGTTGACGGTCGACTCGGCTTGGCCGCTTGACAACTGTATCAGAATTTTTCCCAGGTCTATTCGGGAGGATTTGAGGTAGATCAGCGGGCTATGCTCACCGGACCGGTCGCGGAAGGTGACGCGGATCATACCCGAGTCGGTCGGCTTGAGCCAGAGATGGCAGATCGCTTCACGGGGGAGGGTGAGGCTAAAGCGTGCCGCTCCGCCGCCGTAGGAGCGGCTCGATGTGTCGTAGGATTTACCGTCGTCGCAGACAAAAGTGAGCTTGGATACCTGGGAAGTCGCTCCCCGGACCATCGTTCCGACCTCCAGGGAGGAGACGGCATCCCGGTTGCAGCCGAGGGTGAGGAGTATGGCGGCAAATATCATGCTTCTGCCGACGAGGTCTTCGAACCACATTTGATCTCCCTTTACGCGATCGAAAGCCTAGCGTTTTTGATTCGTCAGCCTAACACGTTAGCGTTACCTAGGCATATCCTCCGTGCCGACGGCTTGCCCATCTCCTTGACAAAGGCATATTAGCAAGTAAAATGCGTTAGCTGAACTTCTCTATGCCCAGAATCCCAAGGAGCCCTTATATGCCCGCAAGCGATCCCAGCGTCGACGATCTTCTGCAGATATTGGAGAAGGAAAATCTCTTTCTTACCGGTGCGGCAGGTACGGGCAAGAGCTGGCTGACAAGCCGGGTGATCGAAGCCTACGAGGAGGCGGAGCGGGGGGTCGTGGCTCTGGGCTCCACCGGGGTCAGCGCCGTCAATATCGGCGGCGTGACGGTCCACAGCTTCTTCGTCCTGGGGATCTGCAACAGCTTCGAGGAGCTCAAAGAGCATGACCGGCGCAACAAAAAACGCCTGGCGGATCTCAAGCGACTTCTGAAAGCGACGGAGCTCATCGTCATCGACGAGATCAGTATGATCGGGGTCGAGACCCTCGAGATGATTCGTTACCGGCTGGAGAGTTTGGGCTATCAAGGGCGAGTGATGTTTGTGGGGGACTTTTTTCAGCTCCCTCCGGTGCGCGGCGGGGGGAGTGCGGCTTCGGGACTCTTCGGCGAAGCCCTCTATGCCTTTGAGAGCGGTGCTTGGGCGGCCTTGGCTCCCCGGGTGGTGGAGCTTAGGGAGATGAAGCGGACCCGAGATCGGGCCTTTACCCGGATCCTCTCCAGGATTCGCCGGGGAGAGCGTGACGCTGAGATCGTCGACTATCTCTTGGGGCTCTGCAACAATGAAGCCGTCTTGCGTCGCGATCCTACCTGGCTCTTCGGTCGCAATCAGGAAGTGGAGCGGATGAACGCCCAATCTCTGGCGCAATTGCAGGGGGAGGAGTATCTCTTCTTCGCCGAGCTCGAGAAGGAGAAACAGATTCATGAAAAGCGCCTGGAGAGCTGGATGAAGCTCCTGCCGGTCTCCCAGGCTCTGCATCTCAAGGTCGGCGCGCCGGTGCTTTTTACCGTCAATCGCTGGGGGCGTTACGTCAACGGGGAGCGGGGGATCCTCCACTCGGTGGAGGAGGAAGCGTTGATCGTGGAGAAGGAGGAGGGCTTCGTCCGGGTCGAGCCCCACGAGTTTGTCCTGGGGGAGCCGGTGCTGGACGAGGAGGGGCGGCTGGAGACGCGGCCTCTGGCTACTCTCAAGCAGTACCCCCTGCGCCTGGCCTACGCTGTCACGATCCACAAATCCCAGGGAATGAGCATCGACCGTCTGGTCTGCAACGTTGATACGATCTTCGTCCCCAGCCAGTTCTACGTGGCAATCTCCCGGGCGACCGATCCCAAAGGACTGAAGATCGATTTCGGCCGGGGGGATCTGGAGCGCTATCTGGAGCGGGTAATCCGGACCGATGAGCGGGTGCGGGAGTATTACGACGGCGTCTCTTCGGGAGGCCATCGATGAAAATCAACCTCTATATCATCGACAAGAAGGGAAAGCGGGAGATCTACACCCCGCTAATCGAGCACTACGTCAAGAGCTGCCGCTCCTGGGCCAAGGTGGAGGTGCATGAACTCTTCGGCAAGGAGATCGCCAAGGCCCAGGAGCTCTCTCCCGCGGCGGCACAGGCAGCCTATACCAAGGCCTTCGAACGTTACCGGGGATCGGGATACGATATCGCCCTCGATCCCACCGGCGAGATGGTGGACAGTCATCAGTTCGCCGACCTTCTTAAGGATCGGGGAGTCGTCAACTTCTATATCGGCGGTGCCTTCGGCTTTGAACGCGATTTCTTAGGGCAAAGTAACAAAGTTATTTCATTTGGTAGAATTACGCTTTCACATAAGCTGGTAAAGGTGGTTTTATTGGAACAGATCTTCCGGGGTCTTTCGATCATTCATCACCATCCTTATCACAAATAAGCAGTAGGAGAGACGATGTTGACACCCCAAGAGATGGAGGATTTCCGTCGGGAACTCCAGGCACGCAAAGCACAGATCCTAAGCAATCTGGAATCTGTACAAAATAAACTGACGATGATGCAGACTCAGGAGCCCAAGGACGAGGGGGACTTCGCCGCCTTGGCCATCGAGACGGAGATCGACGGCAGGATCATCGAGCAGCAGCGTGCCGAGCTCAACGAGATCGAGATCGCTTTGGGTAAAATAGATGCCGGAACTTACGGCATCTGCGAAATGTGCGAAGAGCCCATCGGCAAAGAGCGTCTCAAAGTCAAAAACTTTGCACGCTACTGTATCGTCTGTCGGGAGATCAACGAGCGCGAACAGCAGCTTTAACCGGCCGTAGGATATTTGAGATCGAAGGAGCCAATTATGCGTCTCGGAAATTATGTCTTTCTCGGATTGATTTTTATCGGAATCGTCGCCGGAGGAGCCTATATGCTCTTCCCGGGATACTACAGTGTGACATTGCTGGGAATCACCCTCAATCTTCCCGTGGCGGCATGGGTGGCTCTGCCCCTTCTCCTGCTCTTTTTCCTGACGATTCTGCATATGGTCTATCACGGGACCCGGGGCTACTTCCAGCGTCGCCGCTGGGTCCGGGATGCCGAGGAGCTTGAGGACGCCCTCTACTGGGCCCTGTTGAAGGAGCCCAAAGAGCACCTTTATCATATGCCTTCGATGAAGGCCGCTGCTCCGCTGCTCAATGTCTCCCATTTGGAGGTCGTCGGAAACATTCACGGCCTTTCTGACAAGCTCATGAAGACCCTGGAGTGGGTCAAAAAGATCGAAAACGGCGAATATGTCGATCTGCGGGCCAAGAAGGTCGAACGCTTCCTCTCCCGGGAAAATCCGTTGGTGATCCGCAACCTGCTCAACCGTGTCGATCAGGATCTCGACTTTGCCGAAAAGGTGCTGCAGACCAGAGAGAATTATGACGACGCGGTGGTCGAAAGGGCTCTGGAACGCGTGGTGCAGAGTTACGACCTGGCCCGTCTGAACAAATACATCGGCCTGATGAAGAAAGAGAACTTTATCACGCTTCTCGATCGGGCGGACCGCAAGGAGGAGATCGGCTTGACGCCTTCGGCGGTGCGGATTTTTGTCGAAAGGTTCGATCTGGAGTGCCCCGATTATATCCGTCTGATGCGCACCACGATCCGGAAATTCTCTCCCGACGAGAATCTCAAGCTTTTCAAAAGTCTGGCCAAAGAGAAGGAGGCCGCGCAAAACGCTTATCTCTATCTCCTCTTCGAATACGAGATGCTCGATCAGGCTCGCAAGTTTCTCGAAGAGCACGACGAGACGGAGTTCAAACCCTTCCGGGCTCTTCTGATCCTCAAGGAGGAGAAGCACAAGTTCCGCATCGACGACCTGCTCGACAGTCAGATCGCCTGCAATGACGCTTGACTTCTCCCAACCCCTCTACGCCCTCGCACCTCTGGCGGGCTTTACCGATCTGCCTTTCCGTTCCGTCGTCAAAAAGTTCGGGGTCGATCTGACCGTCAGCGAGATGATCAGCTCCAACGCCCTGGCGCATGGGAGCAAAAAGACCGAGAAGATGTTGGAGAAATCTCCACGAGAGACTCCCTACAGCGTCCAGATCGCCGGCAGCGACCCCGAAATCATCAAGCGGGCTCTGGAGGTGATCAACGCGAGAGAGGGCGTCGATATCGTCGATCTCAACTGCGGCTGCCCCGTGCCCAAAGTCTTCAATAATCTTCAAGGCAGCGCCCTGCTGAGCGATCTGGAGAAGATGGGCCGGGCCATCGAGACGATCAAACGCTACTCCGACAAGCCCTATACCTCCGTCAAGATCCGCCTGGGCGTCCAGGAAAAAAATCATGTCGCTATTGCCAAAGTCTGTGAAGAGGCGGGAGCCGACTTTATCGCCGTCCACGGCCGTACCCGTTCGGGGAAATTCAAAGCCCCCGTGGACTATGACGCCATCGCCGAGGTCAAAGCCGCCGTCACCATCCCCGTCATCGCCAACGGCGACATCGACTCTCCGGCCAAGGTCCGCTGGGTTCTGGAGCATACCCGCTGCGACGGCATCATGATCGGCCGCGCCGCCGTGGGGCGCCCCTGGATCTTCCGCCAGATCAAAGAGGGGCTCGAAGAGCCGAGCCCCGAGCTGATGCGGGAGGTAGTCCTGGAGCATTTCGATCAGATGATTGCTCACTACGGAGAGTATGGGGTGATACTCTTTCGCAAGCATCTGCATACCTACTCCAAAGCCGGCCTCCCGGGGGCTTCGGCCTTCCGTCACCGGGTCAATACCGTCACGGACGCCGACGAGATGCGCCGGACGATCGAGGGATTTTTCTCTTGAAAACGATCATTCTGGATACCGAAACCACCGGCACCGATGCCGAAGACCGGATCTGTCAGCTTGCCTTTCTCGTCCTGGATGAGGAGGGGGAGGTGGTGGAGCACTATGATGAACTCTGCTTGCCCCCGCTGCCTATCAAGTATGAATCGATGGCGATTCACCACATCACTCCCGAAATGGTGGAGGGGAGGCCCGCCTGCGTCGAGACCGAGGGGTTTCGCCGCCTGGAAGAGCTCAATACACCCGAAAACATCCTGGTGATACAAAACGCCCCCTTCGATCTGAAGATGCTGGCCAAGGAGGGATTTGAGAACCGGATGGGGCTGATCGACACCTTTCGGATCGTCAGGAGATTTCTTCCCGAACAGAAGCAGCAGGGCCAGCAGTATCTGCGCTACGCCCTGGGACTCTACCGGCAGGAGCCGGAGATGCTGGCCCGGCTGGGGGTCGGGCAGCTGCGCCCCCACGACGCACTGGGGGATGTCATCGTCCTCAAACACCTCTACGACTATCTTCGCCAGCGTATGGAGCCCCGGGAGATGCTCCGCCACTGTGCGGCGCCGATGCTTCTGGAGATCCTGCCCATGGGGCGGCACCGGGGAAAAAGGATCGAAGATCTGGCCCTGGAGCACCGCAACGACCTGCTCTATATGCTGGAGAACTTTGATCTGGACATCGATCTGCGCTACTCTCTGGAGAGCTGGCTTGATCGGACCAAAGATCGCATCCAGGTGACCATCGGTTTCGGCAAGTACAAGGGCAAGACCCCCGAAGAGGTCGCGGGGGTCGACCGGAGCTATCTGGAGTGGATGTTGGAGAAGGCCGACCGAATCCCCGCCGAGCTTAAAGCCGAGCTGGCCAGAGTCCTGGGGCGATAGGAGGAGCGGATGCCCTCCGACCGGCATTTCCAAGCGACTCTCTACGCGCTGGCCGCCGTAGGGCTGTGGTCTACGGTGGCGACGGCCTTCAAGCTCTCCTTGCGCCATCTGCGGCCCGAAGAGCTGCTCTTTTGGGCGGCAGGGAGTTCCCTGCTACTCTTCGGAGCGCTTTTGTGGCGGCAAGAGCGCCTGAGGGAGGCCTTTGGCGTGCTGAGACGCCATCTTCTTCTCGTCCTGCTTCTTGGGGCGATCAATCCCTTCGTCTACTATATGACCCTTTTTCACGCTTATGATCTGCTTCCGGCCCAGGAAGCCCAGGCGATCAACTATAGCTGGGGGCTGCTTCTGGCCTGGCTCTCGGTGCCGATTCTGGGTCAGAAGCTCCGGAGACGTGACGTCGTAGCCGGGCTGCTCTGCTACGGGGGAGTCCTGGTGATCGCCACCCGGGGAGATCTGCTCTCTTTGCACTTCCACAATCTCCCCGGTCTGCTCTATGCCCTGGCCAGTACGCTGCTCTGGGCGCTCTACTGGCTGCTCAATACCCGGATCAAAGCCGAGCCCCTGGATCTGCTTTTTCTCAATTTTTTCATCGGGGTCGGGTTGATGAGTCTCTATCTTTCGATTTTCAAGGGAGGGATCGCACTGCCGTCATGGCAGGGGGCGGTCGGAGCCCTTTACGTCGGGCTTTTCGAGATGGGTTTTACCTTTATACTCTGGCTGCGGGCTATGAAGCTCGCACGCTCGGCCGCTTCGATATCCAACCTGATCTACCTCTCTCCCTTTCTCTCGCTCCTATTGATCCATTTCGTCGTCGGGGAGACGATCTACTCTTCGACGTTGACGGGACTGGGACTGATCCTGGGAGGGTTGGCAGTGCAGAAATATAAGCAGCGTTAGACTTTCGGCATCTTCTAACCTTGGACGATCTCGCCGGGATAGGCGATGATGCCGTGGGTGAAGTTGCCCACATGTCGGAAGCCCTGGGCCTTCATTACCTGCTGCACCTGATAGCTGCGGCTCCCGGTGTGGCAGTAGAGAATGAAGCGCTCCTCCTTGCGATTTTGGATCTTTTCGAACCAGTCGTAGAAGCGGGTGGTTGGCCAGAGCTCGTCGGTGCCCTTGATGTGGCCCATCTGATACTCCATCGGCTCCCGGACGTCCACGAGGGTGAAGCGCACCATTCCCAGCTCTCTGGCTTCCAGCAGCGCCTCGATCTCGTCGCCGTCGAGCTGCTCTTTCTCCAGGAGCAGCTCCGCCTCTTCTTGGCTCAGACCTCTGGAGTGCTGATGGGCCGCCTCTTCGGCCCTCTCTTCGAGCCGCTTCTTCTCGGCATATTCGGGGGTGCAGAAGATCCCGCAGTGGCAGACGCCGTCCTCGGGGATCTCCTTCTCCAGGGCCGGCTTGCAGGGGCAGATGCGGTTGTCGGCCTTTTGGCGCTCTTCGGGGGTCTCGCCGACGACCATGAAGCAGGGGCAGTAGCGTTTGCCGTAGATGAGCCGGTTGCGGGCCAGGCCCATGGCGACCCCTTCGTTGATCTCACTGTCGGGGTTTTGGACAAAGCCGAAGCGATCGTTGACCTTTTCGACGAAGCGCCAGGTCTTCTCCAGCTCCGCCTGAAATTCAGGGGAGTTCATATCGATTTGCTGCATAGTATAGATCCTTTCGGGTCGAAATTTGAGGGGAATTTTAGCAGATTGTAAGAGCGGCGTGTTATGTGCTAAGTGTTAGGAGTTAAGTGCTAAGTGCTAAGTGTTACGAGTTGTATGCTGAATGCTTAGTGTTATGAGCTATGAACGATACTTCGTGTGCTTTCGGCTTCTGCCTGCTCATTGCAGGCGGTGAGAGCTTATCGGATCGTTTCCAGGTGGCGGACGAAGGCTTCAGGTTTGACGAAGCCTACGAGGAACTTCTGGGGCAGGGGGCGACCCTTGGAGTCGAAGAAGAGAATATTGGGAGCGCCGAAGAGGTGGAAATGTTTGAGGATCGCCTGCTCTTCAGGGGTGTTTTCGGTGATGTCGATCTGGATAAATTTGAAGCGTTTCATCGCCTCCCTGACCCGGGGATTGGGGAAGGTGATGTGTTCTAGCTCGGTGCAGGCGGCGCAGTTCTCCTTACCGATATCGACGACGACCGGTTTGCCCTCGGCTGCGGCCGCGGCGATCTCGCTCTGGAGGCGTGCCAGGGTATAGCCCCGTCTTTGGGCCATGGGGATCGTAGCGGTTTCGGAAGCGGAAGGCATGGCGGTGGCGGAAGCGTTGCGAGCCGTGAAGGGAGCCAGAGGGTCGAGGAGGGACTTGGCTCCGCCCAGGGCACCGACGAAGAGGATCGAGCCAAGGAGAAGCAGGATCCAGGCCAGGAGGGTAAAGAGCTTCGCTGCGCCCCGGCGCTTGTCGGAGTCGTCGAAGACGCCCATATAGAGTGCGCTGCCCATGAGCAGGAGGCTCATGAGGATGAGGAACCAGAAGGGATCGAGGATTCCCCGGAGGATATAGAGAGCCATGGCTAGCATGACGACGCCGAAGATTTGGCTGACTCGGGTCATCCATCCGCCGGGCTTGGGAATGAGTTTGTCGGCGCCGGCTCCCATCAGTAGAAGGGGCATCCCTGCGCCGATACCCATGACGAAGAGGCTGAGCCCGCCTAGGACCGCGTCGCCGGTCGAAGAGATGAAGATGATCGCGCCGCTGATCACCGGAGCGGTGCAGGTCCCGACAATCAACGCCGAAAGAGCTCCCATGATGGCCGTACCGATCAAGCCCTTGCCCTGTGCTTCGTCGCTGGCGCGGGTGAGGCGACTCTGCCAGGAGGCGGGGAGTCCCAGCTCGAAGTAGCCGAAGAGGCTCAGGGCCAGAGTGACGAAGAGACCGGCGAGAGGAATGATTACCCAGGGGTTGTTGAGGTGCGCTTGGAGGTCGAAGCCCAAAAGGCCGGCGACGATGCCGATGAGGGCGTAGGTCGCCGCCATCGCCGTGACGTAGACCAGGGAGATGAGGAAGGAGGTGGAGCGGCTGACGCCTCCCTCTTTGCCTGCCTGCTTGACCAGGATGGAGCTGAGGATCGGGATCATGGGCAGGATGCAGGGAGTCAGAGCCAGCAGCAACCCGGCGACGAAGAAGAGCAGCAGGACAAAGAGGATCCCTTCCTTGGCCAGGGCCTGGGCGATCTTGGCACTGTTGCCTTCGCCGGCGAGGCGGGAGACCTTACCGAAAAAGCCTTCGGAGCTTTCGGAATTTTGGACTTTGGGTTTTGGATTTTTGGTATTGGTGGCCTGGGATACCTTACTTTGGGTGGCTACTGTTTTGCCGGATGGGGGAGCGACCAGATCGAAGGTGAATTTCTGGGGCTGATAGCAGATCCCCGCATCGCTGCAGCCGGCAAGATCGATCTGAAAAGTGAAGGGGCCGGAGATGCCGGCTTTTTGCAGCTCCGACAGAGGGATAGCAGCCTTGAGCGTGCCGTAGTAGACTTTGTCTCCTTCGTATTCGACGGGAGCGGGGAGCTTGGGATGAAGCTCCACTTTTTTGGGCTTGAGGATAGAGAATTTGAGGTCTTTGGCGTAGATGTGGATCTTCTCACCCAGTTTGATGGTCGCAAGGAGTCGGTCACCCTGGATCTTCGCCTCGGCCTTGAAGGCCTCCTGAGGGGAGAGGAACTTCTGCTTCAGACCCCCGAGGCTGCCGAAGGAGCCGAGGACGGGAAGGTTTTGGGTCTTGGGCTTTGGGTTTGGGGTCGGAGTCTCCGTCGTTTTGGCTTTTTCGCTCTTTGATCGGGGAAGAGCCGGGAAGTCGAAGGTGAACTTTTGGGGCTGATAGCAGATCCCGGCGTCGCTGCATCCGGTCATGTCGATCTCGAGAGTGAAGGGCCCTTGGACTTTTTCTCGGATCGCCTCCAGGGGAATCTCCGCTTCGAGGGTGCCGCTGTAGACTTTGTCCCCGTCGAAATCATGGGCTTGGGGGAGTTTGGGATGGAGTTCGAGAGAGACGGGTTTGACGATGCGGTAGTGGAGGTCTTTGGCGTAGATATGGATCTTTTCCCCCAGCTTGATGCGGGTTTTGATTCGGTCGCCTTCGATCTTCGCTTCGGCTTTGAAGGCCTCTTGTGGGGTGAGGAACTTACGTTGGCTTTCAAAGCCGCCGGAGGGCGCCGTGCCGAATCCGGCGAAGAGAATTCCCTGGAGCAGCAGTACGAGGCTGAGTAGACGGATCCTTCGTGACATCGATCGAACTCCTTGACAAATTTTTCGGAAACGATATCGTATGCAGCGTGCACTCGATGTGCAATGCTCGACGATTGTTGGGTATAACTATAACGGATAACGATTAATCAGAAATAATTTTCAAAGGAAAACGATGGCCAACCGTCTGAAAAAAGAGCAGTCCCCCTATCTACAACAGCATGCCGAAAATCCGGTGGATTGGTACCCCTGGGGGGAGGAGGCCTTCGAAAAGGCCCGGCACGAAGGGAAGGCGATCTTCCTCTCCGTCGGCTACAGCAGCTGCCACTGGTGTCATGTCATGGAGCGGGAGAGCTTCGAAAATCCCGAGTTGGCGGAGATCCTCAACCGCCATTTCGTTTCGATCAAAGTAGATCGGGAGGAGCGGCCCGATATCGACAAGCATTTCCAGGAGGTTTTCGTCACTATGAACGGCCGGGCGGGGGGCTGGCCCCTGAGCATCTTCATGACGCCGGAGAAGATCCCCTTCTACTCGGCCACCTATATCCCGCCCGAGCCCCGCTACGGGATGATGGGCTTTGGAGAGCTTTTGGAAACGATCGCCGCCAAGTATGCCAAAGAGCGGGAGACTCTCATCCAAAAGGGCGAGGAGGTCCTGGAGTTTCTCAAGCCCAAAAACAAGATCCAGGCGACCAAGATCGAGCGCAAACTCGAAGAGATCGTCGTCAAGCAGATCAAACAGGTCTATGAACCCAAACTCGGAGGCTTCGGCGGCGCGCCCAAGTTTCCCCATGCTTCGACCCTGCGGTTGATCCTGGCGTTGCTCAAGCTTCGGAAGGACGAGGAGCTTGAAGCGATCCTGATCCACACCCTTGATAGCATGACCCTGGGGGGACTCTACGACCTGGTCGACGGCGGTTTCTGCCGCTACAGCACCGACGAGGCTTGGCTCGTGCCCCACTTCGAGAAGATGAGTTACGACAACGCTCTCATGGCGGAAGTGCTCATCAAGGCGTGGCATCAGACGGGGAGGGATCGTTATCGCCGTATCGCTTTCGAGACCCTGGAGTTCATGACGGAGCGGATGATGGAAAACGATCTCTTCTTCTCCGCCAGCGACGCCGATACCGAAGGGGAAGAGGGGAAGTACTTCGTCTACGATTATAGGGAGGCACTGAAGGCCTTTGAAGCGGCGG
>Ga0256833_1003314_pt1 | contig 11054 bp, 5 predicted proteins | sample 356284metaG_FD_190535 | JGI IMG/M metagenome (GOLD analysis project Ga0256833, IMG submission 190535) | Hydrothermal vent microbial communities from Mid Atlantic Ridge, Atlantic Ocean - 356-284 | ecosystem: Environmental > Aquatic > Marine > Hydrothermal vents | place: Atlantic Ocean: Mid...
GAGAGCATTGATGAATAACTCAGTATTCCCAATAAGATTTCTAATGGATTTTGTAAGAGTTTTTCAAATAATTAAATATAATATAAGAGGTGATCTAATGTTTAAGAATGTAAAAACTACAATAATTGTTTTATTGTCAATCTTTGTGTTAGCTTCGTGTTCTTGCAAAGTGAGTAAAGAGTTAACTAAAAAGGAAAAAGTAATTGTTATTGGTCATAGAGGTGGATCAGGTTATGCCCCGGAAAATACTTTAGCTTCAATGAAAAAAGCAATTGAGCTTGGTGCTGATATGAGTGAGCTTGATGTGCAAGAAACTGCAGACGGAAAGTTAATTATTTTACACGATAAATCGTTAAAACGAACTACGGGAGTTGACAAAAATATTTGGGAAACAAATTATACCGAATTAAATGGTCTTGATGCAGGGTCATGGTTTTCTGAAAAATATAAGAATGAACCTGTTCCGACTTTACAGCAAGTTATAGATTTGATTAAAGGGAAAATGAAATTAAATATTGAACTTAAAACCAATGGTCATGAAAAGAAACTGGCAGAAAGAACATTAAAGTTGGTTGAAGATAATGATTTTTTAGATCAGGTTATTTTTACTTCTTTTAAATTTGCTGAAATTGATAAAGTTCGTGAATTAAACAAGAAAGCTAAGGTTGGATATCTTTTTAGCAAAATTCCTAAAGATGTTGATGTTTTTAATGCTGATATAGACTTGCTTAGTGCATATTATAAGATAGTTGATGCTGACTTTATGAAAAAAGCAAAAGCTGCCGGTAAAGAAGTTGCTGTTTGGACGGTAAACAAACCGGAAGATATGAAAAGAATGATAGCTCTAGGAGTAGATGCAATAATAACTAATTATCCTGATGTACTTATAAAATTATTACAAGGGAAAAAACTGTAAAAATGAATAATTATGCTAAAACAAAAAAATATTTATTTCTTACTCTGTTGTCAACCTCAACTATTATTGCACAGCATACACCTTATTGGTTACACAAAGTAGCAATGTTTTCCATTTTACCAAATTCGGAACATGAAATTATTTTTTAGGAGATAGTATTACCGATAGATGTGAATGGTTTGAATTGTTTTCAAATCCAAATGTAAAAAACCGTGGATTGAGTGGAGATAAAACAAGTGGTGTTCTGGATAGACTTTTTGAAGTAACTCAATCAAAGCCGGATAAAATATTTATTATGATTGGAGTTAATGATTTACGGCACGGAGTAAGTATTGATTCAATTTTAACAAATTATAAGAAAATAATTAAAACAATAAATCTCCAATCTCCCAAAACAGAAATAATAATAGAAAGTGTTCTGCCTGTTAATAATAAAATTGGCAAACCTAAAACTACCAATCTGAAAGTTGATAATTTAAACGGTTTTCTTAGAAATTTATCTCAAAAATTTAATATTAAATATGTTGATATTAGTTCAAGATTAAAGGATGTGAAGGGAAGGTTAGATGAAAAGTATTCTAAGGATGGTTTACATATTAATGGGAAAGGTTATCTTGTTTGGAAATCTGTTATTGAAAAATATCTTATCAACTAAAGGAATTTTAACCAGGAAATAGAATATGAAAAGATTTACTTTTATTAGATTTTCAATCTTTGTTTTCATAATAGTCATTCTATTCTCGGCTTGTAGTAGTTTGCAAGTTACTAATACTTATAAGCCTATAAAAGGTTTTAGTAAGCAAGCAAATTATCAGTTGGAAAAATTTTTGCATAAAACAAAAATTGAAAAAGGAAGAAAGATTGCAGTGTTTGACGGAGACGGAACCGTACTTGGACAAACTCCGCATTACCTTGCTGACGAAGCAATGTATCAATATGCAGTGGACCATCCGAATCAAAAGCCAAAAATATTTCAAGAAATGATTAAGCAATCTAATGTCTCATTGCCTTATGTACAGAACCGGGTAAAATATATAGCGGGAATGTCTTTACAGGATTATAGAGCTTTAGGTGAAAGATATTTTAAGAAATATTATGCAAATAAAATATTCGAGCCAATGAAAAATTTAATTTCAAGATTAAAAAAAAACAATTTTGAAATTTGGATAATAACCGCATCACCGGAAGGAATGTATCAGCAATTTTTAAGTAAGGAATTAAACATTCCTATAACACATATTGTTGGGATTAAATCGGTTATAAAAGATGGAATAATTACGGATGAGATAATAAAACCCGTTCCGCAAGATCATGGGAAAAAATGGGCAATTGAAACTTTTGTTCAAGATGTTCCTTTACTTGTTGCCGGTAATAGCCGTGGTGATAAAGAAATGATAGAATTTAGCAAAGGTTTAAAGATGATAGTTAATCCGGATGAGCATATTGCCCACGATCAAACGGAAAGTATTGCTGATTATGCCAAAAAGAATAATTGGCTGATTGTAAAAATAGACGACGTTCCCGCTAAAGATTTCCCGGCAGTATCATCAAAGAAATTTGGCATTAGAATAAATAAAACTCACAAAGTTGATAAATAATTTTCTAAAGGAGTAAAAATGTTTTCAAAAATTATTGCTTGGTTTAAACCTGATCCGCCTATTGAGCAAGTTCCTAAAGACGAAATAGATAAATTATACAAAGCTAATCGTTGGAGAGTTTTGGAATCTACATTCTTAGGCTATGCAATGTTTTATCTTGTCAGAAATAATCTTTCAACAGTTGCTAAGGATATAGAAGGAGCATTAGGTTACGACCATAATATGATTGGAAATATTCTAGCCCTTTCGGCAATAGCTTATGGTGTTGGTAAATTTCTAAACGGTTCTCTTTCCGATAGAAGTAACCCGCGTAAATTTATGGCGTTTGGATTGCTATTAACCGGACTAATAAACTTTGCTTTTGGAAGCGTGCAAACTTATGGTGTTCATTTGTTTTTATGGACATTAAATGGTTTTGTACAAGGAATGGGTTGGCCTCCTTGCGGACGTTCACTTGGGCATTGGTTCAGTATTAAAGAACGGGGTTCAATTTTCTCTATTTGGAATGTTGCTCATAATATCGGTGGTGGATTAGCCGGAGTTCTTGCCGCTTATGCAACAATTCAATTTGCCGGTTGGTCTGCTGCTTTTTATGTCCCCGGTACTATAGCTTTAATCGGTTCATTTTATTTGTTCAAGCGTTTGCGAGATACTCCACAATCAATTGGTTTGCCACCTATTGAAGAATATACAAACACTTATGCGGAAGGAGAGACTAATAAGGAAAACAGAGAAAAAGAATTATCAACAAGAGAACTTTTTGTTGACCATATTCTAACAAATAAATTCCTTTGGCTTTTTGCAATTGCAAATCTATTTGTTTATATAGTTCGTTACAGTATGTTGGATTGGGGTCCAACATATTTACGCGAAGTTAAAGGTGCAAGTTTAGCAGGAGGTGGCATTGCAATTTTAATTTTAGAGTTCGGTGGAATTCCTTCAACAATTTTAATGGGGTGGATTTCCGATAAATTCGGCGGAAGAAGGGGAATGGTTTCTTTACTTTGTATGATTCCAATCTTTTTTGCTTTTTTGGTTATCTATCTTAATCCTCCCGGACATTTATGGATTGATATGACAATGCTTGCCGTAGTCGGATTTTTTGTATATCCGCCGGTAATGTTGCTTGGTGTAGCAGCTTTGGATTTAACTTCAAAAAAAGCTGTTGGTACTGCTGCCGGTTTTGTCGGTCTGTTTGGTTACATCGGAAGAACAATTCAAGCAAAAGGTTTTGGCTGGATGGCAGACTATTTTGGTAAACTTTATGGGAAACAAACCAGTTGGGATATAATAATTTTGTCAATTCTTGGCAGTACTGTAATTGCAATATTATTACTTGCTTTTACTTGGAAAATTAAACCTAAAGCATAGTAGAATTTTTTGAAATAACTTATTAACTCACATTACACAAAACTGTGCCGTCCCAAAGAAGACAGGCAAGCTATTCTGAATTTGCTGTGGTAAATGAAGAATCTCAATATTGTGCATTAGCACTATTGTGGGATATTTTTTTGTATGAATTCCTTGAACACTTTACTAAATACAACAAAATTATTGATATTATGTAACGTGAGTGATTTAATAATACAGTACACTGAAATTAAAAAAATACAATCAAAAATATTAGAACTTTATATATAAAAGGGAAATGATAATATTTCCCTTTTGTTGTTTTTTAAGTTATTTCAACAAAGTCATTCTTTTAATTTTAATAAAATTGTTAGCCTTTAATCTGTAATAATATATCCCGCTACTTAGATTAAAGTTTGAAGCACTAAATGTTCTGGAATAATGTCCTTGTCCTAATTCTCTGTTTTCAAGTTCAACAACAAGTTGCCCAAGGTTATTAAAAATACTTAAATTGATAAAACTGTTTTCCGGTAAATCAAATTGTATTGTAGTAGCCGGATTAAATGGGTTAGGGTAATTGTTATAAAGTTTATATTTAGTAACAAGTTTGCTATTATCTTTATAAATACTGTTTGGATCATTTATTCTAAAACTTATAACATCACTCCAATTTGACCATTGTAAATTTTTATCTCTGTAGCGTGCACGTACCCAGTAAGTTTTATCTTCCTTAATTTTTGATTTATCCAAAGAATATTTAGTAAGATCTATCCCGGTATTAAGATCAATGGCAAGATAATCCGGTGCAACCGGTGTTCCATAAATATCTTCGTAGTCTCTACGTATATTTAATAATAAACTGTCAAAATTATTTTCAATTTCCGTTATTTGAAATTGAGAACTCATTATTTCATAATTACCTTGGAATGCAGTTCCTTTAATGATAATGGGGCTTTCTTTATCACCGTCTTCTAAATCAATACTTAGTAAAGGAGTTTGAGGAGGTGTTTGATTTTTTTTATCTCTTGTAAAATAATCAATAATGATATTACTTAAAGGTTTGTCCGGATTACCTAAACTATATGTTGTAACTTCGCAAAACTTTTTATTAATATCTATATCTACAATTGAATAGCAATAGTGATCATACGTTTTTTGTATCTCGGGATAATTAGTTTGATTGTTATACATTTCCCAACGGTCCAAAATACTACCAGCTCCACCATTTAACATAAGTCTAAATCCTTCATCGCCATCAATAACAGTTCCTCTTTCGTAATTATGTGAGTGACCGTATGTTAACATATCTACCTTAGAATATTTTGCAAGTGTGGGTATAATTTTATCTTGCACATAATTTGTATTGCCGTCCGGCCACAATTCACTATGTCCTGGATGATGACAAAATGCAAAAACCCACTCTATAGTATTATCATTTTGGGCTGTTGTAAGTATTTGATTTAGCCATTGAATTTGAGTGTCATTCCTTAATTGCCAATTGCTATTTAAGCCAAGAAATAGAACTTTCCCAATTCTAAAAGAATAATACTTTTCGCCTTCTGCTCCGCCAAAATCTTCGTACTTCATAAATTTATAATAATGTGGTGACTCGCGTTCATGGTTCCCGATGCTAACCATAAAAGGGACCCAAGATGAAAGTGAATGTGAGGGATTAAAATATTCCGGCAAATATTGTGATAGGTTATTACCGTTAGTAACTATATCTCCAACGTTGAAAACAAGATTGATATCTTCTTCAATATTTTCTCCGTATAGTGCTATCGTTTTACTTTTTACGGAATCTGTAACTTCTTTGAATTTATTTACATCTGTTCTGTTATCACCATAAACTACAAAACGAATATGTTCCGAAGTGTCAGTATTTATAGGTTGAGTTCTAAATCTGTAAAGGTTTGATGTTGTACTATCCGTTTTAACTTTGTAATAATATGTTGTACTTGGTGTTAAATTTTCTAATTTTGCGGCATACCAATTCAGAGCAATATTTCCATCATCTATATTAATAGTTTCAGGCAAAACTTGATTCCCTAAATTAGGAGTAAGTCCATATTCAACAATTGGGTTATTACCTTTGTAGGTCCAGCAAACATAAATAGAAGTTGGAGTGGGAGATTGTAAATATGGAAATGATTCTACATTATACTGGGCTATCTCATGTTCAAAACCGCCAAGTCCCATTATTTCATTATCAGTTAAATCTCTTGAGAAAATTTTAATGTCAGAAATATCAAGTTCATTGTCTTCGTTATTTTCATCTGAAAAAAATAATACTTTAGAATCAAGAGCAAATCTAGCATCAACTGCTCCTGCCGAACCGATTAGTGCTTTCTCTCCATCAATATAATAATCATGTCTTGCACCGTTTGCAACGGAAATGGCTATCCTATACCATTCATTTGGTTTTAACGATTTTGAAGTATAACCTGTAGCACCAATCCCGATATTACCACTTGTATTAATAAACCAATCACCGTCGTCGGTATTGGCAACAGTTGTTTGATAAAGCGCATACCATTTACCTGTAACCGGAATTTTTACATCCATTACTATTGTGTATTTATTTACCATTGTTCCGCCACCATTTGGAGAAATATTATGTGTGGCTGTATAGTAGCTGCCAAGTCCAATCCTAACAGCTTTATCGGCATCGTTAAAACCTTGTACCGATAGTTGTGTTCCTGTCAATAACAGGTCATTTCCTACAGTAGCTAGTGTCAAATTATTTGGGTCGTCGAAATTCCAATGTCCAACTAAGCCATCAGGAATGGTATTTTGTGCAAAAAGGTTGATGCTAATTGCAAATATTATAATTATAAATTTACGTTTATTCATTTTTTTTTATCCTTTCTAAGAATTGTTCATCTAAAAAGTATATCAGAAGCACTGTTCCTTTACTTAGGCGGAATGTTATGCTTAATATTTTATGATTTACTTAAGTAAAATAGCTTTCCCAATTTTTTGATAATCAATGGTTTGGAGTTTATACAAGTATATTCCTGAAGCCATTTCTTCCCCTGAAGAATTTTTACCATCCCATTTAATTGAATATTGTCCTGATTTAATTTCTTTATTAATTAGTTCTCTAAGTAATTTCCCTGTAATTGAATAAATTCTTAACGAAACTTTCCCTTTTTTAGCAACATTAAATGTAATATTGGTTGTAGGATTAAAGGGATTAGGGAAATTGTTATAAAGTTTGGTTTCTTTTGGAATATTTTCAGTTGCAACAGAAGTTGAAGTATTGAATATAAAAGATTTTTCATCTGACCAATCCGACCATTGTAAATTTTTATCTCTATACCTAACTTTCCACCAATAAGTTTTACCGTCTTCCAAAATTTTATCATCTATCGTTAATTGAGTTAAATCAATCCCTAAATTTTTATCAATTGGTATAAAGTTAGGAGGTCCTGTATCCGAATAAATATTTTCAAAATCTCTTTTAGTATCAATTATAATATTGTTTTGATTATAATTTCCTTTGGCAACTGTAACTTTAAATTGAGAACTAAGTATTTCAAAATTTCCGTTATAATCGGAAGCCTTTAATATTATTGGAATGTTTATATTATTTCCATTAGCAGGACTTATACATATTGGTTTTGCCGGAGGCGATTCATTTTTTTTGTCTCTGAAAAATTCATCAACTTTTATATTGTCAAATGAAATTTCATCCAGTCCTATTGCATACATTGCTGCATCGTATCGTTTATTGGTTATATCAATATCAACAAGAGTGTAACTCCAATAATCATAAGTTTTTTGAATTTCAGGGTAATCAGTTTGGTTAGAGTATTCTCTCCATCTGTCTAATTCGGCACCACCTCCACCGTTTTCCAAAAGACGGAGACTTGCGTTATTAACTTGTCCACGTTCATAAGCATGCGAATGACCGTAAGTTAGTATATCTGCTTTGCTGTATTTACTTAAAATCGGGTTTACATGATCTTGTACATAAGGTTCATTTCCATCCGGCCATATTTCACTATGCCCTGGACGATGAGTGAAAGCAATAACCCAATCAATTGATGAATCTGCTTCGGTTACCTGCAATAAATTATCCAGCCATTGTAATTGTTCTTGGGTATGAAAAATACTGTGGATAGCAATAAAAAGAATGCGCCCGTATTTAAACGAATAATATTTTTCTCCTTGCGGTCCGGCGAAGTCTTCATATTTCATGTAATTATAATAATTATCAGCATCATGTTCATGATCTCCAATGCTAACCATAATGGGAATATTTGCAGTTATACCGGATAAAGGTTCGAACCATTCTTTTTTGTATTGAGAAAGAATAGGACCCGAAGAAACAATATCACCATTGCTTAAAATTAAATTCAAATTATTTTCTATATTCGGGTCACCATATATTTCGGTTACCTTTTGCCTAATAGCCGTAACAACATTTGTAAATTGATTAGGGTAAGTGCGAGTATCACCAATAATTGCAAAACGAATATGCCCGGTTTTTTGTCCAACTTTAGGAGGTGTCTTAAATTTATAAATTTCAGATTTCATTGTGTCTGAAATTGCACGATAATAGTAAACTGTTTCAGGCTGCAGATTTGTTAATTTTACCCAATGCCAAGTTGTTGAATCATCCCAGATGTAAACATCTCCGGTAGTTGAATTCCCTAAAGAATTTGATGTACCGTATTCAACTAATGATTGAGGTGAATTTGATGCATGCCAACAAACATAAATTGAAGATTCGGTAGGGGATTGTAAATAGGGAAGAATAACAGTATCCGGTGGTGCTATTACTACAGGTGGCTTTTCATGAAAGCCTCCAAGATTTTCCATCTCTTGAACCGTAAGTGCTTTAGAGAAAAGTTTGATATCAGCTATATCAAGTTCATGGTCTTCACCATTTTCATCTGCAAAAAGCAAAACTCCATTTGGATGAAGGGAAAATCGGCTGTCTATTGAACCAGGTTTCCCTTTTATACTTCTGAACCCATCTATATAGTAATCATAATGATCTCCATTTTTTACAGAGATTCCAATACGGTACCACTCATTAGGTTTCAAAGCATCGGGAGTATAATAAGTATCGCCAACTCCAATATTTCCGGAGGGATTTATAAAACATTCACCATCATTTTGGTTGGTTAAATCAGTTTGGTAGAAGCAATACCAATGCCCTAACTCCGGTATTTTAATATCAAAAACAAAAGTGAATTCATTTACATTATTTCCGCCCAAGCTATTTGTTAGGGAATGATTAAGTTTATAATAACTTCCAATTCCAATGCGTACAGCTCCATCACCATCTTTAGTACCGGATACCGCTACATGCGAGCCTATTAATTGCAATGCATTCCCGGTATCTGCTTTAGTTAAGTTGGCCGGATTGTCAAACGTCCAATGTCCAACAAGGCTTTCTGTTAGAGATTGTTGCAATTTACTATTTTGTGCATTTAGGACAGATGCAAAAATTATTATTAAAATATATTTTTTCATACAAACCTTATTTTATAAAAGTAAAATATTGCAGTATTACATTTTTGAATTAAAAATTATAAACCAAATTTATTTTTCTTGAAACAGATTTTTAATGCATTAAATAATATTAAAATTTAATCGGTTATTATTATAAAACTAGAATTTAAGAAATTCTTTTTTATATAGTCCGTATTTTATTCCTTGTAGTTTCCATCTTTTTTCCAAATATTTTAGTCTTTTCATAAAATCATCATAATCTTTTAGCGAATTTTTTGTCCAGGCTACTTCAGCAATTGCACTAAGACGAGGGAAAACTCTGAATTCCATTGATTTTTCATCGGGTATCCATTCGCCCCACATTTGGCAACCAACGCCTAATATTTTACTATTGTATTTTTTTTTCAAACCTTCGGGAATAGGGTTAAATTTATATGCTTTTTCAATCGGAAGCCTTGTATAAGTATAATCCAAATATGTTGTTTTATGGAATGAATTAACAACGTCATATCCTTTTTCTACTGCATCTTTAATAAGATTTAAATCACCTTTCCAAAAATGAATAATAGTATTAGGTGCTAAATTTTGTGAAGTTTTAACATCGTTTATATTTTGGTTGTCATGTATTTTTGCTCCTGCAAGAATTTCGTTCCAGCCCATCATTCGTCTATTGTGTTTGGCTAAGAATTGCGAAATTTTATTTGTAAACAAAATTTGCAGATCAGCAGGAGTAAGTTTATTTTTTTTCATATAAGCAGAAACGCTTTTGGAATTTTTCCATATATCGTATAAAACTTCATCAGCACCAATATGAATAATTTTGGAGGGAAATAAATTTATAATTTCTTTAAGAACATTTTCAAGAAAACCGACTACTTCCGGTTTTGTAATATCATATATATCATAATCATAACCAAAGCTGGAAGGCACTTTCCCTTTAAGGATACCGGACGTACCAAGCCAAGGATAGGCTGCAATTGCAGAAGCTGAATGTCCGGGCATTTCAATTTCGGGAATGATTGTAATGTGTCTTTTTTTTGCATAGCGAATAATATCTTTTATTTCCTTTTGTGTATAATATCCTTCATGAGGTTTTCCGGAATATATATTGCTATCCCAACCGTCAATCATACTGTCTTCACGTTTGCTTCCAATTTCAGTTAATTTCGGATACTTTTTGATTTCTATTCTCCATCCTTGGTCGTCAACAAGGTGCCAATGAAATATATTCATTTTGTGGAGAGCCATTTGATCTAAAAGCATTTTAACGGATTTAGTACCTTTAAAATAACGTGCTTCGTCCAACATAAAAGCTCGCCATGGAAAACGGGGTTTATCAATAATTTTTACTTGTTTTAATTTAACAATTTTATTGTCTTTGTTTTCAAGCTGCAATGGTAATAGTTGCCGCAAAGTTTGAATGCCGTAGAATATACCTGTTGGTGTAGATGCTTCAATGAGAATATTGTTCTCTGAAACTGTGAAAACATATCCTTCTTTACCTGAAGTATAGCCAAGTAGTTTGTTAAGCTTAAGAATAATTCCTGTTATTCCGTTCTTTTTAATAACAGGTGGTTCCCCAAATAATTTTTTAAGAATTTCTGCCAAGTATTTCGCTTCTTCAAAAGTGCTTGAGCCGGATATAATTGCTGTACTAGGCGTTAAATTAAATATCCCTTTTTGTTCTATAATTTTTAGCGGTTTCGGAATAATAACTTTTGCAG
>Ga0256833_1003315_pt1 | contig 11049 bp, 7 predicted proteins | sample 356284metaG_FD_190535 | JGI IMG/M metagenome (GOLD analysis project Ga0256833, IMG submission 190535) | Hydrothermal vent microbial communities from Mid Atlantic Ridge, Atlantic Ocean - 356-284 | ecosystem: Environmental > Aquatic > Marine > Hydrothermal vents | place: Atlantic Ocean: Mid...
TGTATTTAGATTATTTTTGCGGTAAACATAGAAATGTTTATTTTCTTGATTCCGTTTCAAATAGTAATTTTACTAACATGATGAAAACTATACATATATATTCTGACATATTTGAACATACAAATCATATTCCGTTACATCGAGTGCGACTTTCGAAAAACTTTTTTTTATCACAAAATGTCTGTTCCAATTTTTTTTCCCAAAAAACACAAAAAGAATTATCAGGTTATACAAAAACAATCCTCGGAGGCCATTTGGTTAATTTTGAGAATGATAAAATATGGACCAAAGGATTATCAAAAATTACAAACCTTGATGTTGATATTGGCAGTAATAAATACCTCGTACTGACGACAAACGGATGGCATCCATGGCTTCATAATAAGAAAAAATTAAATTTACGATTAAAGGCGAATGGTAAATTCCTTAAATTCGTTAAACAGATACAACATAAATATTATTTTTCATTACCACCTGGTTTGCCACGAATTACTGATTTGTCAATATATTGTAACACTTTTGTCCCCAAAGAGTTGGGAATAAATAGTGATAAACGAAAGCTGGGGATTGATGTCAAATCGATTAAGCTTGTTCAAAAAATAGATACATGAAACTAATCATTCAAATTCCCTGTTACAACGAAGCTGAAACCCTTGGCATTACCCTGGAGGCTCTTCCCAAAGTAGTGCCAGGATTTGATCTGGTGGAATGGCTGATCATTGACGATGGGAGTACAGACGACACAGTTCAGGCGGCTTTTGAAAACGGTGTGCATCATGTCGTCCGCCATGTCCACAACAAGGGACTTGCCAAGGCATTCATGACAGGGTTATCAGCGTGTCTTGAGCGAGGAGCAGATGTGATCGTCAACACTGATGCGGATAATCAGTACTATGCCGGTGATATTCCCCTTTTGGTTGCGCCGATTTTAAAAGGTGAGGCTGAAATTGTTATAGGCGCCCGCCCTATAGATACCATAGAACATTTTTCATCGGTCAAGAAAATACTTCAGAGGTTCGGCAGTTGGGCAGTAAGAAAGGCGAGCGATACTGATATTCCTGACGCGCCCAGTGGCTTCCGCGCCATATCCCGTCATGCAGCTATGCAGTTGATGGTTTTTAATGATTATACCTATACGCTTGAAACCATTATTCAGGCAGGGCAGAAGGATATTGCCATTACCTCGGTCCCGATTCGGGTTAATAAAGAATTGCGGCCTTCAAGACTGGTAAAAAGCATTCCCTCTTACGTTAGTCGAAGCCTTTTTACCATGATCAGGATATTTGTCGTCTATCGTCCCTTCCGGTTTTTTGGTATAGTTGGAATGGCCATTCTGCTTGTTGGCAGTTTCCTTGGTTTCAGATTTCTATATTTCTTTTTCACCGGCGAAGGCGAAGGGCATGTTCAGTCTGTTATTTTGGCCGGCATTTTGCTCGGTATGGGCTTTCAGACTATTTTGGTCGCTTTTGTCGCTGATTTACTGGCCGCAAATCGCAAGCTGTTGGAAGATATTCGTTTTATGTTGAATAGAAGTAATGGCGGTTGCATTGACCTTGACAATCAAATTGAAGAAGAAAAAAAGATATGAAAATTTCGGGTGGTGTAAGGGAAAATGATATAGTCATTGGCAATAATTATGATAAATATGGGTCAAAAAATCCTGTTGTCCGCCTGCTTATGAGTGGTTTTCATGCTTCTCTTGCTGAATTTGTTGAACGAGTTTCGCCAAGGACAATCCATGAAATTGGTTGTGGGGAAGGTTTCTGGAGTATGCAGTGGAACCGGCAGAAAATATATGCACGGGGATCTGATTTTTCAGAACAGGTAATAGAAATGGCCAGGGATAATGCCGTTATGCATGGGTTGCCGGCTGAAATTTTTAAACAGCGAAGCATTTATGATCTTTGTCCGGAGGAAGATGGCGCTGACCTGATTGTTTGCTGTGAGGTTCTTGAGCATCTCGACGCTCCGGATGCGGGTCTCTCTGCATTGCAAAAGGTGGTCGAACAACATGTTATACTAAGCGTTCCAGTTGAACCTTTGTGGCGGGTTTTGAATTGTTTACGCGGTAAATATCTTCGGCAATTGGGTAATACACCCGGTCACCGCCAGCACTGGTCATCGACCGAATTCAGGCGCTTGGTCAGTCGTTATTTTGATATAATTGATGTCAAAACACCTTTGCCTTGGGTCATGGTTCTGGCGCGGGCCCAAAATTAGAGAGGTTCATGGCATCTAATATCGGGAGGATTCTCCATTATATCGGCAATTTACTTGCAATAGCCGGAATCGTTTTTGTCGGCATTCGTTTGCGGGGTTATTGGGGGCAGATAGATTTTACAGCGGTTGACGCAGTCTTTAGTCTGGTGTTGGGCGTAGCAGTATGTGCTTATGGAGCCGCTAATATATTGCTTGCCTTGGCCTGGAGAGATATCCTCGCCTATCTCGGTGTAACAACGTCGACCGCATGGGCCGTGAGAATCTATGGCCTAAGCCAGCTGGCCAAATATGTGCCGGGAAATATCATGCATCTTGCTGGTCGACAGGCCATGGCCCAGGCAGAGGGTGTACCCGGCTGGACTCTGGCGAAATCGACCGTATGGGAGCTGGGGCTGCTCACCTTTACCGGATCACTTTTTACTTTGCTACTGTTGCCTCGTTTTTTTTCGCTATTTACTCCTGGAATCACCATTGTTCTGTTTTGTTTGATAGTTGGCTTCACTGTTCTGGGAATCAGACAGCTTTTCAGTGGCCTACTTGCCTTGGCTTTTGGTAATCAATTTTGTTTTCTTTTTTTTTCAGGTGGGATATTTTTTGTATTATTGCAACATGTTACAAGTAAGATCCATATATCAATTTTCACAATTTTTTTTTACTGCGGTAGTTTTGTTATTGCCTGGCTGGCTGGCATGATAACGCCGGGAGCGCCGGCAGGGTTAGGGGTGCGAGAGTTTGTTTTAACGGTATTGCTGCATAATTTTATTACAGAAGCTGATCTGCTTTTGGCAGTACTTCTTTCGCGTATGGTGACAGCAGTTGGAGATATGTTGTTTTTTTTGGTAGTTTCCATTTTTCTTCCCAAAATTAAAATGGATTTGGGGCAGAAGTTGTGATTGTCGGAGTTGAGATATTTTCTTTTTTGTTCATTTATATTGAATAATCAAGACAATATGTGAATAAGAAAAAACAGCTTTATTGTCTAAATAATGAGATAATAATCTTTATCTTTCCAAGTCACGCCATAACTTCTGAATATCTGAAACGTATCTGTTTATTTTTGCTGTTGCATTAATGCCATATTGTTTTCTAAGATCATTATTGTAGATCAGATCTGCCAGAATTCGGTAAGCTTGCCGTCTGTCGGGTTCGGCATACACCCCTTGCTCGGTGAAGATCAGTTTGTCCGCTATTACCATATCTGCAATATGTTTTTTGAGCTGCCCGTTGCCCTGTTGCAGTTCATAATCAACCAGTGCAGTGTCTTTGCCGGACATGTATGACATATTGCCGGACCAGCCTGTGGCAAGCACTGCCTTGCCGTATGACATGGCCTGCATCGGGAGCAGGCCCAGCCCTTCTGCCCGGTGTAAGCTTGCATAAATGTCACACCCTTGAATCAGACCGGAAAGTTCCTGGTCATTACAGTGCATGTTAAGCACTGTAAATCCATATTGCCGGGCAAGAGCGGTAAGTTTTTTGTAATGCCGATGCCCGGGAGGACTGTTGGTTTTGATGATAAGTTCGGCCTGCCGGGCGATATGTCCGGGCAGCATTTCGTAGGCCTGAATGAGCGCCTGAGGATTTTTTCGATACCAGCCTGAGTTGATATTAAAAATCGTCAGGATAGAAACTTTGTCCGGAGTGAAAAATTGGGACATGTCGGTCGGCCGTGCAAATTTCGGGATAAACGGGCGGATATGGACCGGGATTCCAAATTGTTCGCAAGCCGGATTAAGAAGTTTTTTGATATATTGATTGTTGACCCATATTTCGTCGAAATAGTTGAATGATGAAAGCCAGTCCGCAGGCAGTATGTTGCTTTCAAACCAGACATAGTTAATCAGTTTTTTATGTTGAATGTGGGTAAAATCCTGAGCCTGCAGTACCTGTCTCGCCTGGGGTGGACCAAGCATAAAGATGACGGTACCTCCATCTTGTGACGCAATCCTGTCGTGTTGGCGTGCCCGGATGCCGGGATACCGGAAATATGCTGAAACGTTGACCTGTCTCACTTGCCGGTTCCCGGCTTCCTTAATGGTTTCTGAAAGATATCCGGCACTGGTTCCAAGGCCTGAAGGGTAATCGTACAAACCGACAACCTGAATGGTGTCACCTCTATGGATCCACCTGCGGGAGCGCATTGCCTGGATATAGGAACCGGCATGGATGGCTTTGCAGGAGATGGCCGCTTTTTTCAAAAGTCCTGGTCGTTCCCTGTTCTCTTTCAGGAGAACATGGGAAATTTTAATCAATTTTCCGGGCAGGACTGCGTTGCAAACGCGAAGTATCATATGCCGGAGGCTTGCGCGGAAACGGTTGTGCCTGGGAAACTGTTGCCGGAATATGGCGATTTTTTCTTGGTTTTGCGATAACCAGTCGTTGTCGGAAGAAGCATACCTGTGCAGGGTATGGAACATGCCACCGGTTGCATAATTTTCCGGGTAATAGTTTTCAAAGATCGGATTTTTTGCCAACAGCGATGTGGCCGCCATGCCGGGGTTCATGGGCCAGCAGATGACAGGGGCCGGTCGACAACAAAAGCATTGGGGATAGTGTTTGAGTGCATAGTTGAAATACATGGTCCAGTCACATATCATATAGTTGTAACGGATGGGATTGAAAAAATTACAGGCCTCGATAAATATTTTTTGATTAATGACCTGAGGCATGTGCGAAGAGAAGACCAAGCCGTCGGTTATTCCACGGTCGGCCAGCATTTGTCGTGTTACCTGAAGGCTGACGTCGTAACTTCTGAACTGAAATTTCTCCGGCAGTATTCGGGACAGCCGTTGGTAATAGTATCCGGTATAGGTGTTGTTTGATGACATGAATTGATCAAGTTTGATCTTTTCAAGCGGTATATTGTCGTCATCCATAACCAGAAAATCTCTTCCCAACAGCTCCTGTCCCTTGGTGCTGCAAATAATACTGGAGCGTAAGATGAAATTAAACGAAGCATGTTCAAATCCGGGCAGGCCATACTTTTCAGGCTCTTCCGGATGAATAAATTCGGTTTCATCTACAAAGCGAACAAATGCTTTTGTCTGGGCAGCACATTGGTTAACGATTTGACGTGGAACGACAACAATAATTCCCGACAGGAAGGGCATCAAGTTCTGATAGCACTGGATTTTCCTTTTCCAATCAGCTGCTCTGTTGGAGATTATCAGGGCTTTCAATGGATCTGAGCCGAAGGGGATGTTCCCTGGTTACCCGTTTTCTGTCCGCCGGTGGCGGGTGAAATTTTTTGGGGATGTCGTTGAGTAAAGTTGACGATTTCATGCATCAAAGACCGGGCACTTTGCTCCCATGTGAGTAATTGGCAGGCCTTGTATGGTGCCTTTTGTTTCACAGGTTGACCAGTTGTTTCTATTTGTTCAATTTTTTGTGCAAGTTCCTCAGGATTGTCCAGTCTGAAATAATCAACCCCGGTACCTCCCACCTCTCTGTGTACCGGAATGTCACTTGCCAATACCTGTAGGCCATAATGGAGTCCTTCGATAATGGGTAGTCCGAATCCCTCGGCATACGACGCAAACAGCAATGTACTGGAGTGTTGGTAACAATAGGCCAGCTCGCTGTCATTCAGGTCATTCCATAGAAATAGATATTTTGCATAAAATTTGTGGCTTTTAATTCTGGATAAAATGTTGCTGTACTGCCAGCCATATTTCCCGACCAGGCATAGTTGTATTTGTAAGCCTTGATCCCATAACCGGTCAAACGCATCGAGCAGGTAGTGATGATTTTTTCTGGGCTCAATGGTGCCCACGCTTAAATATATATTTGTATGTTTTTTGGACGTCCGTTCGAATATATTTTTCAATTGTGTTCGCACTCTATTAGGTGTTATGCCGGTATTAAAGAAATCTGCACCCAGGGAAAAATGAGTAGTAAATTTTTCGGAGGGATTGATTTCGGGAATTTTTGCAAGTTGTTGTTTGATTTCACCTTGTACGGTTTTGGATATGGCAATAAAACCATCACAGTGGTGCGCCGCCTGTTGGAACCAGTTTTTGAAAACACAGACCAGTGATTCATTGAGAAACTGTGGGTGCAGGATGGGAATCAAGTCGTAGGCGATGGTGAGGGGCTGCACACCTTGTGTTCGCATCTCTGCAACCGCTTGCCAGATATCCATGTGCCATGAGGAATCCAGCAGCAGCAGGATGTCCCCTTTACTGGCGTTGACAGGCGGTCGGCCTTCTTCCTGTATTACTTCAGAGGCCTTTATAAGTGATTTTGCTTTAAGAATGCTACGGATAATTGTTTGATCAAGCAGATAATTTAGACCGAATTCATTGCGGTGAGCGAATAAAAAACGTTTGACCTTCGGGTGCGGCAGGAGAGTTGCAATCCCTTTTCGTGATACCTGATATGTATGACGCAGAGTTCTAAGGAGCAGTTGTTTTTTATTTCTGGTTTGGTTGAACTCTACCGAGTTAAGCGCCTCTATTTCTATAAATCTATCGTTACTCAGAATTACTGGATGGATTGTAAAACCATAGTCATCTGCAACTTTCGGGAGGTGGGCGACCAGTTTTCGGACAACTCGTTGGATACCTGTATTAAGTTCGGAAAGGTGGGTATAGGTACATTCAATAAATAATTTTTTTGGTTTGTCGCGCACTTGTGAGTCCCAGGGAATGGTGCCGAATTTGAAGAGGAAAAGGTTATTTTGATTTTGCGGTGATCAATGTGGCAATTTTACGTTCCAAGGCGATTACTCTGAATTTGATAACGGTGTAAAATTTTAGAAAAAAACGTCCTGGAGTTGTTGCTAATATCGGGGAATGGCGCCATCTCCTCAAATAGTTATGTACTCTTTCCGTGTTGCATATTGTTGAGTTTTGTTTTGCTGCTTTGACTTCTTCAGCATTTTGTGCAATACAGATCATGCCGCCATCAAATCCAATATTTTCCCGGCAATCAACATTTAAATTATTTTTTGCAAAGAGTTGTTGCAGAAAAGACAGAGACCAGCCACTTTCAAACCAGCCGAATTTATGCATACAATATATAGACTGAGAATCCAGTCTCATTCCCCATTGTTTCCACCAGAATGATTGAATAGGTTCACCGGCGAGAATAATTTTTCCTCCGGGTTTTAATATATCTGTCAATCTTTCAAGCACAACCCATGGGCGCACTGCATGATGAAAACATTCATAAAATAAAATCATGTCGTATTTCTCTGTCGTTTCAAAGGATTCAAAATCTGAATGAATTGTACGAACAGGATGACCTCTTTTCTGAGATCTTTTTTTTACCAGGTCAAGGAATTGAAGATTAATATCTACACAGGTCACTTCTGCCCCGCAAAATGCCATCATTTCTGTGCTTAGACCCCAGCCGCATCCCATATCAAGAATTTCTGGATTTGGAGGCAGCTGAGCTATTTCAATAACTTGTAATACTGTCCGGGAGTGTTTCGCAATAAAAGTAGGGTCTGAATGAGCATATGGGTTTTTGGCATTGATACACTTTTCTAAGTCAAATCCCGTGAATTCATGTGATTGTTGATCTAAGGCTCTGCCGGAAATTTCGGAATAAAGTGCAATCTGCTCTTGGACGTATTCTTCTGAAAATGGATCAAGGTTTTCATTTATTTTTTTAGTGGGTTGATATCTGAAATCTGATAATAATTCTGCACAATCCGGTGCCCCCACGCCACCATGCCTGTCGCACGCTTCTATAAAGCCATCAAGTTCATTCTGTGTTATTGTCCCAATTCCCATGGAGGATATTTTTAATAATTGTCGTTTTCTATGGATTCGTAAAAAATCCAAAATGCCATGTACATTCTACGGGAATATAATCGGTAACCGTTCGATGCCGAAGGCGAGATTATACTATTCCAGCTTTGTGTATGCTTGGACTTTTTATGAGTTCATTATCCTTTAAAAGGTACCATGGATACAAATGTGGGTCCTTAAATTTATTTAGTAGATACAAAACTGAAATGATTCCTATCTCAGCAGAAGTAAATTACAGGCTGGAAGTCCGCCCGTCGGGTTGCCTGGGCCGGACGGAGTAAAGTTGTAAAAAGGAAATGCGCCTGAGTTCATGCTATCCTTGTGGAACATCGGCCAAGGTGACTTGCCGAGTTCTTCTGTGGTGCCGGAAAATTTCCAGAGATATCCCTGGGTTTTTTCGTGAATGTCACCTCCTCCGATCCAGATATCTGTTTTTCCGTCTCCGTTTGTATCTCCGATGGCCGGGGAGGCCGCTGTGGTATAGTTGGTCGGCAGAATTTGCTGAAGAGTGCCGTCGGCATTGTAGACTTGAATATCCCAAAGCATTGAAAAAAGAACTTCGTTGTTCCCGTCACCATCAATATCGGCAACTGTGGGGGAAGAAGTTATATGGGCATTGTTACCAAAGCCATTTTTAGGCGTTATTGGCCAGCCGGTAACCGCTGTGCCGTCATGGTGCCAGGCTAAAACCTGCCCCTGTTGAGTAAAAGGATTGCCGGAGCCGATAATAATTTCCAGGTCACCGTTATTGTCCAGGTCAGCGAGTGCCGGAGAGCTGAAGCCTGGATAGGCTGTTGTTTGTGGCCATCCCGGGAAATCAGGCAGCTTGGCCGGGTCGGCATAGGGCAGCGGCCCAAATACCTGTGAAGTATCAAAAACATATACTTTAGGTATTGGGTTCCCTTGGGGAGGTTGATTCCAGAAATTCCAGCTGGTACCGACAACGATTTCAGCCGTCCCGTCGTTGTTGAGGTCGGCAACCGCGGGAGAGGAGTAAATAGCCTCGGGCAGGTAGCGCCTGACAAGAATACCACCATTTTTATCAAAGACGTAAAGGAAACCACCATTTTGCGTGTGCGTGCCGTCGGGAAGAATGCCGCCGCCGGTTATATCGGCACCGATGACGATTTCTTTATTGCCATCACTGTTGAGGTCAATACAGGCTGCTGTGGACCAGCTGGTATCACCATTATGAAATCCTTGGTGAATTTGGCCGGAACCCGGCATATTGTTCCAGAGTGAGTGTCCATTATGGTCAAGTAAGTAGATGTTTCTGTCCCAGGCTCCAAAGGCTATTTCCAAAGTTCCGTTGCCGTCTGTGTCGCAAAGGGTGGGTGAGGAGTAAACACCATTGCTGTATCCATCTGCCGGGTAGTCATCTAAGGTCCTGAAAAACCATAGCAGATTCCCACGGTGGTCAAAGGCTTTGATGCCTCCCTGATGTTTAGGATCACTTACATCTCCTCCGACAGAGACAATGATTTCCATGTCACCGTCATTGTCTATGTCACCTACGGCCGGAGCTGAATTCACAGGCGCTCCAACATCTTTTTTCCAGAGAATTGTTCCGTCTCCTTGCATGGCAATTAAAAACGCTCCCTTTACATTTCCGTCTGGACTTTTTGTCAGAGTGCCAATTATGATGTCGTCGATACCGTCATTATTGATATCGGCTAATGTTGGAGACGATTCAGTAATCACCCCTGATCCTAAAGCAAATTTTTGTGTGTTGAACCGGGCTACTGCCGATGAACTCCAGAACAAGACAAGGCCAATTATGAGTACACATGACGCTAAATTGAGAGTGTTTTTTTTATAAGGTAAGATAAATGCAGACACAATAAAACCTCCTGATAGAAGAACACCGGACTCAGGCTGTAACAATGAGGCTTGACGCCGGTTATTTTGCCGTATTGATAAGATAAAATTCAGTATCAAATAATTATCATTGAAATCCGACTGTTCCTTGTCAGGCATGAATGTTTTTTCGGTGATGACATGGAACAAAGAAATAATATATTGATGTTAATCCGCTTACATTATGAGGCTTTGAAATCCTAAGGTCAAGAAGGAAGTAGGTTTTGAAACATTCGGAATGCTGCATGGAACTATTTTCTAAGATTTAACTCCCATGGAATTTGCTAATAATTCGATTTTGAATGGGTATAACGTGTTGGTAACAGGGGCAAATGGTTTTGTCGGCCGTCATCTTTGCCGCTATTTAGATAATTATCACATAACAACTGTAAAAGCTGTACGTGAAGCGACTGCAAATGACAGGACAGTTTTTGCAACAGGGGACATCAACGGCACAACTTCCTGGAGTCCTGTTTTATCTGAAATTGATTGCGTTGTCCATCTTGCGGCCCGTGTTCATGTTATGAATAACAGAGAGGAAGGTGACCAGCTCTCAGCTTTTCGGGCAGTTAATGTGGACGGGACGATTAATCTGGCACGCCAGGCGCTGCATGCCGGCGTAAGAAAATTTATTTACCTCAGTAGTATTAAAGTGAATGGAGAGAAGACGCACGACAAGCCTTTCACCGCAAGTGATGTCCCTGCACCGTCAGAGCCATATGGCGTTAGTAAACTGGAGGCGGAAAATGCCTTGTTTTGCATTGCAGAAGAAAGTGGTATGGAATTAGTTGTGATTCGTCCTCCCATGGTATATGGGCCAGGGGCAAAAGGAAATTTTGCTCGCTTGGTCAGGCTTGTCCGTAATACAACAATTTTGCCGCTTGGTTATGTCAAAAATAAAAGAAGCCTTCTTTACGTCGATAATTTATGCGATTTAATTACCCATTGCCTGCATAATAACAAGGCTTGCGGGCAGGTAATTACTGCTTGCGATGGCCATGACCTGTCCACTCCTGAATTGATTAATCTAATAGCTAACGTTCTTGATAAAAAATGTTATTTACTCCCTGTCCCTGTCCCCTTGTTGCGCCTATCAGGGTTGTTGACTGGTAGAAAAGTTGAAATTTCTCGTTTAACCGAAAACTTACAAATAGATAATCAAGATATGAAAAATAAGATTGGCTGGCAGCCACCAGTGAAAGTTGAGGATGCTTTT
>Ga0256833_1003316_pt1 | contig 11048 bp, 12 predicted proteins | sample 356284metaG_FD_190535 | JGI IMG/M metagenome (GOLD analysis project Ga0256833, IMG submission 190535) | Hydrothermal vent microbial communities from Mid Atlantic Ridge, Atlantic Ocean - 356-284 | ecosystem: Environmental > Aquatic > Marine > Hydrothermal vents | place: Atlantic Ocean: Mid...
CAACATTATTTGGTGCATATACTTTATTATCATAATATGCACTACCAGTTGTAAGACCATTTGAGTCTATTTTTGCAACTATTATTGTAGTATTAGAATTATTAACAATATCACTTCTAACACCAATTACAATATTTTCATTCTTTATTGCAACTGTAAAATTATCACTACTATCTTGGCTCATTACAGTTGTATCATCTTGCTTTTTAATGACATACTTAAATGGATTTGTATCACCATCAATATAATCTACAACAATATAGTTATAGCCATCAGTTGTTTGAACTATATCAATACTTGGATTACCAAGTGACACTGTTCCAGATTTTACTTGATTGCCATCTAAATCTACTATTGCCCAACTTTTACCATCTGTTCCATATGTATAAATTATATTAGTAGCACAAGCATTTATATCAACTACACCGTTATCATCAACAATTTTTGTTTCAGTATCAGCAGTTATATCCCATATATAGATACCATCACTTTTTACTAATGCATATTTTGTTCCACTTATAACTGCAACTTTACTTGGTTGTTTATTATATGTTGTAACTACTACCTCTATTCTTTGATTTGTACATAATAGTGATGGAGCTGAATTAAATTTATATACATCAACAGTTTTAGAACCTGTTACAACAGAAAAGTAATTATTTGCACTAAAAGCTACGCTACCACTAGCATTTTTTTCTGTTCTAACTACTCTATAATTATTATTATTGTCTTTTATAAGAAATGCTAATTTATTACCATCGCTAGTAACAATTATTGATTTATCTAATGATGTAGAATATTTATTGATTTCACTAGCATATGGATATATATTAAATGGCATATCCTTTTCAAATAATACTTCCTCAGTATGAGTAAAATTTGTTAAATCAACTCTAACTCTTATGGCTCTTAATCTAGTATTACTACCACTAACTTTCATCATTATTATAAAATCATTAATTATATTTGAAGTAAAAGCTATTGTAGCAGATTGTTTACCTGTTCTATTTTGAATTTCAAATTGATGACTAATAACAGAATCACCTGATGTTTCATCAAATTCTTGAATATAAAAATAATTATCATTATGTGAAAAACTTAATACATATTTTCCACAATATGATAATTCATTTAAATCTTTATTTGGTAATGTAACACCAGTATCTACATATTTGCCAGTTGAGTCTTTATTGTATATCTTTTTGTTATTCAACATAATTCTTTTATAGGTAGGACAAACAGCTGAATTTACATCAACAAAATTATCATTTGTATCTTTAAAATCAATTATTTTATTACCTTGACCATCAAATACAGATGAGTCTGTATATACCTCTATATCATTAGTAAAACTATTCATACCTAAACTATAAATATTATTTGGGTCATTTATAGTTGTAACTTTCTCTATCAGTCCCTTATTAATAGGATATACATCAACTCTTGGGTCTATACATTTTATTGATGTGTATCCAAAAGGTGGTCTCTCAGCAAATAAATCTTTAACTGCATTATTTATAAATTGCTGAATATCATTTATTGTAAACTCACTACCATTTTTTAAATATGTTTTATTATTTATAACCATTCCACAATTTTGTGGTAAGTCACTTAGAGCCAATTGATTGTTATTTGTAATCAATATTTTTCCATCTGTACTTATATCATTTGGTGTGTCACTCAATTGTGTAAAACTTTTATTTGATAAATCAGTATCAACATTAACAAATTCTAAACCATTTTCAGCATTATTAACACTAACTACTTTACCAGCACTTCCAGTATAACCATTTGGTGTATCACTTAATCCTACAAAATTACTTGAACCACCACTTGGTGGATCTACTAGCACTAAATTATTGTTTTGAGTTTGTAGGAATTTACCATTAGTAGAAATATCATCAGGAGCATCAAGTAAATCAGTAAAAAAACTAGGACCTACTGAATCTCTATCTTCAAAAGTTATTCCATTACCTGTATCATTAACAACTAATACACTACCTTCACTATACTCATATGAACTTGGAGTGTCATTCAAATCTGTAAAATTAGTTGCTCCAGTAGAACCACCACCTGCAGTGTCACCATTAATCTCTTCCCAATATGGATTATTTGCTGGAACTTGGGTATCATTGATTACATCAACCAAAGCTCTATATAATTTACCATAATAAATACAAAAAGCTTTTTTCCCACTAGCTTTACCATACAATCCAATAACAGGTCTCCACTCATAAATACCATTACCAGCTATTTGGCTCTGATCTATTTTACTAATTGTAGGAGATGGTGAACCTCCACCATCTCCACCTTCCATTAATCTACCATAAATCAATCTATCAAAATTAATCATAATTCCACCTCTATATATAAGATTTTATTTAATGAAACATCTAATTCATTTATATTTACAACACTTGTGAAATTTAAAAATAGTCCATTAATTATATTAGGACCAGCATACATCACACCATTAAAACCAGCTTTTACAATTGAAGATATTTTTTTATCAAGAGTAAAAGAACCAAGAATAAGGTCATCTTCTCTTTTGACCTTATATATCCAACTATTTCCATTATTTATCTCATCAATATAGAAATATGGTGTATTTAGTATAAAATTATTTAAATCCAATACAATTGTTTTGTATCTTTTTCCACTACCACTAATTACAAGAGCATTACTGCTATTGTTGCTACAACAATTGTTTGTAAAACCCATAATAAATCCTTTCATTTTTTATTGAGTATTATAACAATCTGAGCTACTTACACCTAATCTATCTTCAATCTTATTGTAAATTTTACAAGTTTCATCACCACTAAGTATCTTTAAAATACTATTTTCATCTATACCAATTGATGATGCAAACATACTCCAAGCTTTAACTTGAGTTCCTAATAAATCAAGTAATACTTTATCATCAAAACTATCAATTTGCCTTTTAATAAATTTCTTTTGAATATCATCAAGTTTCTTTTTAGAACCATCAAGCTTTAATGCATTTCTTAACTTTTTCTTTTCAATCTTTAATCTTTCATATTCAACATCAATCATATTATCTTTATATTCTGCATCAAGAGCCAACCTAAGCAAATCAGGAATTATTGTTTTAATAATATCACCAAATTCACTTCTTTGTATCCTTTGTTGGTTCAACTCTTCAGTAAGAGAATTTCTAGTAGCAGTTAATAAGCCTTGATATAAATTTGCTATATTTATTCCATTCAAATGTTTCATATTAATCCTTCAAATCTTCTTTTTGATATTCTAACAATTTCATAGTCATCACTAATCTTTTTATCTATTGTATTTATTGCATTCTTGTAATCATATCTAAGCATATTTGCACTATTAGCATCTTCTGGCATATTGTAGTTAAAATGCGAATAGTATCTTGCTCCAGCAATCAATGCTTGGCTCATTAATGGAATAAGCTTCTTGTCAATATCATCTGGTTTTGGAATAATAGATGCAAACCATTTTAAATAAGAGCCAACAGGTAAACAATCACCTGTAGTATATTGTAAATAGTTTTTCTTTTGAAAGATTAAATTTACTGGTTCATTGCACTTTGTAGTAATATCACTAACCTCTATTACTGTGACATCATTATATAATTCTAATTCACTACTTATATCATACTCTAATATCCTATCTTCATTATTCCATTCAATTGAGCCAATATCATTAATTTCTTTTTGTATAACAAATTTAGTCAATAATTCAAAATCAAAGTTATTAACAGGTTTTAGTAATAATACAGCACATCTCTTTTTAAATAATCTAGTTTCTATTGCTATATCATTAATTATTTGATTAAGTATAAAATCTTTATCATCATTGGATAAATTTACATCACTTGTAGCAAAGTTTATATACTTTAAAAGCTCTTGCATAGATAATCCTTTTTTGTTAAATTATATCAAATAAGGATTTACCCAATCTCTATTATTCTTATCATCATCTACTTCAACCTCTGGTAGATATAAATTAGCTAATATTAATTGTGCAATTGAATCTAATACATCATCATGTTCTGAAAGAATAGCCATTTTTGTGATATTTGGCATTTGATTATCAATCAACTCATTTACAAAATCATTATAAATATTATCGTCTTCTTTTTTAACTATCCAAAAAGCATTATTATTAACCACAGATGAAAATTGCTTAAATACACTAAGTTTATTTATAGTTCTCTTGATGGTATCAAAATTTAAAAATTCTCCTCTTTTTACCATCTCTTTATTTAATATATAACTAAATAGAGTTTGGAATACAACCTCTTCAAATACAATACTAATTGGTTTATATAATCTATTAAATTTAAAAATCCATTCAAGTGCTTCATCAACACTAAGTTTGTCTCTAACTCCATCAATTAGGAACCAATGCCCTGTATTACGGTGTATAGCAATTACAGCTATAGCAGTATCATCATGTTTCTTTGTTGCTCTTTCTGTGTCTTTCTTAGCTCTTAAATCTATTGATATATAAAATACTAAATCATTAAATGACTTTTTAATATCTACATAATCAACCCAATTAATCTTATCCATGTCATAAATTGCTTGACCAGAACCAATAAGCTCTAGCATATACTCTTGCATAAATAAATGTTCCATACCTACAAGCTTATATTGAACATATGTTTGCATAATAACCTTAGGAGTAAATCTATCCTCCCAACAACTAACTATATCATCTGGATTATCTACTGGAAATTTCTCTGCTACAGGTAGCTTAAGAAAATGCCATTCAGGTATATATCTTTCATCTATACCCATATTTACTAATTTTTTCTTTCCTTTTCCATCACCATCTGATATTACATAAATAATTGCATCCCTATGAATTGGTGTTCCAATAAAGATAAATTCAGTATCACCCATTCTACCAGCAGGTAATGCATTTGCAAAAAACCATATAAGATTTTTCATCCTTGCTTCATCAGTTCCAGCATTAACTTCTGATTCTATATCATCAAATAGAATAATATCTGGTCTCTCTTCTAAGTTGGTTCCCCTTAATGATTGACCAGTTCCTCTTGCTATATACCACATATTCCTCTTTTCTACTTTATGGAATATCTGTAATTGTGGGTCATCACCAAGATTACTCTTAACTATTTCAAGCTTAGAGCCAAAAACATCTGGTCTCTCTTTAATTAAATTAATTACTCTTGATAAGGTTATTTTAGCTTTTGTAATAGTATCCATAACATATATAGCACTTCTAAACTTTTTAACATTTGGCTTTCTACCTTTCCAAAGCAAATAAGCTATATAATAAACACCAACTAGTGTTGTCTTACTAATACCTCTTGAAGCCATTAACCCTTTAAATTTGGTCTCTGTATTATTTATGTGGTCAATCATTCTATAATGAACAGGAGCTGATTTATTATCTTCCTTAAAATTAGTATTGAGCCAAACAAAGAATTCAATTGTTTCTTTTGTAGGATAGTATTCACTTGAATATGGAATAAAAGGTAAAATCATTGATTATTCCCACTAATTACATCAATTATTTTATTTGCTGGTAGTTTAGTTAGCTTGTCAGCAATATCTGATAGCTTATTCTCTATTGCTTCTATATTTGTATTATTTATTTGAATATTAGCTATCATATTACCAGCTTCAACTTCGTTTGGCTTTCTAGTCTCTTCAAGGAATAATCTCATATATTGAACTTGGTCTCTATCTGAAACCTTATCGCTCATGCTTTTAGCTAATGCTCTATCTAATACTCTAATTCTATCAATAGCATATGCTATATATAAACTTGAATGAATAATTGCATATATACTTTTAAATAACACACTATTTTCTAATCTATTTGCTTTTAACTTTATAGTTGTATTTGATATTGGTTCACCAACCTCTTTATCATACTCATATTTACCAGCATCTTCGATATTATAAGTTACATATCTACCTCGTTTACTATCCTCAGTTACAACACATCTCTCAGGGAAAGCAATCTTGAATGCTTCAACCTTTGTCATCCCAGAATTAAATTTGCAATCAATATAAACCATTATTTGTATAAGTTTCTTTATATCTTTTGCATTGGTTCTATTTTCAATTGTATATAGCTCATATAAATCAAAATCAAGATACTCATCAGGTATATTTTCTCTTAAAGTATCAATGATATGTTTGTATCTCTCTAGCTCTCTTGGAATACTATCTTTCTTTATTATATCTTTTTGCATTTATATCCTTTAATACTATTCTTGATTCAATATTTTCTGGTAATCTAAAACTAATAAAATCACTCTTTTTATATTTTCTAATACAAACCTTATCACTCTGATTACCACCAAGACAATAAACCCATTCTCCATAAGAGCCAATAACAATTGTTACATGCCCACCACCCATCCTCTTTTTAATAGCAATTGAACCGTAAAGTGGCTCATCAATCTCTTTACCAAAATTGAGCCAAGACAAGGCTCTATATGGAGCTATTGGAATATCATAACCACACTTAGTAAATACATAAGCCATAAATGAACCACACCAAGGAATATCATCTTTAGCCCATCCAATATGAGCATAATCATGATACTCCTCTATTCTTTCATTTGACTCTTCACCTCGTATCTCTTTGGTTCCAATCTCTTTAAATGCTTCCTTAATCCAACAAAAATCTAATCCAAAAACCTCTTCCAACCAAACATTTAAAGCAATTCCAAATCTTGAAGCTTTAACCTTTTTAGCACATTTCATTGTCTTTGGTCCAATAATACCATCAACAATTAGATTACATCCACAATCATTTAGAGCCAATTGGAGTAGTGTTTTGTCATCTGTAGCTTTATTGATTATATTGAAAATATCAACATTCATTTATAACACCTTTATTGAATTTCCAATATTATAACTAAAGAATAATTTAAGAATAATTACTATATAATCTACTTACACCACTTGGTGTATCTTTAATTTTTTTATTATGTTCTCCTTTTTAATTATCTTCATTGGCTCTAAATTCCTCTCTTTAAACAATAAAAGAGCCAATGATGGTGTTATCTACCTAAAACTTTATCAATAATAGTTTTAATTATTTTTGGTTTATAATCAATACAATGATTATCCTTATTTTTTACCATTGGTTCTAGTTTATACTCTTCATATCTATACATATATGTTTCTCTTACAATAATATTACTAGGTGCTTTACAATATGAACTATCATTATTTGATTTATAATATTTGCAATCCTTACAATAAACAATCTTAGAGCCAAGAGGTGAGAATGGTTTCTTATCCATAGTTTATCCTTTATTAATTGTTTTTACTTAATATTGGTTCTATTAAAAAAGTAATTAATTAACTAAATAGCTTTAAAGAAATAATTTCTTTTAAATCATCATCTATTTTTCTTTTTACATCAATAATTGTTTTATCATCTGCATCATTAATAGCTTTTTTAAATTCACATAAAAAACTATTATATTTTTTACCTACATCTTTAAAAACATCTTTATCAAATATAAAATCATATTCATTATTATTTCCTTCATATTTTCCTTTCTTATTTGCATCAATATCATCTTTAATACTCTTTGCAAGTTTATACAGTGAGTCAATCGAACGATATGGCTTTTTATCAATTATTACAATTCCTTTTTTCCTTAAAACATCAATATAGTCTATAGGAATCATTTCATAAATAAATTTCATCTTTGACATATCAGTTCCAGTTATATTAAATTTGTTTTGAACTAACTTCTTATTCTCTTTTGTATTGCCAAGTTCAAGAAGATATTGATACCCAGTTAAGTATTCTTGGCTCTTTGTTTGGTTCTTTCTTGTAGTATCTCTACTTATTATTTCATTCATTATTTGCTCCTTTGTATAATTTGTATTTAAAAATTTTACTGGTATAATATCTATGCCTAACATTTTAAAGAGCCAATAACGATGTTTACCATCAATTATGAAATTGCTTCCTCTTTTTTTCCATACAACTATTGGCTCTTTTAAACCATTGTTTATGACATCATTAGCAAACATAATAAACTTTTGCTTATCCATATTCTGTGTCATCTTGCTATTCAACTCGTGTATCTTTAAAGAACCAATTGGAAGTGTATCAATATTATGAAGTAATGACATATCATAGTCTAGTTTACTATCTTGAAAATTGTTTTTAATAACATTAAGAGTATCATTATCTAAATACATACCAAATCCTTTTAATTAATTGTTTACGAAAATTATATTATTTTTTAGTTAAAAAAAGCAATAAATAAAGAAAAAAAAAGCTTTTTTTTGCTTTAAAGCCCTATATATGGGAACGATAGCTATATAAAATAGCTAAAAAAATTTTTTCACGAAAAAAAAAGCTATTCAACAATTCATTAAAAACTTTCTTATATATATATAAGAAAAAACACTAAGAAAAAAATAAAAGCAAAATAATACAAGAAAGAGCCAATTGATGTAGTTAAAGTATCAAAAAGCTATTATTAATCTTAAACACTTAAATCAAATAATAATTTGTTATACTAATCAAGCTATTATCACAATACTACACACAAATACACTACTGCTTCTATCATATTCAACCATACTACTTCAATTACTACTTCAATTCAATTACTACTTTGATTAACACTTAAATTTGTATTTTAATTGGTAATTCAATTGGTAATTCAAATACTAACCCCCACTATTACCACACACTCTTTCACACTTTCAAACACTCCCCCTATTGGCTCGAATTTAAGAATTCTTTTGTCTATTGTGGAATATATTTGAACCATTTTGGTTCATCTTGTTCTTAAAATATATATAGGAGCCAACAAGTGATAGAAGGATTCGGATTGATTGGGTTTATTGTGGTATTAATAATTGGAAAAAAAGGTGCTAAAAAGCTAGAACAATTTTTAAATGATGTAAAGGAGTAAAAATGGACTTTAAAAAATACTTAGAGGAAAGAAAGAAAAAGGAAAACAATAAATGCCAAGAGCTAAAATCAAATATTGAAATGTTAATAGAGGAAGGGTTCAAAACCCGAGGAGAAATTCTTGGGATAGTTATGGACTATTATGGAATGACAAAAAACTCCCGTAATTTCGGAAAATTTATTAGTTGTTTCAATCGAATAATGAAAGATTTAGAAGGAGGGGATGAGGAAGGAGTTTGGTAATCTCCTTCAATATTAACTTTTTTATTTAACACTTGAAATGCAAACAGATATTAACTGCTCTTAAACAGAGCCAAACAGACATCACAACACAAAAAAAATTCAAGGAGCTAAATATGGAAAACAACACTTTTGAAACAGATACAACAAAAACACTAGAGGAACTTCCAGCTAACTATGACTGGTCACAAGACTACAACAAAATAAACATTAAAGAAGAACTTAAGTTGCTCTCAAGAGAGCTAATTAAAAACAGTTTAATAATCAAAAATAACAAACTGTTTATAGCTGGTCAAGAGATAAAACTTAAAATATCAAAAAAAGGTTTCCTGTACCTTATGTTAGATGACGAGCCAATCAGTGGTTCATTGAGACAAGAGTGCTTCAATCTACTATACAACACATATAGAACCAACGAGAGAATTAAAGCAGGTAAGTATGAGCTTGTAAGTTTAATAAAGAATAACAAAAAGATGATTGCTTGGTTAAATATTGGCAATCAAACAGTAGAGTTTATCTCTACTGTAGATAGAGCAAATAGAGTGCTAGAACAAGTAGCTTTCTGGTCATTCAGAGATGAACCAGATAGCAAACCTTTAGTTCTTAGAGCCAATGAAGCTGAGTCAGAGATATATGGTAATGCTGAATCATCTCTTGGCTCACTATATACTGATGATTTGATAAATAGGCTTGAAGTAGTCAAAGAGATTATAGGTGAAGCTATTTCTTCTACAAATGTAGAAGTAAAAGAGCTTCTGGATGAAATAAAAGATATGCTTGATGGATAATTCCATTAAGCATAATTTTTTTTTTAAACTACACCAATACCAGCTATATGCTTATAGTATGAAGCAGGTAACCATCTCTCTATAACCTTATGATGACTACCACTTGCTTCTATAACCTTTATTCTACCATTGTTAATACCTGTTATAATAGCTGTATGACCAATTGGATTTTTGTTACTATTCCTAAAATTAAAATAGACAAAATCACCAACCTTGGCTCCATTAATATTATTTATTAACCTACCATTATTTTTAAAGAAATCATACTGTTGTTGAGCTGTTCTAGGTATATTAAGACCTGCATTAGCAGCTGCTTTTTTTGTTAATGAACTACAATCTGCATAAGTATTACTATTTGTACTTGCACCCCATTTATACCTCTTATTCAACATACTTCTTGCTGTATTTACAATTGTATCTACACCATAACTACTATTACCACCATCACTAAAATCAACACTTGGTATATTTAAATCACCTACATTCATTTCCATATTTAATGAACCAAATTGATTGTTTATTGGTTCATTATTAACTTTTAACATTGGAACAATTGGTGGAAGCGTTGGCATATTACTATTTAATTGAGCCAACATTGAGGTAAAGCTATTGTTTATATCGTTATCTAATTCATCCAATCTCATATTAAATCCTTTAAATTATCTTACCAGCTTTCATACCTTCATGTATAGACATAGCTTTAACTACATTCATCAATTGTTGATTACTTAAACTACCAATTGTTACATTAGGGTTAATACCTGCTCTTCTTGCAACATCATTTATATATGAACCTGTATCATTCTCAAATGATGGTGCATATTTAGCAATTGCTCGTCTAAAGCTTAAATTTCTATATCCTTTACTTCTTAATAATTGAGCTTGAGCTTTATATCCTGCTTCCATTGTAGGAAATATTGCAAACCTACCATCTGTACCAATGGCTCCATGAGCTTTAGCAAATTTACCATATTCCAAATTACCCGGATTATTGTTTCTCCAATTTCTATGACCACCAACCTTTGTTTTACCATTTGGATAGGTTACAGATAATTTACTTCTATCAACCTTTACATTTCCAACACCACCATTAAAATT